>Ga0078894_10001057_pt1 | contig 20178 bp, 18 predicted proteins | sample LauGreSu1BDMLBSD_2_FD_67506 | JGI IMG/M metagenome (GOLD analysis project Ga0078894, IMG submission 67506) | Freshwater lake microbial communities from Lake Michigan, USA - Su13.BD.MLB.SD (version 4) (version 4) | ecosystem: Environmental > Aquatic > Freshwater > Lake | place: Lake Michigan... | reverse complement strand
GGGCGCCTGCACGCTCGGCGCTGTTCGTTTGCTTAACACGGCTCTCGGGGCTGCAACTGCCGGTCAGACGCTGACATTGTCGGCTTCAGTCGTTCGCGGAACGACCACGGTCGATTCGGCACCGGCTGCGACCGTCGCAACGGTGGTGGACCAGTTCACCGCTGTCGTGGCCACTCCCTGGGATGGCATCGTCGACTACGCTGCTACCGACGGTCGACAGTTCACTGCCGCGGGAGACGGTGCGAATACCGACATCTTGGTGGTAACTCTGGGTAATAAAGCCGCTACTACAATCGATGACGCTAGTTTGGACGCCACGAGCGGTGCTGTCATTACCATCAATGGTGATTTCAGCGCTCTCAATAACACCGTTTCCGGTGTCGCTGATGGTTGCGCCAATGTTGGCACTGACAACGGCAACTCGCTCACTGTCACGCGAGTGACGGGTGGCGCTGCAATTGGTACCGTTTCTGCTTCTTGCTCGGCAATTACTATTACGCTGTCGGCCGCTGACGTCGCCACTGTGATCGCTGATGCCAGCAGCCAGATTGCGGTGAATTTCAACGTTAACGCGGGTTCGACGACCCGAAACGATCTGGCGGTGCAGGCGTTCACTGGTTCTGCGGCATTTAACTGGACTGTTGCGTCCAGCGCAGTCGTTCAGAGCGAGACGGAGTCAACCTTTGCTCCGGGCTCGACGACCGCGTCGGGTTCCGTGGTCTTTGTGCCGTACATGCCGGCTGGCTCGGGTATTAGCCAGACACTGCAGATTGCAAATAACGGCGCGCGTACGGGTTCGGTCACAATGACTGCTCGCAACCAGGCTGGTGTTGCTTGCTCGTCGGCCAATATGGGCGGTCGTGTGTCGATCGGTGCGAATCGTGTTGTTGATCTCGGCTCCATGCTTGCGGCTGGTTTGTCCAACTGCTACGGTGGTGCGGCCGCAACCAACAAGCTGTTCCTTACGATTACGGTTGACGTTGCCGACACGGCTGTCGAAGTTTATTCGGCATACAACGTGAGCGGAAACCGCGTTAACGTAGTCAACTCGAGCAACGGACGTCAGGCGACTGCGTCGGCAGTTGGTGGTGGTAACTCGAGCCGCTAAACTCACGGCTAACAGCAGTTCACTGCTCGAAAGTGGGGCCGCGTAAGCGGCCCCATTTTTTTATGTAAAGATTTTTAACCGCTGGCGAGCTCTGTTTTCTGCTCCGTTCAGGCCGCTAACGCATCATAGCGGCGCCTTCACGCCGAGTGCTTAGTCGGGTCGCCGGGTGTACAGAAGCGGCTCCACTCTCGGGTGACGCGCGGCGCAGACTGCTGGGTTTCGATGCGATGGCGATGGGCGCCTTGCTCCTGTGGCGTTTGGATGCCTCTTTCGATCATGCGGTTCTGGTGCGGCCCACGTGGCATGATGAACTCCTGCCGAAGACCATAACTGCGCACGAGACGCGTGAAGGCCCGAGAGGTGGAGACCAACCCGTTGTCCGACCTCAGCAGGAATGACGCAGGGACACGTTCGAGCATCCCGAACCCCGCGATCAGCGCTTGCGCCAGCGCCGTCGTTGCTTTGCCGCTTCTCGAGAGGTGCCACCCACCAAGGCTCGTCTGTAATGACCCACTGAGTTCCTGCTCAGATGTTATGTTTCTCAAGGAGACAGCACTTGAGTATCGAGATGGACGAAGAGATCAAGCGCTGGACGGCGCATCGGAAGTCGGCTCTGGTTCTGGACATCATTCAAGGGAGGACCACCGTAAGCGAGTCGTCCCGTCAGTTTGATCTTCCGCCTTCGGAGATCGAGTCCTGGATTGACCAAGCCAAAGCGGGCATGGAAAACGCACTGAAGGCCAAACCGGAAGACATCCGCGAGCAGTACGAGGCGCAGCTTAAGGCTCTGCAGGAAGCGTACGGTGAAGCGATGTTGGAGCTACGTGCCCGAAAAAAATGGGACGCCCTGTTGGCGAAGAAGGACGAGACATGATCCTTCATATCCAGCAGGGCCTGAAGGAAGACGGATTCACGGTTCCGATGACCAAGCTCTGTCGTTGGTTCGAGGTTCCGCGTCGTACCGTGTACTACAAGTCCGTTAAATCGACGCCGCAGGTTCAGGAGCGCTTTGCTGAGCCGATCAAGCAAATGATCGAAGCAGAGCCTTCGTTTGGTTACCGAACCGTGGCGAGCTTGCTGCAGTTTAATAAGAATACGGTCCAGCGGATCTTCCAGCTCAAGGGCTGGCAAGTTCGTAAACGAGCCATCGGACATCGACCCCGTATCGAAGCACTACCGTCGGTCGCCACGACGCCGAACGAACGCTGGGCAACGGATCTGTGCCGTGTGTGGGCAGGCCGAGATGGCTGGCAGACATTGGCTCTCGTCATCGACTGCCACACGCGAGAGCTGCTTGGCTGGCAACTCTCGAGAAGCGGTCGAGCGACAACCGCGATGTCGGCGCTCGAGCAAGCACTGATCGCGAGGCTCGGGACACTCGGACGAGTTCCTGCGCCGTTCCTGCTGAGGTCAGACAACGGGCTCGTTTTTACCTCGCGAGCCTACACGCGCCTCGTGCGCAGTTACGGCCTCAACCAGGAGTTCATCACGCCGCACTGCCCGCAGCAGAATGGAATGATCGAACGCGTCATCCGGACGTTGAAAGAGCAATGCGTCCATCGTCATCGCTTCGAAACTCAACAACACGCCTCGCGTGTCATCGCAGAGTGGATCCGCTTCTACAACCACCGTCGGCCCCATCAGGCCCTCGGCATGAAAACCCCCGCTATGGCGTATGCTTTAGCGGCCTGACCTGAGCAGAAAACGGTGGGTCATTACAGCTGCGGCATCGCGCACCGTACGCATTCCTCAGAGCCTCGAGCTACGTGTCATGCTGCTTGCGGTTTGTATTCCTGCTTGGTCTTGAGGGCGTTCGCCACCCTGGCTTTGGCCTAGTCAATCGAGGACTCGATCTTCGAAGACGGCAGATCGAACGATCGGAGCGACTCCCTTATCGTGTCCTTACCTTGGATGATGCCCAGAAATTTAGGCAACTTGCGATGCGCCGTTCAACGATTGATCTACTCGTTTATCTCACTCCTCCGTAAGGAAACAGCAAATAAGCAGGAAATTTGTGGGCCAATACGTCGCGCTACGCCAGCGAGTAATTTTGGAGCAATGCTAACCGTGTGGCAAAAAACATAAATCTCTGATTTATATATAAATAAAAAGCTTATTTACTGATTTGCAGCGACGCCTCCGCGGGCGCAAAATCATCAGTGTCGGATAACAAAAATCCATCAACCCATACAGGAGATTCAAAGGTGTTTTACAAAACGAACCCAAGCTAGTTTTTTATCGGAGGTTTTTAATGAAAAGTAATCGTATTTTCGCGTCCCGAACAAACGGTGCACTGAGCAGAGGTCCGGTGACCGAGGAAGGAAAGCGAGTCTCCCGTCAAAACGCGACCCGTCATGGGATCTTTAGTCGGGTCGGGATGCTGGAGGGTGAGTCAGCTGAAGAGTTTGATTTATTGTTTGCCCAGATCTGCGAGCAAGAGCAGGCGGTCGGTATCGTCGAGGAGGCCTTCTGCGAGAGGATGGCTCTGGCGATCTGGAGGCAGAGACGGCTGGTCAGAGCCGAGAGGGCGGTGCTGGTGTCTGCCGCCGAAGACACCTTCTACAGGTCAAGTTCATCTGCGCGCAACCTTCCTCCGGACCACCCAGACCATGAGGATCGTGCCAGGTTCGACAAGGCGATGGTGCAGACGATCCAGTTCGACAAGGTTGTCCGTTACCAGGCTGATTTCGATAATCAATTTGCACGCGCCTTGAAGGGCCTCCACGCAGCCCAGAAGCACCGAAGATCGAAGGATCGGGACATTGAGGTTCTGGGCTCGGATTCAGGCTCGGGAAAGCCTCCGTTCACCGACGCGGTGTTGGATGTTCCCGATGGGTTGGGCCGGGAGCCCTATAATTCGCCCTGACAGTCTTTTTCGGGGTCAGATCCTTGTTGTGGAGATCGGTCAAGATTCGGATTCGGCAGCTGATCTCAAGGCTGGTTCCGAGCATCGCCCACTACCGTCGCGAGCGGAGGACGGTTGATGCGGGTCTTCGGGTCCACCGGGCCGGTTCTGCCGCTCCTTTGCGCTCCAGTGCAGCACTGCGTCGGGGGATACACCGTCTCGAGAAGGGTCTTTCCATGCAGCCGAGAGAAAGGATCTTTGCTGAGGATTACATCCTCGAGACGGTGACCGAGTTCTCGGCGGTTGGTCGGTCCGAACATGCAGAGCCGTCGGAGCTGTTGTGGGCCTCTTCGGTGCTCAGTGACTACTTTGCCGCTGTCGGATCGACTCCGATCATTGATCGAGCCAGGTCGCTCTTTTTGCAGTGCCCACGGATATCAATTCAGTCCGACCAGCGTCCGGTTCCGTTTCGGTTTGAGGGATCGCGGCCCGAGTCTGTCAAGTTCGACGACTTTCTCAGTCTCTGTGAGGGCCGTCACTCGGTCCGTTGGTTTGACCAACGCCCGGTCCCCGTCGATTTGATCGAGAAGGCGGTGACTTGCGCGGCATCGGCTCCGTCAGCTTGTAATCGTCAGCCCTTCTTTTTTCGGTGTTTTGACAAGCCTGTCGATGCTGCCAGAGTGGCCAGTGTGGCGATGGGTACCGGTGGTTATTCGCAGCAGATACCGGCATTGATTGTGGTGCTCGGCGATTGGAGTTCGATCGAGTTCGAGAGGGACCGGCACCTGCCCTACATCGACGGATCACTGGCTGCCATGAATCTGATGCTGGCTCTGGAAACCCTCGGATTGGCTTCGTGCCCGATCAACTGGCCTGATATCGAAGATCGGGAACGGAGAATGGATAATCTCCTTGATCTGCCGAAGCATGTCAGACCGATCATGTTGATCGCGGTGGGTTTTCCCCATCCCGATGGAATGGTTCCTTACTCGCAGAAAAAGCCTGCCCAGTCTTTGCTGCGTCTTCAGAACGACTATCTGCCGTGACAGTATCGGCCCCGAAATCGGGCTGGACCTCGGCGTTTTGGTTGGGAGCCGACCGAGCCGGATTGATCTTAGGGAGCCTGATTTCGCAGGCGGTGATTGTTCGTTATCTGGGTCCGTCTGTTTTTGGTGAACTGAGTTTCGTGTTGGCCTGGGTTTCGATTCTGATCCCGATTGCACAGGCTGGCACCGGCAGTTGGATCGTTCGAGCGATGCTCGAGAAACCCGCGGACGAGTGGCCGATCTTGAAATCGGCAATGGCCTGGCGGCTTTTGGGCTCGCTGATCGGCATCGTGGTCGGTATTTCGCTCTGGTTGATTTTCGAGTCTGACCGCAGTCATTCGGTGTCGGTGTTACTGCTTTTTGCGGCACAAGTTTTCACCATTTTTCAGGTTGCTGATTTTTATTTTCAGTCGACGATGGATTCGTCCTCGCTGGTCCGTGTCCGTTTGGGAATCGTGCTGCTGTTCGCGTCTCTGAAGTGCGTGGTCGCGTTCGATCAGGCGAGCATCGATTCACTGATCGGGCTCTACGCGATCGAGGCGGTAGCGTTGGGTTTGGCGGGGATGTGGTCGTATTTTCAGGCTCGAGGACGGGTGTTGAGACCGGGTCTTGGCTCGACCTGGGTCGATTGGTTCAGGGTTCGATCGGGTTGGCTGATGGCGTCATCTTTGGCCGAAGTGATCTACCTCAAGATCGATATCATCATGCTCGAGCGGATGAGGGGGATCGAGGAGGTCGGAACCTATTCGATTGCCGCGCGGCTCTCGGAGGTCTGGTACGCCGTACCCGTTCTGATCATGGCGGCCTGGTTCCCGAGGATGTGGGAATCAAGGTCCTCGACAAGTGACTGGAATCGAACAATACAGCGATCGTTGGATGGGCTTTTGGCAATGGCTCTGGTGCTGGCGATCATGATGCAGTTCGGGGCGGTGTTCGTCGTTACCACGATCTTTGGAAGCGAGGTTGCGGGGTCTGCCGCGATTTTGACCGTGCATATCTGGGCTTCGATTTTCATCTTCATGAGGGCTGTCTTCAGCCGGTGGCTGATCGCCGAGGACTTGCCTCGGTTTTCTTTGGCGACTCATGTGGCAGGCGCCGTGATGAACATCGCGTTGAATCTGTGGTGGATCCCGTCCTATGGTGCTCTCGGCGCTGCCTATGCGACCCTCGTTAGCTATTCGTTTGCCAGTTGGATCACCCTTTATCTGCACCCGCGGACTCGTCCGATCGCCCACATGATGGCAAGGTCGCTGTGCTTACCTGTGCGATGGTCGGCTCTTCGCGCTTACTGGCATGAGTGGAGACGTGGGGTTTGATCACGCACGCGCACATTCCTGCGATCGACGGTCTTCGGGCCATTGCGGTGCTCGCGGTAGTGCTCAACCACTTCGATCTCGGCTGGCCTGCGAGTGGCTTTCTCGGGGTCGATGTTTTTTTCGTCATCTCCGGCTATGTGATCAGCCGATCGTTGTACGGCTCTAATCAGAAGACCTGGCCGAGTTTTCTCGGCGATTTCTATGCAAGGCGAATCAAGCGATTGTTGCCAGCGCTGATCGCTTGTGTCGTATTGACCGCAATCGCGCTCTCGATGTTCAACCCGGCTGCGGGGGCGTCTCTCAAGACCGGAATCTTTGCGCTGATGGGTCTCTCGAACCTGTACCTGTGGTCTCAGTCGAGTGATTACTTTGCCGAGTCGAGCGCGCTCAATGCTTACCTTCACACGTGGTCGCTTGGCGTCGAGGAACAGTTTTATTTGATCTTCCCGCTCATCCTTTGGTGGAGCGGGATGAAAATATTCGGCCGGCCAGGAGCCCGCCGAATGCTCTGGATCACGGGCATTCTCTCGGTCGCTTCGCTCGTCGGCTTCGTCGTGTTCCAGTCCGTGGATCCGGTCAGCGCGTTTTACTGGATGCCGATGCGATTTTGGGAGCTAGGTCTCGGCGCTCTGGCCTTCGCCTATCAGTGCGCTCGGGTTGGAGCGGCGCCCTCGATCGGGCGTTGGTGGATCCCATTGGCTGCGCTGTTCGTGGTGTTCAGCTTGCCCGCCAGCCTGTCGGTGTTGGGCGCCGTGTTGGCTTGTGGGTTGACGGTTTGGTTGGTGCTAATGGCGGGCTGGAGTACGTCGACTGAGCGAGATCTCGGCATTCTCGGTCATCCGGTGATGGTTGGGATCGGCCGGGTCTCGTACTCGCTCTACCTCTGGCACTGGTCGGTGCTGGTGCTGAGTCGGTGGACGATCGGTATGTCTGGGTGGCTAGTTCCCATCCAGCTCGCTCTGATGGGGATTTTGGCCGTCGCCTCGTATCGACTCATCGAGGTTCCGTTACGTCATGCGAGGTGGCCTGGTGGGTCACCGGCCTGGGTTTTGGTAGCGGGCGGTGGGTCGGTGGCGGCGGCCGTTGTTCTCTTGTGGGCGCTCGGCAGACCGCTGTCGGGTTCTCTGTTTTTGGGTGATCCGCCGATCACCCGCTCGTATGGGGTCGAGACATTGAGTCAGCCGTATTCGGTGGATGGGGTTCCGGGTCGGTGGTCGGGTGAGGATTGCGTACTGTCATCGAACAGCGATGTGTTCGACCGTTCGTCGGTTCCGGTTTGTACGATTGGAGAGGCGTCAATGCCTCGGCTGCTAATCTTGGGTGACTCGGTGTCCGCCGCCTTTGTCGGAGCCTCTAAAGCGCTCTCCGGCCGTTACGGCTGGTCTGTGACGGTGGTGTCGTCGTGGGGCGCATCGCCAGTGCCCGAAATTCCGAACACCACCGCTTGGCGTGAGGCGAACGAACGTTACTGGGCTGAGGTGGTACCGGCGCTGACGGCGGGTTTGCGCGCGGGCGATCAGGTTCTCTTGATCAACGATCTTGCCGGTTATTCGCCTCGCAAGGTTGGGCCTAGGTTGGAGGGCAAGCTCGCGCTCTACGAACGCGGCCTGCGCCGACTCTCGGCCGAACTCGGGGATCGGGGCGTGGGTCTGGCAGTGGTTCACGGCTATCCGCTCGTTCGAGAGTTGAACTGCGATCCGGCTCTCGCGGTCGGTCAGTGGTTTACCCCGTTCGGTAGCCCCTGCCAATTCCCGGAACGCGCTGAGTCGCTGCAGCGTCGGGCTTTACTCGATCGAATGTTGACCGGCCTCGACGGGGAGGGCGTGATCCGGCTGGTCGACCTATTTGACCTGTTCTGTCCCGGCGAGCGGTGCACCTATCAAGCCGCAGATGGGGCGCTGCTCTACCGAGATGTGTTTTCTCACCCTTCGATCGAGGCCGCCGAGATGGCTGGGCCTGCCATCGGCAATCGGTTACCGGTGCACTCGAATTAGGCTGACCTAAGTAGGTGGTGGGCGGTACTGGGATCGAACCAGTGACCCCTGCCGTGTGAAGGCAGTGCTCTACCGCTGAGCTAACCGCCCGCCGTAGCGGAGGCGCGATTCTACGGGCCGGCTACGGGACCTGCAAATCAACCGGAGCTTGGATCCCTCGCTCGCGCGAGTCCGGCAGGAGTAACCGAAGGCGCAACCCATCGGCACGTTTATTGCTTAACAATAATGCTGTCGGATTTCCGAGGTGCCGCTTGAAAATGCACGATCTGGTTACTTCTCGTTCCGAACCCGCCCACCCGTTTAGTGCGGTTGGGGTCGTTTGCTCTCGGACAGCCACTCTCGGAGTCGGCAAATGAGCGCCCTAAGAGTATTCATCGGCTGGGACAGCCGCGAGGATATTGCTTACCAGGTGTGTCGTCACTCGCTGGAGCGGCATAGTTCGATTCCGCTGGAGATTATTCCGGTTCGCCAGAACGACTTGCGAATGCAGGGGCATTACTGGCGATCGCCCGATCCGCTCTCATCGACAGAATTTTCGTTCACTCGCTTCCTGACGCCCTTCCTGAGCGACTTTGACGGCTGGTCGGTTTTCGTCGATTGCGACTTCCTGTTCCGCGGTGACATTGCGGGGATACTCGATTATCGGGATGAGAGCAAGGCGCTGATGTGTGTCAAACACGATTATGTGCCGCCAGAAAAAACAAAAATGGACGGACAGATACAGACGCAGTACCCACGAAAAAATTGGTCGAGTTTTATGCTGATTAACTGCGGTCACGCGCAGGTAAGGCAGCTGACGCCGGAGTTGGTGAACACCGCAAGCGGACTCTTTCTTCATCGATTTAATTGGCTCACCGACGATGTCATCGGCGCACTTCCAATGACTTGGAATTACCTCGAGGGGTGGCATACGAAAGCCGATTGCGACGACCCTCGAGCGGTGCACTTCACGAGGGGCGGTCCGTGGTTCGCCGACTATCGCGATGTCGAGTACGGGGATGAGTGGATTGATGTGAGCAAATCAGTACTGCCAGAAAGCATCGGCCGCCTAAAATCGACTGGGATAGATATGGTTTCATCGAAGACACTTCCTAAAGAGGCCGCGTCTCGAACTACAATTTATTAGTATCATTTTTTTATATGCTCCTCGATACTCGTCATCTGAGCCGTGAAGTTATCCTTGTCTTAGAGCATTCACGATTAACTTAGATGACGCCTGGCAGTTTTAAGTAGATTAGTAACCGCGATGTTTGCCTCGGACAGTTAGTTCGGTATTCAGCAATAGCAGGATCGCCAACTCAATTGGTCGGTAAAGTCGATTAAAAAGTGAGAGGTTTAGGCGTGGATCTACGCGGAAAAAAACTTGTTGTTATCGGGGGCGCGGGTCTTATCGGATCTCATACCGTCGATCTTCTCGCAAAAGAGGACGTTGCACAGGTTGTTATATATGACAACATGGTCCGCGGCAGCGCGAAAAATATTGAAGCAGCTTTAAAGGACCCCCGTGTGAAAATCTATGATGTTGGCGGGGATATTCTGCAAGCTGATATTTTGCAGTCCGCGCTTGAGGGTGCGGATGGCGTCTTTCACTTTGCAGCTTTATGGCTTTTGCAGTGCCATGAATATCCTCGAAGTGCGTTCGACGTCAATATTCGTGGAACCTTCAACGTCATGGAAGCCTGCGTGGCTAAGGGTGTGCGTCGACTCATTTACTCGTCGTCGGCGTCGGTCTATGGGGATGCGTTGCGCGAACCGATGGACGAGGAGCATCCGTTTACTAATCGAAACTTTTACGGTGCGACAAAGATCGCTGGAGAGGCGATGTTACGAGCGTTTCATCATCGCTATGGCCTCAACTATGTTGGTTTACGATATATGAACGTTTATGGGCCGCGGCAGGACTATCATGGAGCTTATATCGCGGTGATTATGAAAATGTTGGATGCCATTGATCGTGGTGAAAGTCCGACTATTTTGGGCGATGGTTCCGAGGCTTTCGATTTTGTTGCGGTAGAGGACTGTGCGCGGGCGAACATTTGTGCAATGAAGACGGATAAAGTTGATCAGTTTTATAATGTGGGTACCGGCAAGCGTACTTCCCTTCGTGAATTGGCTGAGTTGATTATGGAGTTGACGGGTTGTCAAAGGTCGATCCAGCACGCCCCAAGAAGTCAAGCGACTTTAGTTCGAAATCGTATCGGATGCCCGAAGAAAGCCGCGCTGCAAATCGGATTTGAGGCCAAGCTGGATCTGCGTGCAGGCTTGCAGAGATTGATTGACTGGCGTGCTGATCACAAGGTTGCAGTTCAGGCTCGTCGTCTTGCGGTGGGGCTAGCTAAGTGAGTTTTGGGCGTCACGTTACGGTTCCCATTGCACGTACCGGTCTGACGGAAGCTGAAATTCAAAGTGTTCTTGAGCCGTTGCGTAACGGGTGGCTGGTGCAGGGGCCAAAGGTTCGTGAATTTGAGGAGAAGTGGTCCTCTTTTACGGGCGCTCGTCACTCGATTGCCGTCACGTCATGCACCACCGCGCTGCATTTATCACTAGCTGCCCTCGGCTTCGGACCTGACGACGAAGCTATTGTTCCTGCGTTTACTTGGATTTCGACTGCGAATGTTGTTGAGCATCTGGGTGGGAAAGTTGTCTTTTGCGATATCGACTTGAAGACTTTCAATCTAGATGTTTTTAAGCTGGAAAGCCTCGTCACCCCTAGAACCAAGGCGGTGTTGCCGGTCCATCTTTTCGGTCTCGCTGCGTCGATTGATCAAGTACTGGATTTTGGCCATCGTTACAGGCTTGCGGTGGTCGAGGATGCCGCTTGTGGCTTCGGCAGTCGATACCGTGCTCGACACGTCGGAACGTTTGGCGACACAGGATGCTTTAGTTTTCACCCTCGAAAGGCAATCACTACCGGTGAGGGTGGGATGGTCACCACCCAAGACGATGGGCTGGCTGAAAAGTTACGTCGTCTCCGTGATCATGGTGCAGTGATGAGTGATTTGCAGCGTCACTTTGGCGCGCGCCCTTATCTGCTCGCTGATCACGCCGATGCCGGCTACAACCAACGAATGACGGATATTCAGGGCGCGCTGGGTAGCGCTCAAATGAGTCGAGCCAGTGAGATTATCGCAGAGCGTCAGGAGTTGGCGCGGAGATACGACCTCGCACTTGCTGATCTTGATTGGCTTCGCACCCCTGTTCGCCAGAAGGAGTTTGAGCACAGTTATCAGAGTTATCCATGTTTGTTTCAGCCCGCGCGTGTTGAGGATGCGATCGCTGCGGGAGATTTTGCGGAGCTCAAAGAGGTCAATGAGTTGAGAAATAACTGGATGGACCGACTTCAGCAAGAGGGGGTTAGTACTCGTCCGGCTACTCATGCGGTGCACATGCTGAGCTTCTATCGACAGAAGTACGATCTACGTTCTGAGGACTATCCAAATGCATACGCTGCAAACGACTGTAGTATCTCACTGCCGCTTTTTCATGGTATGAAAAAAGTGGAGCAGGACTTCGTTATTGACCAGGTTCTCTCCGCTCGTTTTTGATATGTGCGGAGTAACGGGCTTAGTCAATCTAAAAGGCGAACCCGTTTCGCCGGTCATCCTTAAGCGGATGACGGACGCGATCGCGCATCGAGGGCCGGATGCCGAAGGTCATTGGATTCAAGCCAATGTTGGTTTAGGTCATCGCCGACTTGCGATAATTGATCGTAGTTCCGCCGGGAATCAGCCTATGGTCAGCACGGACCAGCGTTGGGTTCTAAGTTTCAACGGAGAGATTTACAACTATCGAGAGCTTCGAGTGGAGCTTCAATCGGCCGGATGGTCGTTCCGAAGTGAGTCGGACAGTGAGGTTGTTCTAAATGCGCTAGTTCACTGGGGTACTGATGCGCTTCTTAAATTTAACGGGATGTTTTCCCTGGCGCTTTGGGACTGCAAACAACGCGAGTTGCTTTTGGCTCGAGACAGATACGGCGTCAAGCCGATTTATTATAGCGAGCAGGCTGCGCGGTTTTCATTCGGTTCGGAGCAAAAGGCGATAACCGCGCACCCTGATTTTCGTCGTGTTCTCAACAAGGCAGCGCTACTTGAGTATTTTACCTTTCAAAATATTTTTACTGATCAGACGCTTCTTCAAGATATACGTATTTTACCTGCCGGGCATTTCCTGACTCTTCGAGCGAGTGAGGGTTCTCGCATAGTTCTTCATCGCTATTGGGATTATTGTTTCCGGGAGCCCGAGAAGCCGCGACGGCGTGAAGAGTATGTCGAGGAGCTTGACCGTCTTTTTAGGCAAGCAGTAAATCGACAGCTCGTCAGTGATGTGGAGTTGGGAGCCTATCTTTCGGGCGGGATAGATTCTGGATCGATTACGGCGATTGCTGCGCAGAGCTTGCCTAACTTGAAGACTTTCACCTGTGGGTTTGATCTCAGCTCTGCTTCGGGCATCGAGTTAGCCTTTGATGAACGTGTGAAGGCTGAGGCAATGTCCGCGAGGTTCAAGACTGAGCACTATGAGATGGTGCTTAAAGCTGGCGACATGGAGCGATCGTTGCCAGCCGTCGCTTGGCACCTTGAGGAGCCTCGAGTGGGCCAGAGTTACCCAAACTACTATGCTGCAAAGTTAACGAGCAAGTTCGTTAAGGTGGTGCTCTCCGGTAGCGGGGGGGATGAACTCTTTGGTGGGTATCCATGGCGCTATTATCGTGCGGCAGACTGCCAAAATTTTGAACAGTACGTCGATCAGTACTACTTGTACTGGCAACGACTTGTGAGTAACCGTGAACTCAAGGCAATGTTTGCGCCGGTATGGAGCGAGGTAGGTAGTGTATGGACGCGCGATATCTTTCGTGATGTCTTCAAGACTCATGAAAACTCCCTTGAGCGCCCAGAGGATTATATCAACCACTCACTGTATTTTGAAGCTAAGACATTTTTACATGGCCTCTTTGTTGTCGAAGACAAACTATCCATGGCGCATAGCTTGGAAAGTCGAGTTCCATTCATGGATAACGATGTTGTCGAGTTTGCGATGCAGTGCCCGGTCAGTCTAAAGTTGAACAACTTGGCGGAGGTGCTTCGCATAAATGAAAACGAACCGGTTGGTAAGAAAAGCCGTTTTTTTCAAAAAACTAACGATGGTAAGCAGATTTTGCGAGACGTCATGGCACGCTACATACCTGCTGATATCGTCGAAGCAGAGAAGCAGGGATTTTCGTCGCCGGATGCGAGTTGGTTTCGCGGCGAGAGCATAGACTTTGTTAGCCGAACGCTGCTGGACGGTCGAGCCGAAATTTACCGATGGCTAGACCACGACGTAGTTTCGGCCCTAGTCAATGAACACATCTCTGGGAAGCGTAATCGACGCCTGTTGATCTGGTCTTTGATTAATCTGGAACAGATCGCTGCGGAGATCGAGCCGAGATGAGCGCGCCGTTTGAGTTCGCCGGCATACCGTCACTACTCGAGCAGTTCCGTAATCCGCTGATGCACTACGCGCCGGCGTTTTTAAACTTCATTGCGCGCACGTTAAAGGGGGCCGAGGTCGCCTATCTTACGTCGGAACATCAAGGTGGTAATGGTTACCTGCCACTCGCCGTCACCCGGCACGCTGAGTACGGCTCGGTCGTTAATTCCCTGCCTTTCTTCGGTAGTCACGGTGGTCCATTCGCCAACACTCCGGCTGTTAAGTCGGAACTGCTATGTCAGTTCTCCGATATCGCGCGAGCGCACGGTGTGGTCAGCGCTACTCTGATCGAAAACCCGTTCGATCCAATTGACGGAGAACTTATGGCCAGACTAGATTTTAAGTGCGTGGATGAGCGGATCGGTCAGTTTACGTCCTTGCCTGCATTCGATGAAGACCTTGAGACCCGTTTATTCGAGCGCTTCCATGTCAAGACGCGCAATGCCATCCGCAAGGGTATGAAGCTAGGTCAGGCTGTCGAGAACCGCGAAGATTCGTCGGCCTGGTGCTGGATACACGGTGTCCACTCCGAGTCGATCGCGGGAATGGGTGGTGTACCAAAAGCAATGGCGGTCTTCGACGCTTTACGTGAGTCGTTCGGCGATGCGGTCAAGCTGTATGTCGGCCGCGTTGACGAGACCCTGATCAGCGGTGTAGTTGTCATCCGTTACCGAGAGACCGTCGAATACTTTACTCCAGTCGTCGAGCCCACCCACCGCGATACTCAGGCGCTTTCGGCGCTCATCTTTGAGGTCATGTGTCGCGAGGCGCGCGCAGGTGCCCGTTTGTGGAACTGGGGTGGGACTTGGCGTTCGCAGGAAGGTGTGTACAGATTCAAGAGTCGGTGGGGTGCGGAAGACCGTCTCTACCGATATTTCAACCGCATCGATGATCTTACTCTACGCGATCTGCCACGCGAGCGGCTCGCCGCCGCATTCCCATATTTCTACTTATACCGGTACTGAGTGATGACTGATCGATTGGACTACATTAAAAGTTTGTACGGAGCGAGTTATCGAACCTACGGGGACTCGCCATCGTCGCTGCTCACGCCGAAAGGACGGAACGAGATTCGGTTCCGAGCGATCGATCCATTCGTGATTGATGCGGGTACGCGAGTGCTAGATTACGGCTGCGGACTTGGGTACCTATACAAGTACTTGCATATGCGCGGGCAACAAGTCGACTACACCGGCTATGACATCGTGCCGGATTTCGTACAGGCTTGCGCCGAGAAGTACCCCGAGGCGAGTTTCAAACAGATAGATGCGCTCGGCGAGATCGCCGGTGAGTTTGACGTGGTATTTGCCAGCGGCGTCTTTAACCTGCGCACCCATTCTGATGCGGCTGACTCGAAAGCTTATGCATTTGACCGGATCTCCGCGCTGTTTGCGCAGGCACAGAAGGTGTTGGTGTGCGATTTCCCCAGCGCATTTGTTGATTTCGAGCAGTCGGGTGCGCAGCACTTTTCACCTGGCGAAATCGCCGAGTTTTGTTACCGCCGACTTGGGCGTCGGTTCCAGGTTCGGCACGATCTCTTGCCATATGAATTTACGCTAATCGTATGGAGGGATGACGCCATCAAGCGCCCGGATAACGTTTTCGCGGTGGACTAGTGATCTCCATTGAGGGGCGGCGGTCGAAAATCCTAGCGCGACGGCCGTTCGGCACCGTTCCCGAACAGCTCGTAGCCTTCGGCAGCGGGTCGGTCGATGTCGCTGTCGGTGATAGACGTGTCGGGATTGAAGCGATCCATGTTATTGATGAGCCGGTACCGTCTGCCGATATTGTTCGCTCGATCAGACGGAGTTTTTTGTGAGTAAGAGGGAGGTGAGTCAATGCGCTACATTGTGATTGGTGGCGGGCTTGCTGGTCTGATTGCGGCGTGGACTCTGCGTGAAAACGATCCGGGCAGTGACATTATGGTGATCGAGCGTAACGCTGACGTTGGCGGCCTACTTGCCGGGATAGAGTATTCGGATCGTGGACTCTATTTCGACATTGGAACACACATTTTTCAGGAGACCGGCGAGGCCGAAATCGATGCGGCGTTGCTTGGAGCCATACCCAAAGCCGACCTGCTGCATTTTCCTGTCGGCGAGGGCGACCGGGCGGGTGTGGTTTTCGCGGGGCGTCTTCAGTCCAATACCCATTTCCCGGACCTCCGCGGCGCGATGGTTGAGCCGGAGGTATTCGCTGCATTGCGCGAGCACGTCGAGGCCGACGGCGAGATTCCCGAAATCGGGCGTATAAAGCCCCTACTGAACACCGCAACCGACCGATTTGGCAAGGTCTTTACTGACCACGTCATTGCACCCACATTGGCGCGCGCTTACGGACGCCCGGCCGACGAGCTCGCAGGCTTCGCCTTGTTGCTCCCGGGTTGGGCTCGGATAGTACTTGACGAGTATGCCGATTGGTCTGAACGGATTGGCGATAAGCGCTACCGTGCGCTGGTCGCGGTACCCGACCAGCGTAACCTGCCACCCGCACTGCATCACGGGCGTCGTAGTTTCTATTCACGGCGCCGAGGGACCCGTGCATTCATAGACGGCCTCGCGACCAGTTTGCGTAATAACGGCGTCGAAGTCAGTTGTGGTGCGCACATAACTTCCATAGAACTGAACTCGCGCCGCGTAGGCTTTATTGATGCCAAGGGCTGTGAGCGTACTGTGATCTCAGACGGGATTGTCATTGCAACAGGGGTCGTCGGCGCCGCGCAACTGATTGGCATGGATCTCGCCGCTAAGGGGCTGGATCGTCCGATGCCGCATTGGGTCATCAACGTTGAACTCGAGGATCCGTGCACGAGTGACCTTTGCTATCTGTACGGGCTCGACGAATCCTGTGACTGGTACCGCGTCACTAATTATCGCGCGTTCTCTGGAGATCCCAATGACCGTCGGCTCACTATCGAGGTGGTTGGGCAGCATCACGTTGACTCGGCGACCTGGCCGGCGCGCTTAACTGCGCAACTTCGATCGGTCGGATTGATTGAATCGGATACGATCCAGTTTGCTGATGTTCATAAGCTTGGCGCCGGTTTTCCTGCGCCCACTATTCGCAACATGCAAGCGCTCGCAGGCTTGGGAATTGAGCTTGAAGCTGCGATGCCCGACAGCGTGACGCTTGGTGGGATCGGATCAAGACCCGGGCTATTTTTTCAGAATGAGGTGGTCGCGGATATCTACCGTCGCGTACGACACTTGGCGTGAGCCAAAAAAAGTGTCGTGCCGCTCGTTTGAGTACGGAAATGAGCGTTAGGTCTCCGTTTTCTTTAGAAAGCAATATCGGCGAGTACGGCGTTAAACTTGAATTTTCCGGAGTGATGAATGACTTCGACTGATAAAAACTTGCTTTTTGAGCTGACGGTTCAGAAGATGATTTCTGCGGTGGAAAATACTTCGGATCTTATCTCACTGCAGAAAGCCGCAAATCAGTCTGCAGACGTTCTTCGGTATTTCGCCGCGGATAGGAGAGTTGAATCAGGGTCTCTCTTCTCAATTGACTTTACTAGTTTCTTTCAAAAATGCAGTGAGATCATCGATAGAGATCCTGCAAGGTATATACCCGTAATGCAGGCCGCGTGCCTTTTTGCTGGCAATTTATCGTTCATACGTTGGAAAAAAATTTCGTGTTTTCGGGCAGATCAGTTATACATATTTAATAATTTTATTCGCCCGGTTTTTTATTTAGATTTTTGTAAAGAACCGGGCAAGGTTATTGCTCCGAGAGTTGGGCGACGTTCAATGCTATACATTCCAAATGTATCGCCCTTGGGTGTCGGCATAGCGAACTCAACTAGTGCTCGAGAGTTTATAAGCCAGTATGCGAGTGCGAATTCGAAAGGCTATACCGATAACATTCTTTTTGTAGGCGTCGAAGGAAAGGGGGTATCTTCGGATAAATTGCAATTCGATTTTGTCGATCAGTGTTACGGCTTGCGGCCGTTTTTTTATGCCGATTTTAAGGGGCTTATATCATTTATAACGACGGGCAAGCCTGACGTAATAATTCTAGACTATTTTACATACCCTTGGAATTTTTTGCCTAGACTGTTTCCGGAAACTCAGTTCGTCTATAGATCTTGGGGGTTTAATTTATTTATTTCGAGAAACTGTAACCTTATTTTAGGTAGCACTTCGGAGTCTGCATCGGTGGAATTAGTGAATTCGGCGCGAGCGCTCATCCCGGGCTTTCGTCTGGATCATGTAAGAGTTCCGCGTTCTCGCGTGGTGAAGGCAGTTACAACAGAGAGTCACGCTCGCATACGAGAAACAATGCGAATTACGGAGGTCATTCGTAATCTAAAATCGTTTAAGATTTTTGGTACGTTTTGTCGTGGGACAAAGATTTCTCGTCGTTTTGCAGCTGCTGTTTCGGCGATCCTGAGATATCTACCTAAGTCTATTTTTATTGGTGCTGGGTATGGCGTTCTTGATACTCTTGAGCTGTTTGATGAAGACATACGTAATCGAGTTATTTTTTTCGATAATGTCGAGCCAGAGCATGTCCTGAAAGACCTCGATGTTTATTTGGAGACTTTTCCGGAGCATCAAGGCATGGCGGCCCTAGAGGCGTTAAATCATGAAGTGCCAGTTGTTTCTCTGAATTCATCAGATGCTTCGCATATATTACTGAACGAAAGACTTGCTGAGTGCGTAGTTGGCGACGTCGATAGCTATGTCAGATTGGCGTTGGAGCTTGCTCAAGACCATTCACGAGCTCAGTGTGTCCGAAATACTCAGCGACGCGTGGCTGAGAGCGCCTACGAGGCGCCTGAGATTATTTGGACGAAGTATGAACGTGCCATCGAATCGCGGCTTTCGTAATACCGCTGCTTTGGTCATCGCCTGCCCCTTTCGTCGATTACACCCGAGCCAGTGTTAGTTAGTTATTGCGCTCGCGGAATCGGCTAGGATTCGTCCCCTATGATCGTGACCCGCTTTGCCCCGAGTCCCACCGGCATGTTGCACATCGGTGGCGTCCGAACCGCGCTTTTCAGTTGGCTGCATGCTAGGCGTCACGGCGGGCGCTTCATCTTGCGAATCGAGGATACCGACCGGGAGCGATCGACCGACGAGGCCGTGCGAGTCATTCTCGAGGGTATGAAGTGGCTAGGTCTCGATCCTGACCAAGATCCGGTCTACCAGACCCATCGTTTCGACCGATACCGCGCCGTCATCGCGCAGCTGCTGGCGGAAGGGAAAGCCTATCGCTGTTACTGCACGAAGGAAGAACTGGAGGCCTTGCGGGCTGAGCAGATGGCCCGAAAGGAAAAGCCGCGCTACGACGGCCGTTGGCGTGACCGAACAGACTTAAGGGAGGGTGTCGATCCGGTTATCCGGTTCAAGAACCCGATCGAGGGCGAGGTGGTCGTCGATGACCTTGTGCATGGTCGCGTGACTTTCCGTAATTCGGAACTTGACGATCTCATCATCGCCCGAGCCGACGGTACGCCAACCTACAATTTTTGCGTCGTCGTCGATGACATGGACATGGGCGTGACTCACGTGATCCGCGGTGACGATCATCTGAACAATACTCCGCGACAAATGAACATGTTAGCTGCGCTGGGCGCCAAGGTTCCGGTCTACGCACACGTCCCGATGATTCTGGGTGCAGATGGAGCCAAGCTCTCCAAACGTCACGGCGCGGTCAGTGTCTTACAGTATGAGGAGGAGGGCTATCTGCCCGATGCGCTGCTGAATTACCTCGTCAGACTAGGATGGTCACACGGTGACCAAGAGATTTTCTCGCGAGAGGAAATGGTCCGTTATTTTGATATTGAATCTGTCAATAAGGCCGCTTCGGCATTCAACCCCGACAAACTGCTTTGGTTGAATCAGCAGCACATGATGCGTGCTGAGCCCGCTTCGATTTTGTCTTACTTTCGAGCCCAGCTTGGACGCCTTGAAATCGATGAGGCCGATAACGGTCGACTCGAAAAAATCATCGTGTCGCAGCGCGAGCGGGTAAAAACCCTGAAGGAGATGGCCGAGTCAAGTCGGTATTTCTTTGGCGAGTCCGTCTCGATCGACACCAAGGCCGCATCCAAGCATCTCAATGACGAGGGTCGATCGGTATTGGCAGCGCTAGAAGCTCGATTCGCTGACGCGCCATCCTGGTCTGCCTCAGCGCTGAATGAATTGCTGAAGACGTTCGCCGAGGGGGCGGGGCTCGGGCTCGGCAAGGTTGCTCAGCCGCTTCGGGTGGCCTTGACCGGCGGAACCGTCTCGCCCCCAATCGATCAGACCCTAGAGCTGCTCGGTCGGTCGCGGGTCATGCGCCGCCTACGCGAGGCCCTCGCACCTTGACAGTTGCCCAGCCGTCCCGTACCTTCCGCGACCTCTCGTGGGGCTATAGCTCAGCTGGGAGAGCGCTTGCATGGCATGCAAGAGGT
>Ga0078894_10001056_pt1 | contig 20183 bp, 26 predicted proteins | sample LauGreSu1BDMLBSD_2_FD_67506 | JGI IMG/M metagenome (GOLD analysis project Ga0078894, IMG submission 67506) | Freshwater lake microbial communities from Lake Michigan, USA - Su13.BD.MLB.SD (version 4) (version 4) | ecosystem: Environmental > Aquatic > Freshwater > Lake | place: Lake Michigan... | reverse complement strand
GATTTCCGTGCGGAGTGCCAGCTGCAGCAGGTAGTGCGGCGCCTCTTGCACGCCCGGTTGCAGCACATCGATGTAATCCCAGTAGGCCGTGAACTGGCCAGAGCCAGACATCAGGGTTGAATACTGGCTGCGAAATTCATCACTAAGGGCAGTGGTATCTACAGCTTCGCGATTGGTGTTTAATTCAAACGCGCTGCATTGCCCCAGCATCCGGTGGATCGTATTGGCGATCTTGACCGTGATTGGGATGTCCGTAACAATGTCGGCGAGGGGGATTGCGTCGTCGAAGTTGCCTTCAAGAGAGGCGCTGAACGTGCTGTAAAGCCTGATGCCACCTAGCTCGTCAACATTGATGTACCACTTGCCCGAGCTTTGAACGGTGCCATCCAGCCAGCCAGCGCCAGTGACAAAAGCCAGTGTTGCGCCGTTGGTTGAGGTGATTTCAACCTGATCGCCGGACACCAAAAAACCGGTTTCAAAATCAAACGAAAACCGGCGGCGATTGGCGTTTACATCTGAAGAATTGACGACAGATGCCTTATCGCCCTGCGCAGATTTGCGCTTCAGAAAAACGTTGCCGTAGCTGCCGAGGTAAACGCTCATGACAACGATGCAGCGGTCAGTGCGCCAGTGGCTTGGAAGCTAATCTGGGCGCTAGTAATTTCACCCACTGACGCGCCAATCGTGGCGCTAGTGATGTAAGCGCTAAAGGTAATGTCGTTGTTGTCTGCACCATCGGCAAGGCGCAAGGTCAACGTCACCACGTCTGTAGCAGCAACACCGGTCGTACCAGCGCTGATCACCTTGGCCAAAAAGTTACCGGCGTCGATGCTGCCGTCGTCTGCTTTGTAATACAACAGCGTGGCGGAACCGCTAAAACCTTGGATGCCTGGGGTGTAACTGCGTTGGGCGTCGCCAAGCGTGGTGGTTTCCAGCACTTCAACGTCAGCCTGAAATGACCACGAGGTCACCTTGGCTTGCGTGGTGCCGGCAAACAAAAGGCTGCCGTCGCGTCCGGTGTAAATCTTGGCCATGGTTACAGTTTAGAGAACGCCGACAAGCTTGATCTGTACCGAGCTGATGCCGGGTCGGACGTTGCTTACCTGGGGCGGCTGGTCATAACGCCAGCTATTTGCGGTTGCTGCATCCAAGGCGTCGGTGTTACCGCTCCAACCACTCAGCGCACCAGTCGGCAAGGTAAACGTTGTGTAGCTACCTAGGGTTTCGTCGTAGTGATCGAGGAATAGCTCAGCGTTGGCGTCAGTGATGTTGTCGTATTGCAGTTCCAGCGTCATGCCGGTGCGGCGATTGCCGTAAAGGATGCGCGATTCCGACCCTGACTGGGAGCGAAATGTTTTGACCGGGTAATCGCCGGAGTTGTAATTACGACTGGTCGGTGTCAGTGTTGGGTATGCCATGTCTAGCCCTCCGTAATGAAGATGTTGGGGCTCAAAATATCTTGAGCCACGAGGCTGTTGTAGGCATCTGATGTTGGAAACTCAGTAGCCAAAACTTCGACCAGCCCCTCTTCATCCAGCGTAAGTTGCTCGATCACATACGTGGCGCTGGACACTGTTGGGTTGTTCAGCGTAAAGATCGTGTTGAACAACGCAGGCTGAACAGCTTTGCCGTTTGCGACTGTCAGGGTGGCACTTTGCACCTCGTCGCCGGTTGAGATGTAGTACAGAATTTCGTAGCTGCCGTCGGACAGTGTTGTGGCGGAAGTAATGTCCCCGTCTGCATCGATCACGCCGTTGTTGGCAGGCTGGTACGGGCTGGCCTCAGTCAACACACGGATGTAGTCGCCGGGTGCCAGCGAAATTCCGTAAGGCGTGGTTTTGAACCGCACGGAATGAGTAACGCGGCGGCGCAGGCTCATGAAGTAACGCGCCACAAGGAAGGCGTGATCTCGTGAGGTGCAGAACTGCGTTAGGTCAAAGCTTTCGATTGGGTGTGTGTCGCTGCCGTTTTCAGCCCAGCGGACAGACAGCGTGGCCTCTTCGGGCAGCTGATTTTTCTTTTCCTTGCGGTAGCGGACGATGGACTGGAAGTCCTTGCGCTCTTCTGTCTGCAGGTAATCGACGGTGAAGGTGCCTTCGATGATGTTGCCGGAGGTAAACAATGCAGAAATCTGCACCGGCGTATCGACAATCGCACCAGCCGTGTCATGCGGTACAGCCGGCACCAAGCTGAATTTGCCGTTGCTGATCACGAACGAGCACAGGAAATACGGCGCTGTATCGGCAATAAACTGACGCAGGTTTACCGGCGAATCAAGCGCACCGTCAAAGAACAGTTTGTTCTGTTCGAGGAACGTTGCTGTTTTTGCAAGATCTGCGGTTTCAATCAGATCAGAGCTAATTACCCCGCCAGCGCCAGCCGTTTTATCCGTCAGTAAGTAGTACACCAGGTCGGTGAACTTGTTGCTGGGACCGACGCTGCCCGCTTCGGATGGCAGGAAACGCTGGACTTCAACACCGTTGGCGAGCCAACAACGGACCTGATCAATAGCGGTAAAGGTACGGCTGGCCTTTAAAACAAGTCCGGCAAGAGACAGGTTTTCGTATTTAGGCGTGGATTCATTAGCAGTGCTTTCGTTGACGTAAACAATCTCGTGCTCTGGTGCGCTTTCGTTTGACTTGGTAATTAGTGAGTTGTACAGACTTAAATCTGCAACCTGACTACCGACCTCGAAAGCACGTTCAAATGAACCGGCGTTTGTAACCGTAAGATTGGCAACACCCAACGCTTGTAATCTGACGCCGATATTTGTTCCGGGTTTGCGGAATGGGTTTCCAGCGCTGACGGTTACTTCGATATTTGTCCATTCGCCTGGCAACCAATTTCCGACAGACTCATCAGCCCTAACAGCAAAGGTGGTGAAGTCCCATGATTTTGTTTGGCCTGGAAATACAGCCAAGTTTTCTGCTGTACGAAGGCCGACACGAGCTGTTACATCCAAACTGAGGGGATTACCTCTTTCGGATGTGCCTGTAAGGGTTACTGTCCTGACGGTCCCAACGGCATAGTCCTGTTGGTTGCCTAAGATTTCCCACTCAAATCCAGACTGCCTTCCCTTTGCAGTTGTAAGACCACCGGCTGTCCCGGTAACTTCTACCTTAAAACCAGACGTTGTTAAATTAGCAAAGTTTCTTCTATTGCCTGGGCTGATTGGAATAACAATGTCTACCTCTTGGCCAGAGTTAAAACCCGCACTGGATGAAACTACTTCAATATTTCCGAGTGTCCAATACTTTAGGTTGGGATAGTGAGGGTGCGTTGGAGGGTAAACATTGCCTGCGTTTACACTGCCATTCACTTTGAGTGTGATTACGCGCCCATCTCCGTAGCTATAGGTTGTTTGGTAGGTAGCGGTATTACCAATAAAACTTGGGCTACCAAACATCTCGAACAGCGTTGCCGAGGATCGACCCTCCGTTAATCCCAAAGGCAGCCAAGACTTAAACGTAACTGCAGTCGCTCTTGTGTCTGGACCTTCAATGTCTGGGATGTAGTTGGTTAACGTAACGGCACTGGGCACAACACCTGTAATTGCACCTCCTGGATTAATTGCACCGGCAATCATCTGCCTGTTGTACGTAATATCTCCAACCCTTTTGTAGTGACCGGTTGTTTGGCATGTAAACGTTCCGTAGGCAGTCTGATAGGTATTTGAAATAACTTGGTTAGATTTTGCGTCAAGAACAACGAGGATATAGTCGTCCGAGATTCGACGCGCAACGTCCGCGCCAGAATTTGGTACTAGGCGATACTCATACTGACGTTGTTCAGGATGGATAAATTGCAGGTAATTAAATTGATCTTGCGGGGTTTGCCCGCGCACCGCAAACGTTTGTCCCAGCGGGCGCCACTCGTATTCGTTGCCGTTTTCATCTGTACCGGCAGGGCGTAAAAATACTGCGAAGACGCTCGTGCGGTACATGTAAATATTCATCGTGCCGGTTTGGAGCGACACGTAATTAGCCTCGGCCCGCTTCAGTGCTCTAGGCTCAGGGATGCTACGGAAGTTGCATAGACCATTTGTCTTTTGCCAGACTTGACTGCGGATACCTATTTCTGTCGCATCGCAAGCGCGAGTATTTCGTACAACAGCAATCGCAACGCGGAGCAGCGGATAAAAGTTTGCGCCGGCGCTAAGCCCTAAGGCGTTATTGGCATTCGTAGTTCCATTGTCATCGTTACGGATACCACGCGTGACCATTTCTTTGCTAACAAGTCCTATTGAAGCGTTTTCGGCTCCGATACCAAAAATTTCGGTACACCGAAGGGTGATAACTTGTTCTTGTGTTCCGTCATAAATTGACAAAGCGCGATCCGTCACAACCCAAGTAGTGCGACCGATCATGACGGTTTCGCCAATCTGCAGCATGTCATCGGCTGCCTCTTGACCGTCAAGCACATCTTGATTGATGTCGTCTACCTGCGTGCTTCTCGTGTCTTTGAAGTAGTAACGATCACGAGGAATTCTGCCCGGGACAATGCTGAAGGTAGCTTTATCACCTACAGCGGCAGCTCGCACTTCCGTTGGTGCGTTTGCAGGAATGTCGTTTAAGGCTGTAATCCCCATGCGGCGGCCGTAGTTGCGCCCCACGCCCTTCTGGCCTTCCTTGATAATTTGAACCCAGCGAGGGTCGTCCGTTGTGTCTGATGTTGGCGTGATGCCGTAGTCGCCCGCAATCTTGATACGCTCCAAGAGAAGAGCGCGGCCAGGATCATTTTCAGAGCTATCAATACCTTCGCCATTCCGGCGAGGGATAGAAACTACCTTCCAATTGACGCGGTAATTGGTGGCGTTGGCGATTGCTGAATACGCGCCAAACTGAGTGCTGCTGCTTGGTGTGTACGCCTGACAGAAGCCCGTATCGCGACCGGAATTGCGCGTTGGGCAAAGGTAGATATCGTCAGACTTTTCAATATCGCCACGATACAATTCTCCTCTGGTGCCGTAACGCAAATTTCCAGCCACCATTCGGTAAAGCTGGTTTGTATTGCGTTTCCAGTAAAAAGCGAAGTTGTGGTCGTAAACGCTATCTAGCGGTGTGGTGCCGAGGAAAATACCGTTCAGGTCGGGTACGGGCAGACCATTACCGAGCCCCTGTTCGCCGACGACCATCAGCAGTTTGATGGCTTGCTGGGAGCCAAGGCTGAATGCACGAGACCAGACCAGTCGTGGTGCGACCAACATCCCGCCAGTGGTGCCGGTGTAGTTGCCAAAGACGATGGGGATGGGGCTGCCGTAATCAGCCAGATCCGCAATTGAGTCAAAGCCGCTGGTGGCAACGAAACGATCACCACCCCTGCGGCTGCGTAGTTGGCGTTGACGTAATTCAGCTACTTCTGAAGGCGCCTTTGGTTTTGGCGTTAGCAGATAGCTGATCGCGCTAAGTGCTACACCAATGGCAAGGCTTGTGACGATTGCCGTGGTCGTGGCCGCTTTGGTTGCAGCAGCGCCAGTAGCTGCGAGATAACCTGCGGCGGCTAACGGAGCAATTGCCTGAATATCTGGAATGTTGTCGTAAGCCGCAGGACGCACAGCCCCACGCAGCATCGCTTCAAATACAAACTTTTGGTATTCCTCTTCGCTGCAACCCAGTGCATCAATTAGCTGCCTTTCATACGGAAGCAGCGGTAACTTTTTAACTGGTGAATAGCGCACCAGGCTACCTTGCCCTGTTCCGTGTTGATGTAGAGGGCGCCCTGCAGCCATACGACGGCAAATGCCCAAGGATCCTGGGCTACTAACAACACGTCCCCATCGTACTCAGCCCGGTCAACTCTTCTGCCCCATCGCAGTAAATCACGGGCAATGACTCGTGCTGATGCGTCGTACCAGTCGTCGCGAAAATCCGGGACCGGCATTCTGAGGCGTTCCAGCACTGTGTAAACGAGGTGGATGCAGTCGATCTCGCCGTTGCTGCCGTCCGCGCCAAGGCGGTATTTCAACCCGACCAGATCAGCGCAGTCGCACATTGGCCGACGTTGGGATATTGCCGATCAAACCTTGCGTCAACCGGCGCAGTGGGACATCAGCCCCAACGGCATCGAGGATCGTGTTGAGGTTGAGCGTCAGGCTGGTTTCATCCCATTGCCCAGCGGCAATCTGCCCGTTGTACTGATGCATCAAGATGCCGGTGGTGCGGTCGTCGGGGTTGAGCGCCATCACGTACACACGCGCCAGCCAGCGTTCTGTAATGGCAGGCAATGCCCAAGCGCGGCTTAACTCGTTGTTGGGGAAAACGAGGCTGGCCTCGGTGTTGTCGCCGCTGCGGTTGACGCTGACGCCACTAAACCCGAAGGGCAGGAAGGCGTAGCTGCCGCCGTCGTAGTCCGCGTTGGCGCCAATAAAAAAGTTCTGGAAGTAGTAGTTCGTGGTGTCGTCCGGCTTTTTCAGCCGCAGGTAGTTGCCAAGTGCAATGTCCATCAGATTCCTACGCGACGGCGGGTGCTAGGTGATTGCTGCAGGCGGCGTAGTGCCAGCTGCTGGCCGCGTTCTGCACCTTGGCTGGCGGCTTGACGCATACCAGCTTGGAACTGATCGGCGGTCACGTAATCCACGGAGTTGATGCGCTCCACGGTGTAGCGAACGTCGATAGGGGCTGCAGTCATTGTGGCCCCCATGGTGGCGCCGTCGCCAGAGCCAGATGGGATAACGCCGGAACCACGAGCGCCGGCAGAGTAACGACTCATGGCGCCACGCATCTTGCTGGCAGGGATGACGTACTCCGGTTCACCGCCTTCGCCGATAAGTCCCATCGTGGGCTTAGTAACCACACCACCGTTGGCAAAGGCTTCAAAACCACCAGGCCAGTAAGCGCCATCCTTCGCAGCCTTAAAGCCAAAACCTTTGGCAAGGAATGAAAATACGCCAACGCCATCGTTGCCGCCCGCGGCTCCAAGGGCTTGGGCAATGCCGTAGATGATCAACATCTTACCGATGGTGCCTAGCAAGTCAGCCGCTAAACCCTTCAGGGCTTCGCCAAGGTTTTCCGTGCCTTTAACAGCAGCATCAATTGCGCCACTAAAGGCGCCAGCAACGGCGCTTGAAATGCCTTCGTATAAATCTTTTTCCATTTGAAGTTTGGCGTTTGCCGCTTCTTGAGCTTTTGTTAATTTGCTGATCTCGGCAATCTTTTCGCGGATTTTATTTGCATCGGTCTCTGAAAGAATGATCCCTTGCTGCTTTAGTTTGTTTTCAATTTCGATGAATTGAATAGCTTGTTTTTGCGCCTCTGATACAGCGCCAATTTTTATTATTTCCGAATCGAGTCCAGACAAAACATCTTGGATTGCTTGCTGCTCTTGCCTGTATTGTTCCTCGGCTTTGCCAAGCTGTTCGAGCATGACCTTATCAATGTCACGTTCTAGATTTTTTCTTGCTGATTTCAGGTCGTTTGTCTGCTCGTCAAAAGCAAGCGCGGCGTAGGTTTTGTCGCGTGAGCTTGCAATAATCTTTTCTCTGACTTGATCCCTTGCCGTAATTGTTTTGTCTATTGCATCAATTTGATATTTAATGCCAAGCAGTTTTGACGCGGATTCAACCATCCGCTTGGCCTGCTCTGCATTGGCGCGGCTTGCCGCCACGTTCATTTCACGAGCAGTTGCGACTTCTAGCTGAGCTTGACGTTCTTGCAGCTGCCTTTGAATATCGCCGCCCAGTAAATCGTTGACAGATAACTGACGCCCTTGTTTTTCTTTTGCCCCCGCTTCAGCAAGCAAGCTAGGTGTAGGTGGCGCTGCCTGCGATTTCAGCATTATGGTTGAAGCTCCTTTTGGAGCCACAAGGCCTAGTTTTTTGTCAAGATCTTTTTGCAGACTATCGCGCAATTTACGCAGCTCTAAAATTTTTGCTTGTATCTGTTTCTCTGTTTGCCCACCAGCAGCAACTTTCGCTAGCTGTTGCTGGTTGGTTGCAATAAACTTATTGATTTGTGAAATTTGCGACTCTAGCTCATCAGTTGTTTTGCCTCGCAGATTGGCTACAAATACATTAAAATTGTTTTGCATATTTTGCAGCCCTTGAGCAAAACCGTTGACCAGATTTGTTATGTCGTCGATTAGTAATTTGAGAACCGGCGATAGCGTTTGCCCAAGGACACGAGCCAAGCCATCTACGCCATCTTGCAATGTACTGAATTTGCCAGCAAGCGTATCGCTTTGAGCAATGGCGCCGTTTGCATATTTACCGCCAGCGTTGGTTAGACGAATAATTGCGACTTCAACGGCTTCTGCGCCGATCCGCCCCTTGCTTAACGCTTTCTGGAACTCATCTCCCGACAAGCCGTACATTTTGCGCAGCTCTTCCTGCAGCGCCACGCCGCGTTCCTGGAACTGCAGTAGCTCTTCACCCTGCAGCCTGCCTTTTGCTTGCACCTGCCCGTAAGCAGTAACAAGACCCTGCAGTTCAGCTCCAGTTGCTCCACTTACGTCAGCAAGTCGGCGGGTGGTTTCTACAACGTTTTCCGCTTCAACGCCAAATGCCTGCAAACGCTTGGCTGAGTCAATCAGCTCAGTGCTTGTAAATGGCGTGACCGCGCCAAGTTGCTGCAATTCTTTTATAATTTTTCCAGCTTTTTCTGCGCTACCGGTTAGCACCTGCAAACTGCGGGTCTGACTTTCAATCTCTGCGGTTTTGGCAAAAATAAATTTTCCTACCTCTAGAGCCGAAATTCCAGCAGCAAGTTTTGTTATCGCGCCGCCAAGTCCACCAAACGCCCGTTCAGTTTGCTGCGCCTGATTCTGAACCTCACGCAACTTTTGCGTAGCGCCACGGCTATCAACATTGATGGCAACGTTGGCGACGACAGACACGGCTAAGCACTTGCGTTAAAGCCAGTCTACCGGCGTCGTTTCATGCGGCGTTCTTGTTCTTCGTTTGTCAAATCAAAATAAGCAGACCATATCAGCAGTTCCTCCATCGTCACCTCCGCATTGAGCCGAGCCAATGAATAGCCCAGCTCTCTCGCCACACCAAGCTGCAGCAGCAGTAGGTTGTCCTTTTTAAGCTCAGCTTTTACGGCTTTTCATGTCGGTATCGTTCTGCTCTTCAGGGTTGGTGATAATGGCGAGCATCATGGCTTGAAGGTCAGAATCCAGCACGTCGTTTTTAAGCTCAGCGATTTCACCGACCTGAAAAAGACGCTGCCCTGCCTCGTCCGTTGCCTTGGTGACCAGCAGGTTCAACGCAAAGCCATTGGCATCGTCACCACCTGGCATTTTTTGTGCCCGCTCACGTTCAGCCATCGTCAAGGCACTTGCGTAAAACTCAAACGTGCTGCCATCGTTCAGCGTCACAACGCGCTTGATGGGCGTCAGGTTTGCAGCCTTTTTCAGCCGAGCAAGAGCAGACGAAACAGGCGCAGGCATAAAACGGGTTCTTTGTTATCACTTTAGACATAAAAAAGCCCCCAGTGCAACCTGAGGGCTCAACCTTGGCAGCCTCAGCTTAGGCAGTGGCAAAGTCAAAGGTTGGCACGCCGGTAGGACGGAATGCAATCTCAACCTGCTGCGCATCGTCAGGGTTGATGTTCAGGCTGGCGCTGATCAGCACGGCATCCATGGAGATGCTACGGCTCAGGGCCTCAGTGCTTTGAAGATCGGTGTACAACTTGAACGCGCAACCAACCTGTTGACGCTGCAGCACGTCTTCAACCATACGGTTGGACAGAGCAGCATCTTCGTTGGTTACATAAACCGTGGCGGTGCCGTTGCCATCAGCAAAGCCGGGGATGTAGGCACGGAAGGGTGCATACTGGCCGGCGGTTTGACCGATGGTGGTCACGTCGATTTCAGCGCGGCTGATTTCAAAGGACCAGGATTGCACCTGACCGACAGCAGCGTAATCCGCGTAATACACCTCGAACTCGTTAGGTGCAGCCAAGGTGCCGTCATCAGTGATGGCAAGAATGGTGCCACCAGCAGACGTGGAAACAGTCAGAGCACCAGTTGCTGCGGTGTAGCTCAGCACGTAGTACGTGGTGGCCGAAGAAATGGGAGCGGGCAGGGTGCCGGTGCCAGAGCCACCAGTTTGACCGTTGATAACACTGAACTTGACGGGATCGCCAACCTTGAAATTCAGGTAAGGCTGAACAGTAATCGTGTCAGTGCCAGCATTTACGGCAGTTTCACCGAATGTACCGGTGGTGCCAGCGGGCTTGTAATAAAGGGCGCCGGACGTACCGGACAGAACAGTGACAGCCATTGTTGTATGCGGTATTGGCTGTTATGAGTCTAGCTTTGCTCGTAAGCCTCAAAAGTTATCGCCACCTGTGTCTGGGAAAACCCTTCCGGCACAGAGGGTTCGATGGTGCGCGGGCCATTTGCGGCATCAAATTTTATATTTTCAAGCTGCAAACGTGTGAACAGGTTGATGCAGCGTTGAGCAATAGTTAGCCCTGCGCCAGGGCCTTGACCGCGAGGCGTAAAGATGTTGAAGACGAGTGTTCCATTGCGACGATCAAAGCCTGCGCCGGTTCCACGAGCAGAGGTGGTCAGGATCGTCATGTAAGCCGAATCGCCCCAAATGATGTTTGTTTGAACCCAGCTTGCGTTATTGGGTGGGCTGAACGGAACGTTTTGGTAAGCAACAGGTAGGACAGGAAAATCCGCAAACTCCGTTGCGATGCGGCTTTCGATGTACGAGCGGACGGTGTTAAGGCTCATGATGAACGACCGATCCGGTCCGCTTCTGCGTTGACGTAAGTTTGAATGTCTTTGGCGATGGAATCAACCCAGCCACCAGGAAGGCCCGATTTGCGACTGCCTTTAACCGCCAATGGTTCAGCGTAAATCAGGTTGTTGTGGATGCTGTAAACGTTGCCGACCTGCTCACTGCCAAGCTGATAGTTCACAGCAGTAGGCGGCGGAGCGTTTGGATAACTGCCCTCAGGTTGCCCTTGAAATGGTGCAGCGTTTTGGCCAATGGCCCAACTTGCCCTGAAGCGTCCGGTATCAACAGGGCTATCAAGTTTCAACCTGCCGTCAGCCGTCAGCACAGCAGCGGTGATCAGCTTATTGATCTGCCCTTCGGCATACTGGCCAATCTCACCGATCCTGATCTGGCGTGCCATATCACTCCCTCAGGAACAACTCAAACACAATTGCGAGGTTATCCTGCTCAATCTTGTTGACCTGCACGGTCTGCATGATGCGGCCACCAACAGTTACTTGATCAGCCACGCTGGGCTCAAACGCAAGGTCAGCCGCTGCAATCGTTAGCTTCTTGTCACTGCTTTTGATCAGGTCGTTTAACTCGCGCTGAATGACGTTTTCGAGCACGCCACGCACCACGGTTTCAGATGCGGTTGGCGTCGCAGTACCCGTCGCGGGATCGTACGCGCCAGTCGTGATCCGTCTGATAGTAAGTTCACCGCCAAACCTGACCATCAGCTTGCTGGCGGTTTTCCGTAGCGAGGTTGCGAGAGCCATCAGAGCTTGTATGCGACGCAGTGACCGTTCTGTAGTTTGATGCTTGTAAAGACGCCGTACAACGTTGTGGCGGCGCTCATGGATTGGCCAGAAAGTGTGTTGCCATCCCAGTTCTGTGCAACAACTGCGTCAATCTGAGTATTTGTCGTGAAGTGAATTGCCGCCCAACGCCCGGTGCGCGTCGTGGAGTCGCCAATAAATGTCGCGCCTTTGGCGTAATCAATACCGAGAACGTTGGAGTCACTCATGATCAGATTTTATAGGCGACGATTTTGCCGCTTGCCAAAGTGACGCTGGTGAATACGCCTTCAATCGAATCACCGGCAGCCAAAGGCACCGACGTGAAAGCATTACCGCTGGCGTTCTGAACCGTTGCTGTACTAATCACTGCATCAGCAAGGGCATACAGCCGCCAAAACCTACCGGTGTGCGCGCTCGTGTCACTGATGTACTCAAAACCAATGTTGTACATATCAGAGTCGGCCATGATCAGCTCCGCCGGATAGCAATGTTGCCTGGTCCACTGATTCTAAGACCGGTCAAATACCGCTCAACAATGGGTGGAATTCGATCAGCGCCTGCTGCGGTACTGCTTGCCCCGGCGGTGGTGACGCTCAAGCTGCCGATGGTCACGGACTTGTAATCCTCAAGGCCACTCAGTGCCATGCCATCCCTGTTGTTGTTCAGATACGTCGCCAGCACACACTGAGCGTATTTAATCTGACTTGGGATTTCCGTGTCGGTGAAATAGTCCGTGGTGATGCGGAACGGGAAGCCGACGGCATAGGTGTTGATGTACGTGTCTGGCTTGCGTACACCGGTGCGAGGCCATTGCAAGGCTTGGGTGTCAGTAGCACGGGCACCAAGGAAGCGTTCACGATCAAGCCGCTGAGCAGCTGTAAAAAGTGCACGGTTTTTTTGATCGGTGGTAGCTGATGCCCACGCCGTTACATCTTCATCCTGCACAAACCCATCAATGATCGCTTCCGCTGCTGCCAGTGTCAGGTAGCTGTTGGCGTTTGCGCCGCCCACCGTTGCGTCGAGGGTAATTGCCATCGGTAGACAGCGACTGGTCTTCTGTTACTTCAAGTGTAGGCGTAGGCTCTGCATCAGAAAAAGAGGCCCCAGCCGTAGCCAGAGCCTCCCGTTCACGCAGTCGCCGAAAGGCGATCATGCCCATCAGCTGTTCTTGCGGTACACAGTGAAGGCAGGGGTGCCCACTGCGGTGCAAACGAACGTGTAGCTGGCGCTGGTAGCAGCAGCAATGGTTGCCATAGCAGCCACGCCACCCAGGGTGATGCCAGAAGCGGCAGCGGTCAGGGTGATTGCGTGAGTGGAGGCAGCCACGTTCACCACGGTCAGCTCGAAGCTGGTGCCGATTTCAAGTTGCCCACCGAAGAAGGTCTTGAGTTCAGCGCCCGTGGGGGTGGTCAGAGCACGACCCGTGGAAGGGGTCATGGTCACAACGCCCTCAACACACTGTGCAGCGGTGAGGGTGGTTGCTTCGTTACCGGCGGCGGTAACAACCTTCTGAGAAGCCTTGACGTTCAGGACGGCAAGATCAGAAGTCAGCTCAAAGATCGAGGATGGCATGATTAGTTACCTCAATCGAAGTTCGAAGTGACGGTCGTACGAACAATCCCAATGTTCTTGGTTTCGTACACCTTGCTCCAGTTGCCCACAGTTGCGAGCTGAGCACGGGTTGGGTTGGTGGTGGTCACACCCCACTTGGCACCTACCGGGTGGTAGATGTAATGCATGTCCAGCGACATGGCATCCGACTTGGCGAGGATATCGCGGTCGGTTTCAGTACGCATTGCGGCTTGCTCACCAGATGCAATTGCACCGTTGGTGAAGAAATAGCAGGCGTAGTTACCACCACTGTTGGTGATGTCATCAGAGATGATTACATTCAGACCCATGTAGGTCGGAACGCGAACATCGCCGTATGCACCAGCAATAGAACCGCCAACAGCGTTGATGGTGCTAGCGCCAGTCGCAGGGGTGGTAAGACGAGCTTCCGTGTTGGTCACGTAGTCAATCGCCTTGCGCTCCACGAGGTCGTAGTAGCAAGCCGAGTGCATGGCCACAGCGGTCAGCTTGTCGCCTTGATCGCCCAGGATTGCGCGAGCCCGAGCCACCTGACGGGGACCGAGGGCAGTTGCGCCGCTGGTGTCAAAACGCAGATCACCAAAAGCCGGAGAGTCGCCACCGGTCAGAGAACCGAACACACCTTCCAGACACTTGTACAGGTCAGCCTGCTGTTGGTTGGCAACGTACTCACCAACCTTTTGACCGATGGCAGCCATGGGGTCGGAACCTGCAGCAAGAGCAGCAAGGTCACGGGCCTCAAAAGCGCGGCCACGGTGCAGGATCACGCCGACTTGCTTGTCAGCAGTGATTTTGCCGGGGGTCAGGCTGGTGGAGTCGGTAAGGACTTCTAGGTCGCCAGACAGGTTTGCCTTCCAGAACACTGTTGTTATCCCAAGGGCTCTTTATCCCTTGGTTCTGCGCCTTTGCCATCGGTCGCAGGTCAGACTATCTCTTCACCCCCTGGTCAAAAACTGGTTGGGTGCGGGGCACTCGTGGGACCGTTACCGAGTTTCCTCTCGGGTCCTAGTCGTTGAACCTTCCAGCTTGTGGGCTGGCTTGGCTGCTGATTGGCCTGCCCTTTCGGGTGGTGGCTTTTCCAGCAATTCACCCCGTTATCTCCAAGGATTACGCCTTAGAGGCCCTTAACGGTCGGTCAAGGCACGTTAACGAAGTCACCACCCTCGGTTGCATTCAGTTCCGCCATGGGCTGCACAACGCCGCTGGCCAGAAACTGATTCCGCAGTGTCGATTGCTCGATCACGTACGGAGTAAAAATTTCGGGGATGATGACATCAGAGCGAAGAGTCGCCATGATGAATCCTTAGGTAATTTGCTGTTTGCGGGCGTAACCCAATAACGGAACGGCGTAACCATTCACGTTTAACGGTTACATCTTAAGCAGAAGCCGCTGCAGTTTTCAACTTTTCGTACAGATCACGATCCGTGCGGAACAGGCGTGACTGCTCGGTCAGGTTGAAGTTCTCGGGCAGGAATGGGTTTTTGATGCCCACGGGTACGTCGGTGCTGCTGATCTTGGTGCCGACAGGCGCGCCAGAGCCTTTGACGTTAGATGCCTTGAACAGGTAGCCACGCTCAGATTTGAGACGCTCCACCCACTGATCCATGGGAATTTCGTTGTAGCCATCAACAGCGATGGGGTTGCCGCTGTCGTCAAGCTTCAACTGATCACGCACCAAGCGCAACGCATCGTGTGGATTGTGGGCACCCTGTTCGGCAAGAATTGCAACGACACGGTTATCAAGCTGATTGACCGTCAGTTGCGACTCAAGCTCGGCGATACGTTTTTTGTAACCGTCTTCACGCTCTTGGAATTGCTGAGCGTATTGCTTCAGGGCTTCGTCGTATTTGCCTTTGGATTCAAGCTCTTCCTGTTCTTTCTTGCGCTTGAACTCAACAAGCTCCTGAACATTGAGACCATCGGGCAGTGCTGGTGTCTTTTCCTTGGCTTCTTTGAGTTTGCCGATCAGCTCAAAGTTTTTGCGTTCCAATGCCTCAACGCTTCGTTTCAATGCGTCAAGGTCATCACCAGATGCAGTCGGCGTAGCTTCCTGCAATTGCTCTTCAGACATGAAAAACCCGTAGGGTAACAATCAGAGTGTATAGGTAGGTTTACACCTTGTCACGTCATGTCACCGCGCGAGTGGGATACACCGGTTCGTGGGCCATGGAACCCGATCATTCACCACTGTTTGAAGGCGGTGGATCTGCACATGATGGAGTATTTGGCAACGGGTGACCCGTGGCACGCCAGAAATGCGCAGGCGCTACGTGCATATGTGATGGGCCTGAAGGATTGGATCCATCATCAGGAGCAGAGTTAATCGTCTTCGTCGCCGTCGTCGTCATCATCCACGCAGATGATTACCTCTACGCCCTCGGCCAACCTGCCCATCAATGCGCCAAGCGTGTCAGGGCTGGTGGGACACGGGAAGACAAAGCGGCCTTCGATGATGCCGTCGCTGCACTTGAGGTATGTGCAGTTGCCCTCCCAGATGCGGCCTTTCATTTTTTGGGCTTGCGTTTTTTGGCTGTCTTGGCAGCAGCTTTGAAAGCGCCTTTATCCGGGTAATCAGCTTCGCCGGGACGTGCCTTGCGTTCCTTAGCGCCTTCCTCCATCCGCTTGCGCTTGGCCCGAATTGAATCGTACAAGCCCGGATCGCCTTGTTTTTTGCGAGGCATGACGAATTGGGTCACTTGGAAAAGTCTACGTCTAGATCTCCATTTGCGTTTCCTAGGTGCCGAACAACAGCAAGGCAAGTATCAAAAAATATTTCCCCGGGTATATCGCTTTTCATTCTGTTGACAATATTACAAACCAAAACAGTGTTTTCGGCAGTATAACCTATTGAATTATCTACCCGCTCAACCGAAACGGAATTGTACTGGCTGGGCGCCGTTGTCATTTCGCATCCCGTGTAAACGCAGATGCCGCCCTGCTTTCGCCACGCGTTCACTAAGTCTTCCGACGTTATAGTACATTCTTGCTTTCTTTTTATTGCACTAATTCGGCAACAGCGCAAAAGGGTTGTTATTCGGCCCTCGAAAGTGCTGTATTTTTTAGCCCTAGACTTTTCGTTGCCTTTTTTGCAGCACTGTTTACACCAAGAATGGTAACCATCTTTGGTTTGATTATGCTTAAAGAAATTAACAACGCTGGTTTTAATTGCGCATTTTGCGCAAATTTTTTCCTGTGTTTCAGGGTAATACCAAGCCCGCTTGGTGCGGTTGGCGTATTTGGACCGTTCCGGGCAAGCGGCCATGCAGGCTTGTATTCAAGGTTCTGTAATTATAGCCGTACAACCATTACTTTTTGCCTTTGGGTTTACGGGCTTTGCCAGCTTCACTTAGGGCAATCGCGAGTGCTTGAGATTTACTTTTGACCTTGGGACCTTTGCCGGGGCCAGGCTTACCGGACTGCAGGGTGCCCTCCTTGTATTCCTTCATCACCTTGCCGATTTTCTTCTCGGCCTTGGTCGGCTTCTTAGCCATTGTTTGAACCGTAGCGTTCTTGCAACACTCTAAGTGGGACTTCAGATCCGTCTTCGCGCACCATCCGACTTAGCGCCTGTTGCGGGCCAAACTTTTGACTGAGGCGATCAAAATATGCGGCGCGTGATTTACCGAGCACCTCTTCCTGATATGCCCTCGGTTGCTTCTGTAGCCACTGACCGTAGTTGGTACTAGCTGAAACCCGACCACCTTCTGCGGCACGCGTACCTTCGCCAATGACTTCTTCGGGCGGACGCAAACCAAGTGCGCGGTAATCAACAATCGGAATAGTCGTTGACCTGCAGTTGAAGTGAACTGGCGGTTGCGGGCCTTTGCCGTAAACGTATTCTTTGCCGTCAAGGCTGCGGCAGATTGCTGAGGTGCGGCTATCCAGCGTGGCAACGTAACGGTATTTCTTAGTTACGTCCTGATTGGCTTGGTAGACGTTTTGACTAGCTGTGTTGGCCACCTGCTGCACGCTTGTACGCACAACGGTCAACACCTGATGGTCAGCCATTTTGATCAGTTCGCCACCTGCTAGGGCTTGCTGCTTTGCAGTCTTGGCCAACTGCCCGAAATCAAGGTTGCCCACCAAGCGGCGTGCGATCTGCGGCGTTGGTTCACCGGCAAGGATGCCCGTTCTGATTGTGGTGTTGAAGCGTTGCGCTTGCGATTCAGCAAGACCACGAAACGCCTTTTCTACGACTTGACCATTCGGCAATGTGATCGCTGCACCTTGACCTGCCGTCAGGTTGAAACCACCAGTGCCTGGCAACGTGAAGTTCAAGTCCGTTGGATCAACAGTCGCAACAGTGGCGGCAAAGTTCGGCGCCACCTCAACTGTGTTGACCGCCTGCTGAGCGACAACGCTGGGTTCAATGCCACGGCCACCAGCTTCACCACCAGCAACAGCAAGCCGCAATTGATCAGTGACGAACTCCGTCTGAAGCTCGGCTAGACCCTGCAGTTCAACGGCTGCGTATGCCGTGCTGCGTTCCGCCCAGCTATCTAATGATTCTTTAAGTTGCGCCAGCAAAACACGCAAACGCTGCGCCTGCACTGATGCCGGGCTGACGATGCCACCACCTGCTGTGGGGACGCCAAGGTCTATACGGCGCAGGTCTTCAACGGCACTCAGGATGATGCTGTTGTAATCACGGACAATCTGACCGGCTACGGCATTGCTGAAACGGTTTAGATCAATGGCGTTGCGGTAAATGTTGGCAACAGGATCGTTGCGGTTGATGCGCCGCTTGAATTGCTCAACATTGAGCAGGCGAGGTGTTACGCCTGATTGCGTCATTGCATTTCATCGTCAGGGCTTTGATCTTCGGACATCTCTTCGCCAGATACATCTTCAGCGCCAAGATTTTCAGGGCCGCCAAGCTCAATCAGTCCGCCCGATTGCGTAGCCTCCAGTTCCTCTTCTACATCGAAGTCATCACCCAGCACTTCACCTTCTGCCAGTTGATCCAGCAGTGTTTTTTGGGTGATGGTGCCAGCGGTATACAGCTGCAGCAGGGCAAGGATCTCGGTGGGTTCAAGGCGTGCGCCCACAAAATCCCGATTGACAAAGCTGCTGCCTGATTGCTGTTGACCAAGGTAGTCAGCGTGATACCGCAGGCAGTTGTCGATCAGGTCTTGCACCTGCTGAGCGATCACCATCATGGTGCTGTCGCCTTGGCTGCGGTCAATCCGTTTTGCCTCAGCAGTTTCAGCACTGAGCTTTTGACCTAGGACAGCAGAAAGGCCAAGTTCGTTGATCTGCGCGGCAAGCTGCTCAAGACGGCGGAACTGCGCTTCGTAGCTCTTGCCATCAGGCTCGATGTACTCAGCCCGGCCCTCAGCAGGGAAGGCGATGGCTTCACCAGGGCCAGCGGATACTTCCTCGGCAGATGACGGAAAGCCGTAGAAGGCAAGCATGGGCACGCCGCTGATGTGCAGCATGTTGTCCAGATCGCTCTGGATTTGGTACGTCTTGAGATTCAGCTCAGCGATGTCTTCCAGCGGTGGGCGTGACTCAAGCAGGCCGACACGGTTGGAGTAGGCAACCGAAAAGGGAATGTAATCAAGGCTGGTAGTGCCTTCCGCAACAATCTCGTACTGGCCCTTGGTATCGGACTGCCGGTGCAATTCGTAAGAGCCAGGGCGCAAGACGCGAATTTGCTCTAGATATTTTTCACCAAAATCGCCATCAGGCACAACGATCAGTTCGCGCAGGCGCAGCATGGTCAGCTTCTGTGCGCCGTTGGTAATTTCAGATCGCCAACCAAGAATGTCGCGCGGGGTGTAAGTCACCCAATACGGGCGAAGTGATGCGGTGTCAGTGATGTTTTGCAGCTCATCATCTGTTTCACTGGGGAAATCAACCAACACGCCAGCGTGGCCATAACGCACAATTTTGCGGGCCAATTCGTAGACAAAAATGTTCAGGTCGTTGCCCTGCAGGTCTACATCAAAAAGCTGTTCGCGGATGACATCGGGTACGTCGTCAAGGCGTACAGGCTTGCGGGTCAACATGCCGGCCAACATCCGCTCAAGCCGCTGGTAATACGGCGGGCAAACGCTACGGGCTAGGCGGTTGTCGTATGACTCGTCTTGCTCGCGGGGTTCTTGCGGCAGGTAACGCCGATGCTTACGGCGCATTCCGAAGGTGCCTTCCATCAGATCCTCGATCAGGATCCAGTGGGGTTCCTGCGCAGCCCAAGCGTTGTTGGGATCCTGCACCTGCGTGGCTTTGCGCGTCAGAAGCCGGTCGTATGCGTTGAAACCGGTGTAGGTCATTCTTTGCGCCTAGCCATACACAAATTCTATGGCTCTAGGTTAGTCGTAAATGTAAGCCGGGCCTCCGATACCGCCACACACGGCGTTCAGCCTTTCGCACTGAACCGACCCGGCAGATCAAAGTTTATGCGGCTTCGTCGGCGCTGTTAATTTCATCGTCTAGGGCGTCACCGGCATCATCAAAGCCGTTGTCGTAAAGCCATTGCTGAATTGCGGTGAGCATGGCGGAAGCGGCTTCGTTGAAGTCGTAGGAGGCGTCGTCCTGAACGGAATCGAAGGCGGCTTCAAGATCGCGCCAGAGGGGTGCAGACATAAGGAAAAGGCACAGCCCGATGCCAAGGCAGAGCGGGAACGGCTTCAGGGTAACTGCTCCAGTGCGCGGCGGATCGTCTCAAAGTCTTGGCACTGCTCGCGCATGTCATTTGCGCCGACGGCAACAGCATGAAGCGCAACTAGCGCCTGCTCTTTCAAACTCGGCAGTTTAGGGCGGCGGGCGACGCGGAGTGCGTTGATGTAGCTGATGGGCGTCTCTTCCGCCATCCACTCACAGCACGCCTCCAGCTCCTGGTCTGCGCCCCATTGGGCGGCACAGGTGGCAAATTTGATCTTGACTTCAAACATTCCAGAGGCGGTCAATGCCTCGTCAGACCACGCTTGCACCAGCTCCGGCGGTGGGGTGATGGGGTGTTGCTGCGTCATAAGAAAAGGCCCCCGAAGGGGCCGGTAGATCAGGCGATTTTGCGGTAGCCCTTAGCGGTAAAGGCTTGATAACGCTGGCGCATGATGCCAACCCAGTTAAAACCGCCGCTTTGGATGACCCACTCACCGGCTTCGATAGCAAAGCGGTTCAT
>Ga0078894_10001050_pt1 | contig 20211 bp, 32 predicted proteins | sample LauGreSu1BDMLBSD_2_FD_67506 | JGI IMG/M metagenome (GOLD analysis project Ga0078894, IMG submission 67506) | Freshwater lake microbial communities from Lake Michigan, USA - Su13.BD.MLB.SD (version 4) (version 4) | ecosystem: Environmental > Aquatic > Freshwater > Lake | place: Lake Michigan... | reverse complement strand
GGATCTGCCGCCCCTGCTGCTGTACCAGAGGCAGCCGCCGCTCCTGCTGCTCCTCTTCTCCCTGAACCCATGCTTGATGCCACAGATGACCGCTTTGTGATCTTCCCCATCCGCCACCCTGATGTATGGGCAAAATACAAGCAGCACATGGCCGTCTTCTGGACTCCCGAGGAGATTGACCTGAGCAAGGACATGAAGGACTGGGAGAGGCTCAGCGACAATGAGCGCTACTTTATCAAGAACATCCTCGGCTTCTTCGCAGGCAGCGACGGTATTGTCATGGAGAACCTGGCCACTCGCTTCATGCGGGAGGTCCAGTGGCCCGAGGCCAAGTTCTTCTACAGCTGCCAGAATCTGCTCGAGGCCATCCACTCTGAGACCTACTCACTCCTGATTGACACGTATATCACGGACAGCGATGAGAAAGAGAAGATCCTGAAGGCCACCTCTACCATCCCCTGTGTCCAGAAGAAGGCTGAGTGGGCCCTCAACTGGATCGACAACAACGATGCCAGCTTCGCCACCCGCCTCCTCGCCTTTGCCGCCGTCGAGGGCATCTTCTTCAGCGGTGCCTTCTGTGCCATCTTCTGGCTGAAGCAGCGTGGTCTCATGCCTGGCCTCACTGTCTCTAATGAGTTCATCGCCCGTGATGAGGGCATCCACACGGACTTTGCCTGTCTTCTGTACTCGAAGCTCAACAACAAGCTCAGCAAGCAGCAGGCTCACAAGATCATCCGTGAGGCCGTGAAGATTGAGAAACAGTTCATCACCAAGTCACTCCCCTGCGAACTCATTGGCATGAATGCGAAGCTCATGGCCCAGTACATTGAGTTCGTCGCTGACCGTCTCCTGCTACAGCTCGGCTACCCCAAGGCCTACTCGGCCACCAACCCCTTCAGCTTCATGGAGCGCATCTCCCTTGAGAACAAGGACAACTTCTTCGAGAAGCGGGTGAGCACGTACGCCAAGGCAGGTGTAGGCAAGGACAAGGAGAAGATGGTCTTCTCCATGAGCGATGATTTCTAAGTCGGCAAAAACAATCCAAAGCCAAAGCCTAAACTCTCAATTCCTTTTTTACACAGTAATGGATATCTCAGGTACTCCTCAAGTCCCTGAAATGCCCCCTGGCACAGAATACAGATGTGCCCTCTGCCCTCACCCTGCTGATCTCCTCAACCCTGAGGCCCGTTTCCCTCCTCCCACAGACCCGCAGAATTCCCCTCTAACACATTTCCCCTGTGGCCATTCCTTTCATACACAGTGCGTCTTCGGCAGGTTTGCTAGATTGGATCATCGTATTTATGAGTATTGCTCATGTTTTGTGTGTGACGAGTCTATACTGTCACAAGAACAGCGTGATTTTTTAATGGAGGATGCTACCCATAACCGTAATCAAAGACGGGGGAGTATTGGACCTGATGTAGCCAAGCTGTGGCAAGAGAATGATACCTTCAGAGAGCAGTACAAGGAATTGGCCAAAGAATCACGGGAGGTGTCAAAACTTGAGAGACTGTACAAGTCAGAAATTGACAGACTAAAGACTGAATTTAACCAAAATATTCACCTGGCTGTGGAGACTATCCGCTCAGAAAAGGAAAGATTCTTACGACGGGTAAGTGCAGAGTGTCCAAATCGCACGAAGTTCATACGGGCACAAGCTCGTTTCGGAACTAAACTTAATAGATTGATGGGAACGTATGACCTATATGCATTCCAGCTGGAAAGAATCCGCAGGGTGCGTGGTGTGACCATTCCTCGAATGCGCCTGTATAGACGCTATTATAGATGGAGATTGCGGCCTCAAAGCATCTTTCGTGTTCGCATATAATTCAGGTAAAATTTGAACCCATAACATCACCCTCTAACACAAGTCCCCCTCCCTACTAAGTCAACGCAAAGGACACAGGCAAGTAAAGATGGCCAACTACATCAACCCCTTTGTTAATCATATTGGTCCGTACCTACACTTTAACTACGATGAGCCCGAGGCAGTAGGAGAAGCAGTAGGAGAGGCAGTCAGCCGCCCTGCCTACACACAGCCCTACATTCCTACAGAGGAATTCCCCTCCAATCCTCTACAGAATCTGCGGGTGGGCCGAGTCGAGCACTCCCTCGCCAACAACACAATTGTCTTCTACCACCGTGAGTCTCTCGATGGTGAATGGCAAGTTGATCGCTGGACTCCCAGGCAGATCCGCAACCAGGACATGCTCCTCTACATCATCGCAGCGGAGCCCGGCAGTCGATACCACGGCTACGCCATGGCCACTGTTAGCCGCAACTACACCATGACGCTCTACACGATTCAGCAGTCTGGGGAAATTCTCCCAGATCCCGACCAGATCCATTGGAGCGACAGCATCTCCAGGAGCGAGGCCAGGATTACGAGGGATCCCGCTGCTGCGGCGGCAGCCTGGGAGCATTGGTGGCCTGTGATTGGCACTGGGACTAGTGGACAGCCCCCACAGCCGCCTGGTGGTGGCCCTGTAGCCGCCGCAACGGCAGAGTCTCGTCAACTGGCCTCCAACCAGGCCGGCCCGCAGGCCCAGTTGGCTACTGCGAGTCTCCTGGCCTCCCTGCTCGTAGCAGAGGCGGCTGAGCCCCTTCCCACTGCTGCTGCTGAACCGGCCACGGGCCCAGTCCAGCCCATCCTTGAGGAGGATGAACTGGCCACCATGGACCTCGCCAGCCGCCTCCTCCTCCAGGCCTTCAGCCGGCTGCCTCCCGCCACTGTTCGCACCAATAGAAGCATTCGACTTACCAGTACCGCCTGGGACAATTGGATTGACCCACCAACCTATGTCACACCCCAAAAGTCAATTCCAATTGCCAGTCCCCAGAAGCGAGTCGCAGACCTCGTGATTGCCGATGCGATCAGCAAGGGTGCCAGCTGTCCCATCAGCATGGAGGAGCTCACCAAGGAGAATGCGGCCTGTGTGGCCCCCTGCTATCACTGCTTTGAGCGAGAGGCCATCACCTCCTGGCTCCGACAGGCCACCACCTGCCCCGAGTGCCGTTGCGACTGTTCCCTCTAACACAAGATCAAATGACAGTCCAATTCACAAGATAAAGACAACCCACATTTTTCATGAAGTAACTCAACCAAATGCTTAGACACATCAAAGAAACTTGCTGTGTGTATGCTTTATGGATCTTAGTACTGTATTTCCTCTACTTTTACATGATCTATCTAATGAATCTTCCTCACGACGAGCAGCTACTCAGGGGCAGAACTGTAAGAGATGAACTCTAAAGGTAAATTCAGATCTATAGATCAAGGATGCCCACGTTCCAATACGCCAGCGATCTCCATCTTGAATTTTACAAAGAATCCGAACTTTCCCTTGAAAACTGGATTGAACCGGCAGCTCCTACACTTCTCCTCGCAGGAGATATCGGTCACCCCCTCAAAGCTCATTATTCAATCTTTCTTCGTGAAGCAGCAAAATCCTTTCAATCCATTTACCTCATCGCCGGCAATCACGAGTACTATACACGAGATGGGCTGCCAATGGACTCTATAACAAAGGCTATTCAACAGGCCCTTCCTGCAAATGCGCATTTCCTAGATGGGGATCAAGTCGTTCAGACAGCAGACGGCATCCAAATTCTCGGAACAACACTCTGGTCACACATCCCTAGTAACATGGTAAAGTATGTAAAAGGGAGTATGAATGATTTCAAGATGATTTATGAAAGTGAGGATACTCAATTATCCCCTTTAACATTCAATGCCCTTCATGCCAAAGAGAAGACATGGCTCGAGGCTCAGATCGGGCAAACAACACAAACAACCCTTGTGATGACTCATTATCTCCCTTCTTACACAGTCATCGCAGAACAATACAAAGACTATGCGCTCAACTGCTGTTTCGCATCTGACCTGGACTCACTCTTGAAACCCCCTGTCAAAGCCTGGGTTTGTGGCCATACCCATACACCAATCAAGAGTGTAGTGGGGGCTCACAATATTCCTGTGTATGCGAATCCCTTTGGATACCCTGGTGAAAACAAGGACCCCTCGAAAAAAATGACCTTCGAGGTTACACTTTAACAGAAGAGTCTAGAGTATCCACAATGACGAGTGTCGATTATAAAGCAACACCCTTTGTCTTTCCCGATACCACCTTCACATTCGGCAAACCACCGTCCAAGGAGCCGACCGACGACTCCCATCGCTTCTATCTCTGCGAGCCAGCCCTAAATCCTAAGTACCGTGTGTGTACGAAAGGACTGAAGGATAAGGTACGGTCGAAGGTCCCTGCCGCCATTCAGAGGGAGCGAGAGATGGGAAACACTGGATTCCCTATCGGACGAGTGGTCACAATCAACAAGGCCTGTCCTGAACTCTTCGATACATTCACTCTTACATTCAAACTCAATGCGCCTGTAACCATCAAAAAATGAATGGAGCCTCATGAACTGTATGCCAAAGTCCCGCAACCATGTCCACCACACTCAAGACCCAGACCATCCAGGGTGTTCCCTACAGTCTAAATCCAGAGACTGGTACACTTTACATGTACAGCTCAACCTCACCAGGTCCCGAAGTAGGCACCTATAAGGATGGAATTCTCCTCTTACACCATGACTGGGATACTCGCCCTGCCACTCTTGAATGGCTGGCCAAGTATCGGACTGGCCTAGCAGATCATACACAGAAGGCTCTAGCAGCTGCCGCTGAACTCCAGAAAGCTTCTTAGTTAAACAAGATTAGCCAACAATAGAAAATGAAGCAGGGCAGACCCAATTCTTCTTTTTCATCTAACCGTCCTTCTCGTAGTGTTTCAACTCCCCAACCCAAGCCTCAACATGTTCCAGCCCTCATTCAGCCAACCGCCCCCTCCTTTGGTCAAAGTGTAAAAGAGGGATTTGGTGTTGGAGTTGGAATGTCACTGGCACAGCGGGCTGTCTCTGCTCTTTTTGGTCCTCCTCGAGTACAAACAGATGTTCCCAAGCAAGACCCTTGCTCTCAAGAACGAAACCTCATGGACACTTGTTTTAAAGTGAGAGGGTCAGATACATACTGTGAAAGTCAGATAGCACAGTACAAGGAATGCTTAAAATTTGCTTGATCAACAACCCCCTTTAACACCAGTCCTACACAGACAACATGCCCCCACCACCTCCGAAAGCTCGCCCTCTTAAGCTAGAAGCTCATATACTCGCCTACTTTGGCGACTGTATGATCCTCTTTGAAGAGTCTCTCAAACGAACTCTGCGACAGCATGCGAATCTGGAAGCCAATACAGCCTGGCCGCAGTCAAGGCAAGCACAGCCGCAACAGTCTAGTATCCACTACAACGGGGAACTGTCCCCTGCCGCCCTAAAATATATTGCATCCTCTCGTAATCACTCTTAAATGTCTGGACCCTGGCACTATTTGAAGCAGCATACTGGCCGTCAATTGTGCTCTTCGCAACGTAGACGCTGTTGGCGGCGTTCTGTACTTGAACAGACTGAAAAACGAACGCTGTTGATACAACACCGCCACAAGGCAGATACTCGAGTTTAGGGTTTGCGTCAGACATCCTTCTATCAAATGCCCCGGAAATTCTAGATATCAAAGTATGTCTGAGTTTACTGGGGTACCAGACTGTACATTGGTGACTGCTAACTTTTTTTTCAACAATGCCACACGGTCGGTAGAGCAATGTTTGGAAAATATGAAAGTATTACTGGAAGTCCCTTGTTATCTTATTATTTATTGTAATGAACCATTGTTTAACATCATACAAAATTACAGAAATTCTAAAGGACTAGGTCCTCTAACACGGTATCATGTAACAACCATCGAACAATGTAAAACATATGAATATGCTGAAAAGATTAAGAAGAATCGTGAAGCCTATTGGCCCACTAGAGATGCCAGAGCAGGACTGGAAAGTCACCTCGTTACCTCCAACAAAGTCCATTTTGTCATGAATACAATGGATGAAGATCCTTTCAAGACAACCTATTTTGGTTGGGTCGATGCTAACCTTGGACCTGGGGGATCCAAGGTCTCCACCAAGTACAATCCTACCCAGTTTTTACATACACTCAGCAATCTTCAAGACAAGTTTTGCCTCCATGTTCTCAATGTCCAAGACAAACGATTTAAACTAGATGAAAATAAACGGGAATTTTACCAACAATATAGGTGGGTCGTGGGCGGTTGCCTCTATACACTTCCAAAGCGGCTACGTCATATACTCGAGGCAGTCTACAAGAGTTTTGAGCGCTGTACAGAACTTGGCTATGGTCACGCAGAAGAGATGTTCTATTTAGAAATCCTCGATGAGTTCTACGATGATATTCACAGATCCTACGGTGATTATCGTCATATATTACACAACTTCATAAGACCTACTGAGGGAATCTCGTATATTTACGATTACATCCTCTGTCGTTATTTAGGGTTTGAGTATTGGCGGGAGGCCTATGATTGTGCGTCAGAGGTGGTGAAATCGTATGAAACTTTTCAGATGGATATGGATTATTTTATGTATTTTAGATTCTTATTTGCGCAATTCAAAGCTGCTTCTCACTATAAGAAAGAAGAAGCCGTGAAATTAATTGTAAAAATGGAGAGACTGAGAAAGAATCCTTATTTTGATCAATTCTTCCGCAACCATCAAGGGGAAGTCAGGGCAGCCTTCAGCGCCTTTTTAACGAATAGTAGCAAATTGACCAGCGGGGGCATTTGAGTAATAAGAGGCATGCGCAGTCTGCCCTCTTAAATAAGACACTTGATCATCGGATGTTAAAAATTGGTAATAGGAATATAAAGGCTTTCCCACTTGGCCATTCAATGTACTGATTGTATAATTGTAAGACCAAACTGTGTTAAATATATTCCAATCTAGTTTATAAGTAATGTATTCTTGAATGCTCATATCCTTTCTCACTTTTGCTAAAGGATATGCGCATATCGTCGATGTGGCGGCAGGAAGCACGGGAATGGTATTAGGATTGGCCTGACCATCGCTCATTTCCCCTTTATCCTTCTAATAAGGGAGTTTCCAATGACCAGCAGCTTTCATCGCTTGCTTTTTTGTATCCCCTTGTCTGTAATTGTAATGAAGAAGGACCCAAGGGTTCGTTTTCCAAATCCCTGACATTTGAATGTGGCCGTTGCCAAACAATTGCCGGTTTAGTGTGTAAAAGGGGATATTGAATTTACGGAGGCGGTTGGCTATATAGACCTGATCCTGTCTCTCGGCGGCATCCCAGTCTTCTTTGTCAAAGGTGTAAAGATCAATAATCTTTTGATCTCCAGTCTGTTTCTGGAAAATAACACCTGAACAAATGGACCCACAGTTGGAATGAACCTCTGGGCCTACACAATCACATTGAAATATCAAATCAGTCTCTCCTTCCAAAAACATCCAGGGATCTTGGTGTACAATAATATCGCCGTCCAAGTACAAACTCTCTTTTACACCAATCTCAGGGCAAATCCGGGTAAACCACAAAAGAAGTTCCACCTTCTTGCGATTCCATTTTGAAAATTCAGCAGAGCCGAAAGGCGAAAGGGCCTGTTGGCCTTTGGATGTTTCAATTGCGTAAGCGAGACAGGGGACCCCCTCTCTTCTGAAAAAAGTGTAGCTCTCGGTGTCGCAACAGATAACACAGAGTGTCCAAGGTACTTTGGCAAGTTTGAGCCATGCTATGAGATTCAACGTATAGAATTTATATGCGTTGGTCGTCATTGTCCATGATATACGATTTTCATGAATGAAGGGCTGGATACGTTTAGAATCCATCTAGTGTGACCGCTTGAGTCTTAATCTCTTGGATAACCGCATCGTTTTTGCTTTACGATTCTTTTTGCTTTTGCCCTTTGGCTTACTGCCTCTGCGAACTCGAGTCTTTCGTCTCTTGCGAGAACCACCGCTAGTAGCATTTTCACCTTCCTCAACCTCCCTATAACAATAAAATCCCTTATCCTGCTCAACTTCTTCTCCTTTTGTATTTATGAAAATGTAAAAATCAAATGTGTTATAGGGAGGAGCTGCATCCTCATCAAAAAATATACCTTCATATTTTCCAACAGGAAAGGAATATTGAGGAGGATTTCCTAACAAAAGTGCCTTGAATGTTTTCCCTTTATCATCTTCACCGAGGTTTACTTTCCATCCATGGGGGACTTCTGGCTCTTTATAACAGAAATCTCCTTGCAAATGTTGAATAAGTCGTAAATCGTAATCAATAAACTGATATTTATGAGGAGGATTAATCTCTATTCCCATAAAACGTGCTACTTCCATAGTATTCACTCCATTTTGTTTCTTCCCAATCACTATTTTTCCTTTATCTTCATCCCACAGTTCATCTACCCATCCAGGGGGACATTGGGGTTCATCCGTATTTGCTTCTGATTCATCTTCTACCTGACGCTCATTCAACTCATTAAAGAATGATTGGGTCAACCGATTTCCAGCCAGACTCCCTGACCAAATGCTCATTTACTAACTAGTTTGATTTATTTGAGAGTGAACAAGTACAGCAGTTGGTGTAGGTTCCCCAGCATCTCATCTCGTATGTTCAGCAAATCAGTGTCACTTCCCTTGAGTGACTTCGTGAGGGGCCCCTGAAGAAAGTCAATCCCCTCTTTCACAAACTTCACAGCAGTCCCCTCTGACATATTCCGCACCTGGACCGTATTGGTAGCACGTGTAATATTCGGACGACCATATTTCCCCATATAGACCTCGACGAACAGGTCAATATGCTCATCAAGGGCCTTGATTACGTCATCTGTCGCCTTGTGCCTAGCGTAGCTCGTGGTTTGCCAATGATAGAGTTTAATTTGATCACGGAGTGTGAAAAAAAAGTGAATATGCTTGGCCGACATTGTATAAGGTCCCCCCCTTCTAACCAAGGCCAATCGAATAATGTGTAAGGCCTGTGACCACGTCCTGCGAGGATGTATGGCCCCACACACAATCTACGACTGTCCCTACCGTCGCAGTTTCTACTGCTGCGTCTGTGCGAGCTATGGGCACGCAGGAAATCCGAAGGACTGTCCCAACAAGGTGGCCTGGTCGATTCGTATGGGTCTCCCGCCGCCCCCTGGAGGAAATCTAGTCCTGGAAGTCCCTCAGACAGAGGAGGGAGTGCGAGGACTCCTCAGGGAACATGGTCTTACACCCGGGACTACCCCCAAACAAAACCGTCGTATCCTACGGGATCTTGCCAACAGCCTTGAACCCCCTCGCCTGCTCATCTTCGAGCACTGATTTAGAAGGGGACCTCGACCTCAAATGCGATTCACAAGCAAACTTTTTATGAGAAAACTCAAGCGGACACGGAAAGCCAAGAAGGCACAGAAAAAGAGACGTACGATCCGCAAACAAAAGGGTGGAAACTTAGGGGCCAGAAATATCCCCTCCTCTGCTGTCATTACCAACCCCATGAACCTCGACATGTATCGTGGAGATGATGCGGCAAGCCCCTAAGGTCTAAATCCCCTTTAACACCTAGTAACAGAATGCCTCCCAATCAGAAAGGTGGAAAGGGATACAAGAAAGGCAAACATTCAAACGACGGCCCTGCTAAATTACCTGACATTGATGAAAAACAAGGTCAGATGATTGGTCGTGTGCTCAAAGCCCTGGGCGATCGCAGATTTCGCATTTACTGCAACGACAACAAGGAGCGAATCTGTAAGCTTCGTGGAAATATGCGCAAAGGTGACTATGTGAGTGATGGGAATCTCGTACTCATCAGTGTGCGTGAGATTTCCAATGCCACCACCGGTCCCTCAGATTCCCTTGAACTCGGCGATATCTTATCGACGATTGACCGTAGCCTTTATGGAAAATTGAAGAAGGAACCTAACTCCAATCCACTCCTTTTTACATCCATTGAGCATGTGGACAAAGGGGAACTCAGTCGTCGACTCCAGGCCCAGCGCAGTGGTCAGCGAGTTGAAGATGACGATGATATTTTTGATCGAAATGGGGAAGAGGATTCTCAAGGCTCGGGCAGCGACTCAGAGTCAGACTCAGAGTCAGATGATGAGATGAACAGCGAAGAGAAGAAGAAGGCAAAGCAGCGTTCCCGTGAAGAGAAGGATAAGAAGAGGGATATGAAATTACAGGAGCAGCGTGATAGTAAGAAGAATGGGGCAAATGACGACGAAGTCGATATCGATGCGATTTAGTAGGACCACATTAATCAACCCCAATCAAGCAGAAGATGGCGAACTTCGGCGGTGGCCCAGAAGACATTCAAGATTTATCACTCTTAGGTGGTCTAGGTACAACGAATGCTTTTTCCGTGGCAGATTTCGTTGATGCCGAGGAGAGTCGTCCGCCAGGCGCATCTCTGGAAGCACTTGGCGGGCACACAGATGCCATACAGGGGATCGTGAATACAACACTCACTCGTCACTTGAATGAGGCAACACCCAATACCGCAAGTCCCCAACTATCCTCCTTTAACACAAGTACAAACAATTGGCGTAAACGCCTCCGAGAGATGATGCTGCGCCAAGATGAAACAGTACTTTCCTTTTTACTCAAACCAGCAAGTGAACATGCGACAATAGGAGCAGTTGAGGCAGCTTTGAGACGCTATGCAGTGAGACAAGATACAGATACGAGTCAGCTCAAGACATTGAAGCATATACTAACACAAGATCTTTCAGGCGCTGCCCAGATTCAACAAGATATTGATCTGTGTGTGAATTCTAAAGGTCCATCGACACTTTTCCAGCTCCGTCTTCAAGTCAATGGCCTTATTGAACTTTACAAAGAGACTGGTGAAAAACTCTTAGAATGTGAGAACCAGTTGAAGTTGAGACTTGATAAGATGGATAAGATTCAAAAAAGAGTATCTATGATGATTGAACTTCAGACAAATGAGGCGATGCCTGAACTTGTGGCGGCCTTTGAGAGATATTTACAGGCAGCTTTCAAGGATTTGTCCATTGAAAGTATCTACAAACTCTTACTCTTCTATTACCAAAAACACATCGCACTCAGAGAAGCTATTCAAGTCTTCAAGACAGGAAGTCAATTGGGAACAGAGCCTCTATGTGCCATCTGTTTAGCAGATCATGTAGGGATGGCTATCGTACCATGTGGCCATACCTTCTGTACGAACTGTGCTCGGCGTATGAATGTGGAATGTGGTATCTGTAGAGGACGTATTCGAGACAGAGTGAAACTCTACTTTTCTTAATCAAAGACGGGAACAACTGTGTAGTCATTGGGTCGCAGGAAGGAGGAAGTGACCTCACGCCATTGTTCCTCGTCCCATCCATACATCTCTCCTGCGATCGTTACAATACGCTTCGCAAGAGACCACCAGATCATTTCAACGAGCTTAGATCCACGAGTTACACGTGGATCGACTGGGAAGTCCATGGTAGTAGGACTACTAGAAAGATTCCCCCCTTTTACATTCAATTTTCATGAGAGGAGTTAGATGGCGAACGAAACACCCAGAACTCAGAAAGCCGACAAATACTATATTCGGGTCAAGTTGGACAGTATCGATGAGAAGCTCGATACATTGCTTGAGATCGTAAAAGCAAAAGGAGGTCTGAAAACAAGAAAGACAAAGGCAACAGCAATTGCTGAGGCTGAAGATGTACTAAAAACCCTGAGTCCCGAGGCTGTTTCCAATGCTGTGGCTATGGCGGCTGCTGCGGTCGAAGAAGAGAAAACAAAGCCACCCAAGAAAGGACCTCTTCAATGGAATGAATTCGTCAGCCAGTATATCAGAGATCAGGCGGCAAAGGGAATTATCATCAAGCGCCCGAATGCCATGAGAAACACAACTGTCAAACAGGCCTATCGCAACAAGTATGGACTTGGTTCTGCTTCTGCGGGTCCTAAAACCAAGAAAACAAACAAGGCAAACAATGAAACAAGGAAAACAAAGAAGGTTCGTGTACTGGCCCCAGCGAATGCGGTGCCCGTGACCCCTGGACGCTCGACCCCTCCTATGCCCCTCGCCCGCCCAGAGACAGCCCCAGTAGAAGAAGAAGCCCCAAGTGTAAAGGTCAACGTAGCCGCACCTGTAAATCGGCCCAAGGCACCTACCCCTAAATCACCCGCAGTAGTGAACACGGGACTTCAAGGCCAAGCTCTTGAGTTTGAAGAACTTGGACAAGATCCAGAGACAGAGTTAATCACCGTCCGCATAGGATCAAACACCTATTTCATGGTACCCGATGACAATGGTCTCTACCGTCGTAACAACAATGGTGGAATTGGTCCTTGGGTAGGCTACCTCACAAACAACAAGAAGATTCAGTATACCAACGCACCCGAGGAATAAAAGAGTAGGCCAGCTCCGCTCTGATTTCCGCTCCGCTCACCACCAGTCGCCCCCCTAAACCCCTTTTACATAAATCCCTGTAGATGAACCCTACTGATCACAATCAGCTAATGGAGCCCCCCACGAGTGAGCAGGATCTTCAGATTCTTCCCCAGATGATTACGTCATGGAAGCAGGTACAGGAGGAGTCCATTAAGAACCAGCAGCAGGCCCGTGAACTCAAGAGCCGCAAGAAGGTGTTAGAGGAGATGATTCTGCGTATCATGAAGAAGCATCAGATTGGAGCCCTTGATCTCAAGCAGTCAAATGGCCGCCTGCTGTACCGCAAGAAGCAGACGAAGGGTCCCCTGAGCCAGCGGAATCTCCAGGACATGCTCGCAGAGCACTTGAAGTCCGATGATGCGGCCAAGAAGGCAATTGCGTTCATTGATGAGAAGCGTGGTGTGAAGACCATGGAGACCCTGACGTTTGAGAATCTCTAAGGCACTTACAGAAATGCCTGGTCTTGTGGAAGCTGCTGTGCGCTGCGGTGTTGAGGGATTCGTGAATCCTGAGAACTCCAAGGAGAAGAAAGACAGTTATGTGTCTCTTGTCTCCGTGATCATTGCATTTACCATTGCACTTGTGATCCTCTCCTTGATAGGGAAGCTCCTGTGGAATGGTGTAGTAGTGGAGCTGTTCACGATCGCCCGGCCTGCGAAGAGTATTTGGCAGATCCTCGGACTCTTCGTGTTTGTAAGCCTACTCGTCTAAGACGGACCTTTTTCTGCTGGGCCTGTTGTTCTATGCGGCCATCAGTCTCTCCTACTCTTTCTATTTCGTCATTGGCGATATAGAAAAGTATCCACTGCTCCGTCGCTGCCAAGACAACTGATTCTTCTGGTTCTTCATCTGGTAAAGGTACCCCGAGTTGAAATCCCTCAATTTCCTCTTTTACATTGAACCATTGACCCTTGTGCGGGAAAAACTGTGGGGGATCTGTGTAAAAGAGGATTGTTGTGATCCCTTTGGTTTGCTGCGCTGTCATCCTTTTACACAACTAAGCGTTTTTCCAGGCCCTTTCAACTCCGCATGCGTTTTCAGAACAGGCCGGCCCATATGCCATGTGCCTGCCAGATTCCTGTACCCCAGTATCCAGATACTGCTGACTGGGGACCTATAATGTGGTCAATTCTCCATGGATTTGCTGAGAAATCTCAACGGTCTGCCTTACCTGCTGATGAAGTACGGGAATGGCAGAAGTTTTTGAAATTGACTGGCGAAGTCTTGCCGTGTGAGAAATGTAGAGGTCACTATGCCCGATACTCCAAAGACAACCCTCTTACACACTTTGCCGAGGTACCCTACTCAAGCCTGAAGACTGCTGTGAAAACTTGGTTATGGACTCTTCATAATGAAGTCAATGTTGAAAATGGGAAACCTGTATTTCTATATGATGACTTAACTTCTAAGTACGGAGATGTAAGTATTCAAGATCTTTTCTGGAGGCTGGATCCAGTCATGAAGAAAGCTATTCAATTGAATGGTGTTAGTTATCAAAAATATTTTTGCTGGATTTACAGTTTTAAGATGTTGAAGGCTGTCCTTGGGGTTTAGGAGATGGAGAAAGTTCCTGGGGGTCATTGGATGGCTCCGTCTTTAATATGGTAATTGCTTTGCCCTTCTTTAATTTCTCTCTTTCTTTCAACCTCAGGAGTTCTTGTTGTGTGTCAAAGAGGGTTTGCCGTTGTTGCTGGCGACGGAGGCGATGGGCTTGGTCTAGGGCCTGGGACTTTGGCGGTGGCGGCGGCATTCACTAGAATAGTCCAATTAAACCCTTTTAACACCATTAAGGTAGAGAATGTCAACCGGTCCTTCTGCTGTAAATCGTTTCAAGGTTGCTTTCATGGCTGCTTCTAGTGCCGAGCGCTTTCAGATTGTCATGGATGTAAAAAATAAGAACAGTGAGGACTCCCGTATTGGAAATCTTGTGAGTAATCTCAATGTGAATGATGATGGCAGGAATCCTCAGACGAGAAATCGTGCCGACAACATTCAGTTGGTTTGCCAGCAGTTGTATGCTTTTCCTTTCTTTAAGTTTTAACGAGCAGACCTGTCGATCACAAAAAGGATATCATCCCATCGAGCCTTCTTATCTCTCAGATCATAGACATGAATAAAAGGCTTGAGATGATCGGGTGTACTTTCCTTTAGCACATCAATCCAATACCATGACTGGATATCTTCAATCACTAGAATTCCATCTTCGGCCAATAAGGGACTGTATATGTTAAGAAATACCTTCATACTCTCAAGTGTATGCGGGCCATCGTCAATGAGAATATCAAACTTCTTCGATGCCAGCGTAGATTCAACAAATTCCTTCTTGTATGCATCTGTTGATGTATGAAGTGTAATGCTCTCCTTATTCTTGATTTCATTCCAGACTCGATCATAAGGTAGGAGATCAAGGCCATACACCTGGGCGTTTGTGAAATAGTCATCCCATAGCTTGATACTTCCGCCCATCAAGATACCTATCTCTAACACATTCTTGGCAGTCTCTTTTTTACTTTGAAAGAGATTCTGATAGATCTCAATGTAAGTATGAACTGTGTTTTTGTCTGTGCGAGTATTATCAATTAAATCAAGAAGACTCATCTTTTCTAAGAAAATAGATAAGGAGAGACTTTAGACTGAGATTCTAGTGTTGTTTAATAATACCCTGTGTACTCGCCCAGTTCTTGGAGGCGAGGATCTTCAAACGGATGGGCATCACGAGGACCAGGCTTTCCAGCAATAGATGGCTCTCCCTCCAGACATACACCTCTAGCAATATCCTGTACATCACGGACTAAAGAACTGAAGAGTGCCTGGGCTCTCTTTACCTCTTCAGGGTTCAGGCGATAGGCAGTGCACAGCTTCTTCACTAAATCCTGACCTCTGGCAGTCCATTTGTCAAAGGCGAGGGTGAAATCACGAGGGCCGATTGTCTTGGCGAAGCAGCGGCCAGTTGTCTCAGCGATAGGCTCAATGTCATGGGCAGTCATGAACTCCTGATATCTCGTAGCCTCTACAATACGACTGGGGCTCACCAGATCCTTCTTGAAGCAGCTGAGTTTGCCAATGAGCACAGTCAGCTCACGGAGGGCATCAGAACCCTCTTCGTAGGCGGGGGCCTTATCCTCAAAGAGTGCGAGGAGCTGAGCGCCCTCGAGACTGCTGCGAGAGCAGTCGGAGGCTCCAGTACCTCTGGCAGCACCTCCATAGAACCCTTCCTTCTTATCCTGGAAGCCCACAGTTACAGGGGCAACATCCGTGGCCTTAGGAACTGTAGATCCTGAAGAGTCTGTAAAAGGGAGTATGTAGGCAGGAGCAGCGAAAGTGCGACGGCCATAAAAAAATTGGACCGCTATCCAGACGGCCAAAAGGACTATAAGGATCAGAATTGCTATTGAGCCAGCGGATGAGTCCATTCTGTTTTGTCTTGGCTTTAGTTTATGGTTGATTAAGCAGGGATCGCAGTGGGATCCTCTGGCTCGGTATTGTTCATGGGGTCTGTTGCTTCTGCCCCTGCCTCAGCAGCTGTGGAGGCAGAAGCCAGTCGCTGGAGGGCCGGCGACAGCGGAAGCTCACCCACAACACCTGCTGCGCTCCAGGGCTGAAGAGGGATCTCAATGCGCATAGGTGCCTCGGTGGAGGTCGAAGACCCCCTGCTGGCCAGGCTGAGGATGCGGCGGAGCATTCCCCGCTTCATGTCACACTTCTCTAGCATCTTTTCGTCGATATTCATGGAATCCTCCTCCTTCAAGACCAGCATTGTCACCTCCACCTGCTGAGTCTGGCCGATGCGGACAGCACGGCCAATGGCCTGCTCCATGAGGGCAGCCGTCCACCAGGGGCTCATGAAGATGATCTTGGTGAAGTGCTGGAGGTTGAGGCCCACACCACCGCTGTGGAGCTGGAGGAGGAGAACCTCGTGGCCGGCCTCTGTGAGGGGCTCGTGGGTGACGGCGAGGCAGTCGGCCTTCTCCTCTTCAGAGAGGCCGCCATGGTACTGCTGGACACGGGCCACAGCAGGGCTCTGTTCGAGGTAGGCCTGGAGGATGTCCATCTCCTCGTGGAACTGGCAGAAGATAATCCACCGGGCAGGGCCGGCAGCCCGCTCTGCCTCCAGCTTGCTGCGCAGCACTGAGAACTTGGTGCTGGCACCAGTGAAGTCGTCACGGTCGTAGCCAATGAGCTCCTGGCGGCGGGCGTTGATATAGATCTGGGGGTGGAGGGACAGCTGGCGGAGGCGCATGAGCAGCACGAACATCTCACGGGACTGGTCGTGCTCGAGTGCCTTCCAGCGGCGCATGATCTTACCCTGAATCCCACGGTAGAACTCAGCCTCCTCCTCTGACACAAAGTCCAGGACCTCCTTGCGCAGAATCGGGGCACCGGGCAGCTCAGCGAGCACAGGGCGCATCTCCTCCATCGAGCGGTGGAGTACAGCGTCGGCGACCACGGAGGAGAAGACACGGAAATTGAGGAGCGTGCGGTAGTCGTAGCCGACGAGGGTGAGCAGGTTGCGGATGTCCTTGATATCGTTGACGATGGGAGTGGCGGTGACGGCCCAGAGGGTGCGGCGAGTCAGGGCTTGAATCGACTGCCAGAGGGCACCCGCCTTATTGATAGCCTTGTGGGCCTCGTCCATGATGATGCGGTCCCAGGTGCGGCCAGTGAAGAGAAAGGGTGTGAGCCGCATCTTCTCGTAGTTGGTGACGAAGAGGAAAGGGCGGCCGGCGAAGAAGGGATAGGGCGGCGACCAGGACTTCTTGTTGACCTGGCAGACGTTGATCTTGGAGCGCTGGGCGGCAGAGACCCACTGGGGGATCACCGCCTTCGGGCAGAGCAGGAGGGACTGGTGCTTCTTTGTGTTACAGATGAGCCCGAGCACCTCCATCGTCTTACCTAGGCCCATCTCATCACAGAGGAGGCCACCAGACTGGGACTGCTTCTCACGCTCAATCATCCAGGTGATCCCAGAGACCTGGTGAGGCTTATAGGCAAAGCCAGGCCACAGGGGATTCAGCTCAGCCATCATGTAAGAGTGATTGCTGAGGTAAAAATGGGGACATATTGGTGAATTAGCCTTTCACAGTTCAATTTTTTACTAAGGTTTCTTAGCCTTGGGATTCAGGGATGGGACTCCTGATGACCAGGACCCTCCTCTAACACCAATTCCAGGCTGTTCAGGATAGGACGCAGCTTTGCCGCCCGTTCGTCCCGCTTGAACTCTGCGATCTTGTTGAGGGTGACCTCCTTGAGTCGAGGATTTGACTGGAGCAGCTCCTTACAACTGTGCATGTAGATGAAAAGCTGCTTGAAGTAGGGGAGGCGCAGCTCGAGGGTACTCAGCCATTCAATGTGCGTGAGCATCTCCTTGATCTTTCGGGCCTGTGTCTTGCGATCATCAGGCTTCGCCGCCAGGCAGTTGTCACAGACTCGGTCCGTGTCAAAGCCGTCAGGGTCTGTGTAGTACACACAGTAGCAGTAGTTGTTATCCTCTGATGGGAAATTCCACTCATCCAACATACTGTCCTCGCAGGACTGGGACTTGACGGCATGCTCTCGAGCTTCCAGGTAGTTCATCTTGGCACGATATTCACTGTCAGACTTGCGATCACGGGGCATTGTACCGTCAGGTGGGGGGACTTGTATGAAATAGCAGGGGATTACCTTCAAATTTAATCAAGGAGCTAACAAAAATCTTTTTGTGTTGTTTTTTGTCTTTTTGAATGGAGTGTGTCTTTTCTGTATAGCAGTTGCTCAGATGTTAGAGAGGTATGCGGCGAGGTTGAGGGTGGTCTGGGGGCCCTTGCGGTCAAAGCTGGATTGGGGCTGGGCGGCCTTGGCAGCCCGCTGGGACCAGGAGAGCGGAGGGGGAGGAGGCAGCTGAGTTCCCTGACGGCTGCCATGGCGACTGACTGGACGGCTGTGGTTGTGGTGATTGGCAGCCGCTGCCTCCTGGCGCATGATCTCAGCCAGAGACTGCGTGGGCGGCTTGGGCAGCGAAGCAGGGGCAGCAGCCTGCTTCTTGGCAGCAGGCACAGGCTGGGGCTCCTGGAAGGGAGGGCGGACTGTATCCCTAGCCTGGCGATCCCGCTCGCCTAGCTGCCACATCTCAATGGCCTCCAGGAGAGGGCCGACCTCCTGGGGCACAAAGAGCTCCTCGTCCTCCTCGGCCTCTGCTGCGCCGCCACCGCCGCCACCACCAGCACGGCTGATGGAGCCGTCCTCCATCTCCAGGGGGCAGCCGGCCTGTAGCCAGGCACCCAGCTCCTCCTTCAGAGAGGGCAGGCCGGCCGCCTTGCGCCGCTGCGCCTCGTCGTAGCCCACCCGCTCGGCGATGCCCAGACCGAGGGGGTCGTAGCAGACAGCGTGGAAGCTGTCCTCCAGAGTGTAGTCATCCTGGCTCTGGCGGAGGTAGTTGAGCTTGGGGTCGCCCTCCTTGAACGGGCACCACCGCAGGTCACGGGCGTGCTTGCGGCCAGGAGGGGGTTGGGGTGAGCTTGAACGGTAAGCAGAAGAGGCCATCTTGAGAAGCAGAAGATCTGATTGCTGACTCGTGGGTGACTGGTTGGAAGGGGGACTTTCCTATAACACTGCTGCCAGCAAATCAATTTTATCCATTCAAAGATAACAAAAATGTTTTCTTCTTTTTGTTTCTTTTTCTTGCTTTTTGGTGAATGGTCTTTTGTCGCTGTTGCCGCTCTCGCTGTTGCCGCTCTCGCTGTCGCTGCCGCCTAGTAGTCCTCTCGCACGAGCCCGTAGCCCTCGAGCACGTACTGGTCCTTGAGGCAGAAGCTGTGGGTACAGGTGTGCGCCAGGCAGAGCTGGTCCTGGATCTCGTCCTCCTCGTCCTGCCGGCGCATCTTCTCCAGGCGTGCCTCTTCGATGGCCTCTAGCTCTGCTGCCGACTTGTAGAGGTCAGGGAAGCGGCGCTCCATCACGGCCTGGAGCGGCCGGCCCCGCTGGCCCTCGAAGTACTCGCAGTGGTTGTAGTAGTCGTGGAGGTTGGTGTTGTGGGGGTGATTCCCCATGGCCTTCAGGGCGTGCGGGTCTGCGCCCAGGTCCAGCAGCAGCTCGAGCATCTCTGCTGTGGTGGCGTACCAGATGCAGGTGTTGTTGAGCTCCACGGGCTTCTTGATGTCGGCGGTGCCGTCGGTCACGAGGCGGCGCACCGTCTCCAGGTCGTTGGCCTCGATGGCCTTCCTGAAGACCGGCTGCTGGTTGATCAGCTCCTCCCAGTCAGCGTCGGTGAGGGTGAAGGTGATCACGTGCGTCATCTTGCTCTTCAAAGCAGGAGATTGCCGGCTGGTTGGTGAAGCGGCTTGGGGGGGACTTGTGTAAAAGGGAATCGTTGAGGTATTCAAATTTTCCCTATTCACATCCTTGAAATATCCCTCTTACCGCAGAGTGCTTTACTTAAGCACTCGAGGGTTGCTGCTAAGTTCTTAACTTCTTAACACACACATGTGCTAGCTGGGCTTCGCCCAGCTTCACGTGAGAGTTCTTAAGTTAAGCACTTAGCGGTACACAATCCCATGGCGAAAAGAGAACAAAAAGTTTTTTGTTTTTTCTTTTTGTTTTCTTGTCTTTCTTTTTGTCTTGGTTGGTGAATTGGTGTTGTCTTTTGATCTTCTAAGCAGTCAGTCGGCTCAGATGTGGCCGGCCTCTGCGGCCTCCTTGATGATGACGGCGCACTCTGCCATCTTGTCCGCCATGCCCTCCTGCGTCTCCACCAGTGCCAGCAGCTCAGGGATCTCCAGGCCCTCCAGCAGCATGCCCGTGATGCGGCCGGCGTTGATCTTGGGGTGCCAGAGGCCAGCGGCCTCCAGGGTGGGCTGCTGATCGCCCAGGATGTCCTTGATGATCACGTACAGGCGCTCGCCGATCACGTTGGACTGC
>Ga0078894_10001048_pt1 | contig 20220 bp, 19 predicted proteins | sample LauGreSu1BDMLBSD_2_FD_67506 | JGI IMG/M metagenome (GOLD analysis project Ga0078894, IMG submission 67506) | Freshwater lake microbial communities from Lake Michigan, USA - Su13.BD.MLB.SD (version 4) (version 4) | ecosystem: Environmental > Aquatic > Freshwater > Lake | place: Lake Michigan... | reverse complement strand
GCGCCCAGTGGTCTTTCCGTTTGCCGGATTTTCTTCCCGCCGCACAAACCGAAACACCGATCGTAATCACTGAGCAACTTTCGGCATTGCATCGCGACTGGTCTTCTCGCAGCGATGTTGACACTAGAGATCGCGTCGTCGGCATGACGGTTCAATCGCGTCTCACGGAGGCGACTGCGGTGTTCGACGTCGTGCGTCCGGTCATATCGATCATCGAGCCCGCTTTCGAGCGCTTTTGTCCCGGCCGTCTTGATGTCGATATCGTTCCTTCTGATCGAACGGTGGGCAGCCCGGGTGGAGATGCGAGGTCACGAGCGTGCTGACCACTCGTTCTGTGGATGCCTGGTTGATCGGGACGATTCTTGCTTTTTGCAGCCTCGCGGATCCGGTCACTGCAGCGAGCCGATCCGAGGCCGTCGTCGTCAATGGCGTGCCGCTGCGTTTGCGTTCGACCACTGAGTTAGGAGAGCCGGAGATGCTCGCCCAGGTTCTTGCACATCGTTGGGCTCAAAGCGGGCCGGCACCGCTTACGATTCGACTTCGCGATGGCCGCATCGTTCTCGGTCGACAGCGGCATGCTTTTCACGAGACGGTAAGTTTGCAACGGGGTAGATCGCCGGGGAGCACACGGATCGAGTATGCGATCCGTGATCTACGTGAGCCGATCGAGTCTTGGCGCGTCGAACCATTTGTGGTTCCGGCGGATTGGCAACGTATTTCCTCCATTCGGCATGGTCGCTCGCGCGGCTCACCAATGACGCTGATCTTCCGCAGCCATCGCACCGTTCCAACGGCTCTTCGTCAATTACGCGAGTCACTTTTGAGAGCGGGTTGGAGCGCGCCGCGTGTCGATTCCGAGAATCAGGCCATCGTCATGAGTCAGCGAGGAACCCGACAGCTGCAGGCGGCGATCGCCCAATCCGAGACCGGTGTTCGCGTTGTGATCCAGCTTGACGGATCGGAGCAATGAGATGACTGCAGGTCGAGCTTTTACCCGCGCTGTCGAGCCTAAGCGCTATCGCGGACAAGCGATGCTGGAATATTCATTGCTCTGCGCGGTTCTGTTGCTCGCGTTGGTCGCGCCGTGGTCAGGAAATCCGTCTCCGGCGCAGCAGCTGCTTGATGCGATCGTGCATCGCATCCACGTTTTCATTTGGTGGTTAGCGGTGATTTGAGAGGGTGTATGAGAGGAGTGACGATGTCATGAAGTGGCCGACGACCCTCAATGCAACGGTGGTGACTTTCATCGTGGCGTTGATCTTTGCGGGCATCGCATTCGTTGGCGCTCAACGCTACTTGAAACAAGAGCGAACCAAGATCGAAGTGGATTGGCGCAACCGATATCGCCCAACACCCGTCGTCGTGGCGGCAGCGGCGTTACCGGCTGGAAAGGTCTTGGGCGTCGAGGATCTGGCCAAGCGTGAGATGCCCGCAGCCTATTTGCCGGGCGGAACACTGCCCGTCGACGAGCTCGGCAGTGTGCTTGGGCAACAGTTACTGATCCCGCTGGCGGCCGGTGATGCGCTCAGTATGGCGTACCTGTCGGGTCACGGCGGACAAGCACTCGCGAGTCGTCTCTTGAATGGGACGCGAGCCGTGACCGTGCCGGTTGACGAGGTCAGTTCGCAAGCGGGTCTGGTTCGACCGGGTGACCAAGTTGATTTGTTACTGGCGGAGGAAACGACCGAGGGGAGTGTTCGATGTGTGATGGTGAAACCGCTGCTCGAGTCACTCAAGGTGCTCGCTACGGGTGCATATCAGGTCGATCCCTCGCGTGGAGCCGACGAGCTGCTGCAGCGACGCGCAGAGCTTGGCATTTCCTACTCCACTATGACTCTCGACGTGACGCCCGAACAGGCTCAGCAGCTGGCGTTGGCGCTACGAGTTGGTGACCTGATACCGCTGCTGCGCGGGCAGGGTGATGCCACACCCGTTGCGCTCAAGCCTCGCGTCTCCGATTCGCCAGATTGTGCACCCGCAGAGAGCTCAAAGCCGGTCACGGCGTCTCGTTCGGCCAAAAAATCACGCGCGGGACGCAGTGTGGAGCTTTGGGTCGGTGGTGATCGGGAGCTCGCCAAGAGTCAGCACTGGTTTTCTGATAAGCCCTGAGCAAGCGGCCAATAGATCGTAAGAGGTGTCTAGATGATCACAGGACTCGCGCTGTTTCGCACCAGGGCTATCTGGATGGCGCTTATCGTATTGTTTGCTTGTGCGGCGCAGTCGAGTGCCGCGATACCAGCGCGCATCGATCTTTTCGTGGGTGACAGTCGTGTGGTCGATGCTGAAACGACGCGTATCGCGGTCGGAAATGGCAAGTTGGTCTCGGCCACCTTGGTTAGTGCGGGGCAGTTCGTTTTAATCGGTCACGCGCCGGGCGACACGGTCGTTCAGCTGTGGTTGCGCGATGGGACTCAGCGTCGGCTCGACGTTCGCGTGACAGCGATCGATTTGCAGGCAACTTTGTCCGAGATTCAGCGCTTATTGGCAGATGTGCCTGGCGCGAGTGCACGGGTTGCGGGTGGTCGCATTCTTCTCGAGGGTGAGATCGTCGATGCGCGCACTCGCGCGAGGGTTTCGGAGGTGGTCAAACTGTTTCCGGAGATGCTCGTCGATCTGACGAGCAAGCCGTCGGCAGAGACCTTGGTCCATGTTGACGTCAAAATCGTGGAGTTCCGACAGGGGCAGTTCCGCGAGCTCGGCATTCGCTGGCGCGACGATATATCTGGGCCATCCGCCGGCGTCATCGCCGATTTTGTCACGAATGATCGCTTCCGCTTCGTCAGCCCCGATACACCCGCCGAACCTCAGGCTTTCGATGTCATCCCGGGGCACACACCGGCTAAGGCTTATCTGGGAATTGCCACGACACTCGAGTCTCGTCTGCGCCTGCTCGAGCAGTCTGGCGAAGCTTTGACGGTTGCAGAGCCGCGTTTGAGTTGTCGCAGTGGCGGACATGCCCGTTTCGTCGCCGGAGGCGAAATCCCGGTACCGGTCGTCAACTCGGTTGGTTCGACTGATGTCGAATTTCGTGAGTACGGGGTGATCCTCGACATCAAGCCGGTGGTCGATACGCCCGGGATTGTGATGCTGCGCGTCGAGACGGAGATCAGTCAGGTCGACAACGCCCAGCGGGTCGCCGGAATCCCTGGGCTGCTCAAGCGCCGCTCGACGACTGATATTGATTTGAAACACGGCGATACCGTCGTTATCGCGGGGTTGATGCAACGACAGCGAAGTCGGGACAGCGAAGGGTTACCCGGAGTATCGCGGCTGCCGGCGGTGGGACGATTGTTCGGAGTCAAAGGTCAGCGCCAAGAGGAGTCCGAGGTCGTAATTTTTTTGACGCCACGTCTCGAGTCCGCGATCGCGCGCGGCAAGGACGATGCCGAGCGCTTGCGTCGCGCGCAAGAGCGCATCGACTCGATAAGTCCATCATCGCCCAAGACGACTGAACGTCCAGCCCCCGCGCGTTCTCCTGAACTGAAGGGGGTATAAGGTGACCCTCGCCCGCGATGTGGCGTTACCGCCAGGTGTTCATTGGATAGGACGTGAGGTGGATTGCGCAGTCTGTCTCGAGAGTATGGGTGTCATAGATCGTCACACCCGCCTTGAGATGGCAGCAGACGGCAAGTTCGGCCTTGTCGATCTCGGCAGTGCGCAAGGTACGCGTGTGAATGGCGAGCGTATCGTGACGGCCGGTCCGCTCGGCCCGTGGGATATCGTCCGAATCGGCGATGTTGACCTGCGATTTTTGTTAGCGCGCGAGCCCCGCGTAGACATGCAGCACTTAGGCGCTGCTGACACCGTCATGGCGAACGAGCCCGAATGGCTCGCCGCGGCAGGGCGTTTGCATCAACGGCTGATCGAACAGCTCGATATCCGACGGCGCGATGTCGCAAGTATGTCGGATGAGCATTTGCGCTCGTTGGCCGCAGACCTTTTGAACCCGCTTGCGCAGGAAGAGTCGCGCAGTTTGGGGGGAGATCCCGGCGAACTGGTTCATTTCGTCTTGGCGGAGTCGCTTGGCCTTGGTCCGTTGGAGACATTACTTGCCGACGAGCAAGTCGGCGAGATCATGGTCAACGGGCCGGCGAATCTCTTTATCGAAAGATCCGGAAAAATCGAGCGTAGTCCGCAGCGATTCAGTGGTGAGCCCGCGCTGCGCGGGATCATCGATCGCATCGTCACGCCGCTTGGGCGGCGTGTGGACGATGCATCGCCGATGGTGGATGCGCGCTTGCCCGATGGTTCTCGAGTCAACGTGATCGTGCACCCATTGGCGATACAAGGCACAGCGCTGACGATTCGTCGCTTCGGTCGGCGCCGCTTGACGGCAAATGATCTCGTTACCAACGGCTCGCTCAGCGAGCCGATGTTGGCGTTTCTGAGGGTCTGCGTCGAATCCCGTCGAAACATCCTCGTCTGCGGTGGCACGGGTTCGGGAAAAACTACCCTGCTCAATGTTCTCTCGAGTTTGATACCAGCGGATGAACGGGTCATCACGATCGAGGACTCGGCTGAGCTGTGTTTCGATCACGCCAATCTCGTGACTCTGGAAACTCGCCCGCGCAACATCGAGGGGCGGGGCGAAGTGACTATTCGCGATCTCGTGCGTAATGCACTTCGTATGCGGCCAGATCGCATTGTTGTCGGTGAGTGCCGCGGCGGCGAAACGCTCGACATGCTGCAAGCGATGAACACCGGCCACGACGGATCGCTCAGCACGGTACACGCGAACAGCCCGCGTGAGCTGCTGTCCCGCCTGGAAGTCATGGTGTTGATGTCGGGAGTCGAGTTGCCCGTCAGTGCCATCCGAGAGCAGATCGCCGGATCGATTCACGTGATCGTCCATCAAGCCCGGCTTTCGAGTGGGCGCCGTTGCATCACGCGTATCACGGAAATAACCGGTATCGTGGCTGGCACCATCCAAATGCAGGATATTTTTCGCTCAGACTCGTCCGGTGGTGATTTCAGCGCCTGCGGCCACGTGCCCCAATTCTACGAGGAGCTCTCGCGCGCGGGTGTATCGCTGGATCTGGATCTGTTTAGCAGCGGAGCGCCTGCGTGAGTGCGCTCGGTCTCGAGCGCTTTGCGGAGTGGATCGATGGCGCTGGCTGGGCGCTGATCATCGGTGCAGTCGCCGCGCTGCTGGCCTTCGTGGCGTCGCGTACCGTGCAGTGGGGGTCTCGAGAGCACCGCCATCATCTTGAACACCTGACAGAAGTGGAGTTCGCAGAGCTTTTTCTCTTTCTCGATCCCGTAAGGTTCTTGCAGTGGAATCTGATGGCGGCTCTCGCGCTGCCACTGATCACCTTTATTTGGATTGGTGTACAGGCAGCCGTCTTGGTCTTTTTGGTCGTGATCATCGCGCCGACGCTGATCTATCGTGTGTTGAAACAGCGGCGACGTCTGGCGTTGGAGCCGCAGTTAGCTGAGGCAGCCAGCGCGATGGCATCGTCATTGCGATCCGGTCTCGCCTTCGGGCAAGCGTTGGAGCAAGTGGTCAAGCATCAGCCGACTCCGATATCACAGGAGTTTGCGCTGGTACTACGCGAGCAGCGGTTGGGCGTATCCATCGACAAGGCGCTGCAGGGTTTTGCGGCGCGTGTCGATCTGCCCGATGCCCGTATGCTGGTGACGACTCTGGCGATCGCCCGTGAGCTTGGCGGTGGTCTCGCCGAGGCGCTCGAGCGCTATGCACGGATGGTTCGACGACGATTGGCTCTGGAGAACCGGATTCGTGCCTTGACCGCTCAGGGCAAGTTACAAGGCTGGATCATGGGTGCCTTGCCGATCGGCTTGGCGGCGGTGTTGTGGTGGTTGAATCCGAACGAGATGAACCAGCTGGTCGAATCGCCAGCGGGCTGGGCCGTCATCGCAGTGCTAGTCGTACTCGAATGGGTCGGTTTTCTGCTGATTCGGCGCATCGTACAAATACGCGTGTAGCGAGGGGTTATATGGTGAGAGCGGATTGGCTGATCGCCGCCTCGATGACGGTCGCGGTTTTCGCAGGCGCTTGGTTGCTCGCGCGTTCTGTTACGTCGGTTGCAGCGCGTTGGCGGGTGGCACAAAACGAGACGTCGCTTGAGAACTCGGTGCCGTGGTTGTGGCGCGTCATGGTCGTCCTGAGTGCGCCATTGGCCCTTTGGCTAGGTCCGCGGCTATCGCTCAGTTTGCGCGAGCGCATTCAACGTGAGTTGCGTGTCGCAGAAATGGACGACGGATTGTTACCGCATCAGTTTTTGGCCATCGCTTTGTCATTACCCATCCTCGTAGGTCTAGGTGCGCTGATTTCAATGGGCACCATCACGGTCGCGCTATTGGCAGCATCTATCGTGGCGTTACTGCCATGGTGGTGGCTAAAAGAAGCGGCTGCTCGACAGCGTCTGGAAGTGCTTCGCGAGTTACCGATGTATCTAGACATGTTGACCTTGTCCCTCGAAGCGGGTGGTGCCTTAAGTGTGGCTCTCAAGATTAGTACCGAACGTGCGCCGGATACTTTGTTGAAGCGTGCATTCATGCGAGTGCAGGGAGATCTGCGTGCTGGGCGATCTCGAGTCGAGGCTCTAAAAGCGTTGGCGGAGCGACTCGACAGTCCGGCTGTCACGGCCTTGGTGGCCGCCCTGATCCAAGCGGATTCGAGCGGCGGAAGTCTCGCTGACGTGTTACGAGCGCAATCGGAGCAGCGTCTCGATGAGCGCTTTGCGCGTGCCGAGAAGGCGGCGATGGAGGCGCCCGTCAAAATGCTGGGTCCTTTGGTGCTTTGTATCTTTCCCTGCACGTTCATCGTACTGGCGGCGCCAATCGTGTTGCGCTTTATCGATCTATCACCGTGAGTAGTCTGATGATGTTGGCACCACTGCGTGTGAAGCTCGCTCAAAGTTACGCCGATCGACTGCGTGGAGTGGGTTTGCGCGTGGCCTGGCGCGAGTTCGATGCCGTCTGCATGCCGCGCTGTCGTGCCGTGCATACCTTGGCTTTGGCGCGTCCGATCGATGTGGTTTTTGTTTCGGTCGATACGACGATCGTGGAGGTCAGACATCGAGTTAGGCCATGGCGTATCGTCGTGACTCGTGCGCCCAACGCCGTAGACGCGTGGGAGTTCCCGGCAGGCAGTTGCGAGGCGTGTGGTGTCGTCGCTGGCTTATCAATCGACGCGATGCTGTGTCGAATGGTTCGATCGTCTGACCCGTAAGCGAGTTGTAGCGTGGTCAGATCAAAGCGGTATTTTCCCGGGCAGGCGAAGCGTCGTGAATCGGGCGCATCGATGGTTGAGTTCACGGTGGTATTTGCGCTCGTTCTGTTGCCGGCGCTGATGGCAGTCTTTGAGTTCGCGCAGTTGAGCGTCGCGAAGCAGAACCTGCGCTACGCGGTGTTTCATTCGATTCGGGTAGCCGAGGCGGCGACCGAGTCGCCGGATATCACCATACTGCGTTTGCATTTGGGTCGGGCGCTGTTACCGTCGCTAGCCGATCGATCGGATGACGCAGCAGCTGCGCTTGCGGCTGCCGCTGCGCTGGCTGCGCGCCCCGATCTTTTGCATATCACTTACCGCCCCACGGCAACCACGCGCATCGACGCCGCCACCGCTTTTGAGACTTGGGAGCTCGAGGTCCGATGGTGTCGTGAGTTGTTTTTTGCGCCCATGAAATATGTCATCCCAGTCTTGCTTCGGCTGAGCTCGACGTCTTGGTTCGATCAAGCCTGCTATGTCCGCGAGAGCTTGCCGCTTGTCGCCAAATCCTATGTGCTCAGACCGTTAGCGCCAGCGGAGTCGCTGATCAAGGATCAGCGTTGATCGAGTGCAGCAGCCAGTTGCTCGGGTGTATCGATATCGAAGGCAGCGCTCGGCATGTCGATCGCAACGACTCGGTCGTCGGATTTCAACAAGCTGCCTGCGCCGCGATCTCCCTGCAAGACGACAAGACGTTCGAAATAATGGGCAGGAAAAATGGCGGGTACGCCAACGGTGTGGTCGTAGGCTGCCGCGACCGCTCGCTCTGGGTTCATGTGGGCCACATCAAGTAAGCGCTGGTAGTCGTCGCTGTCGACAAGTACTTGATCGGCCAAGACGATCAGCACAGCGGATGTTTCCGTCGGTAAAGATTGAATACCGAGGCGAATCGAACTCGACAAGCCGTCGGACCAACGTTCGTTGATCACGATGTTAGCGCTGGTGCCGTGCAGTGCTTCACGCAAGCGCTCGGGCTCTGGGCCGAGTACGACCGTCACCCCAGAGGCTGGCGTGCGAGACGCTAGTGCGCTGCTCACCGACTCGACAACCTGCCGAATAAGGGGGCGTCCTCGATAGTCGGCGAGGCCTTTCGGGCTACCAAAACGACGGGCGGCACCCGCAGCGAGCACGAGAGCGTGAACGGTCATCAACCTCACGTTCAGGTTACGCGTTCATACAGGTTATGCGTTGACGGTTTTCGCCGGCAGACGCGGAACCTCATCAAGTACCCAAGCTTGCGATTCGCGACGAGCCGGGGAGGGAATCGCGAAGATGACATCGGCGCGCTCGCGTGCAGCTTGCACGGCTGCCATGTCGATGCGCCAGCCGCGTGCCTCGAACTCGTCGAGCTTGTCGCGATACTGCAAGATCACCTTATCTGCGGGCATCATCAATTCCTTGGCGCGCGAAGGCGGCGTCAGGCGCGGCATGACTTCATTCATGACCTTGATGTCTTGCGAAGCGATGAACATGTTCCGCTCGTTGATCTTCGTGTCGAGCCAGGCGTTGATTCGGCGCTTCAGCCAGCCGCCGAGAACGCCCATCTTGCTTTGTTTGAAAAATCCGATGTTGCGCTGATTCAGCAAAAAGACTCGAGTCTTGTTGACGTCGATCGGCGCCTCGAACATGTATTGGTGCATCGCCGTCTTAGCGGTGAAGCGAATGTAGGTCCACATGTGATTGGGGCCGTAGGTGCCCGAGCCGGCTTCCATCTTGCCGCCCTCTTTTTTGAAGAAGCGCATGATCGGATTCTTCAGCGGTGGTGCATCGAACGTCGACAAGAAGCCGTGTCCCCAAGGGTTCTCTTGATGGGGGCGCAACTCAGTCATCAGGTAGGTGTCTTCGCGCTCACCTTGGTAGCCGTGGGTCGGGTGAACGTATTCGTTGTGCGCTGGATCGAGCCCATTCTCGATTGATCGCTCGTAGTGATAATTGATGTCGAAGGTGACCAGCGTAGAGCGCCATTCATCCGTGCCGTGTTCCGGGATCGGCATGATGGGTGGGCGTTGATCTGCGGGCAGATCACCGAGAAACGCGAAGACGATGCCGTACTTCTCTTCGACGGGATAGGCGTCGACGCGAGCGCGTGGCGGCGGCTTGGTGGTCTTGCCGATCGAGGGAATGCGCGTGCAAACGCCATCGCGATTGAAGCGCCAGCCGTGATAGGGGCATTGAACCGTGCCGTCATCCTTGCATTTGCCGCCAGAGAGGCTTGCACCCCGGTGAACGCAAGTATCCGACAACACAGCCGGTTTGCCTTGTTCGTCGCGGAAGACAACGAGGTCGTGACCGAGCAGGCGGACCTTCTGCGGTGTGTTACCGAGATCCTCGCTGCGAACGACGGGATACCAAAAATTGATGTACATGCCTCACCTCCGTGCGAACGCGGCTCTTTTACGCGACTACGGTCGAGCAAGCCTAGTACTCCAGCCCCTGTGTGTCCAACGAATGGACAAGCCGGGTGTATTACCGCAGCCCGCCATTGGCGGACGAGTCAAACGCGGCTACAACAGACTGAACGACAAGCCCTACGAACGGGTGCAACGTTGAACAATCAGCGTGAGGGGGTAGCGTGGCCGATAACACCAGTGGTTTCGAAGGGCGCGAAGAGGTATTAGGGCAGGCGGTTGCGCTTGCGATCCGCACGTTGAAAGACGCCATGCCGTATCAGCACGAGATGAACGATGCATTGGTGAAGATGCATCTGAACTCGGTGCAGTTTGCCAAGAACAAGGGTTTATCGAAGCAATACGTCGAGCACGATGTACAGACGATGCGCCCCATGCTCGAGCGCACTCGCGAGGCGATCGTCCAAACAGGCGATCGCGAGTTGGCGCTGACGGCGATGTTCGAGCGCACTGCCTGTCTTTATCAACTTTGTCTTGATCTGCAGGTGCTGCCGGGCGAGCGCCGCTTCACGTTCCCGTTTTCGCATGTCCTAGCCATCTCGCGACGCATTGGCCAGTTCGATCTGACCGACGCCGAAGTGCACGATATCTGGCTAAAACCGCGTTTGCACGGCTACGCGGCGGTGATGGACGTCGAGATAGACGTCTCCGATATCGACGCCGACAACAAGGTCACGGTACGGCTGAAATGACGCAGGCGCCACGTTCGCTCAGTCGACGCAGTTGGTTGGCGGGTAGTTTGATTTTGGGTGCCGGTGTAGGCGCGGAATCGAGTTCAGCCAACACGAGTGAGTCGACTGCTGTCGCGGGTTCGGGGCCAGAGACCTGGCGCTCGCATGAACACCTTCGCAATCTCGTGCGTATGCAAGGTAGCTTGCTTGAGGAGGACGTGCGATGGTGGTTTACCGGCGTCATCTTTGGTGTGCGCGGCGAGGGTGAGACCCCAAGACCTCTGGTGCGCTTTGAGGGAATGGAGGTCTATTGGTTTTCCCATCGTGGTGAGGATTTCCAGCTCGGCGGGCATACAGTCACGTTTTTCAGGGATTTCGAAACGGGCGAATTCCTGTACGAGTTCGTCAATCCGTACACGGGCAAACGCGAGGCCGTGAAACCTGCGGTGCAGGGTGGCAACCTGGGCTTTGCCTATACGCGAGACGGAATTTGGCCCGTTCGTCTGGACGGAACACCGCTCGGAGAGCCGGTGAGAAAGCCGCTGCGCGTGCAGTGGCATGAGATGGGTCCGCATATCTGGCTGCAACATCAGACGGTCTATCCACCGGGAATGCCTCCCATGCACGGTCAAAGACAGACGATTTTCGCGCAGCGCGATGCCTTGCTAGATACCCGTCAAAACTCGGTTCCAGCGAGTTTCTCTTCGGTGGTCTTCATGAATTGGCTGAAGTGGATGGACATGAAAGACCAGCCGGGTCATGTGATCTGGCACGCATCGGGCGTTAAGTTGCAGAGCATGGATCAACTGCCGCGCGCCTATCGCGAGCGTGCCGAAAAAGAGCATCCGAATCGCTTGTCGGCGAGGCCGGTGCCGCGCTAGTCGTATTTGCGTGTGTGCGCAGAGTGGTCACATTATGTTGCTTGGATGATACGAAGTTTGACGGAGCAGAGCGGTTGTAGCACTCTGCAAGCGTTGTTCTTAGAGATTCACTAAAGAAATCTCGAGTTCAGCTTTAAAACATCATGACTCGGGGGTCATAGAAAAATGAGTAAATCGCATAAGCCGGCGCAGCGGTCGGTTGCTCTCGTCATTGGTGGCATGTCCACCGTTATGGCGATGCCAGTGGTCGCTAATGAAGCGGCCGGTCTCGAAGAGATCGTCGTGACGGCGCGTAAGCGCGAGGAGAATCTGCAAGATGTCTCCATGTCCATTACGGCAATCACTTCTACTGAAATCGAGAAGATGGGCATCTCGGATGTCGAGGATATTGCCCGGCTCGATGCCTCGCTGATCTATGACAAAGGATATTCAGCGACGGACAACCGCATCTCGATTCGCGGTCTGTCGCCAACGCGCGGCCGTGTCAACGTGGCGGTGCTCGTCGATGGTATCGACACCTCGAGCGAGAGTATTCAATTCGGCGGCGGCTCGTTGCTTGCCACCAATAAGCTGCTCGATCTGCAGGCGATCGAAATCGTCAAAGGCCCGCAGTCCGCATTGTATGGTCGCAGCGCCTTCGCTGGTGCCGTGCAGTACGTCACTAAGGATCCAGCGAAGGTTGCCGAGGGTGATATTCGCGCTTCGTTTGCCGAGTATGGTCGTCAAGATGTGACGGGCTCCTGGAGCGGACCGCTGAGTGACACACTCGGTATTCGCGTCAATGCCGTGCAGTGGAAACAGGATGGCATCTACAAGAATTCGGTGACGGGTAACGAAGTCGGTGACGGTGATGGTTGGGGCTTAGCCCTGACTGGAAAGTGGGAGCCGACCGAAAACTTTAATGCCAAGTTCCGCGTCGAATATACGGACGATGAGTTTGGTCAATCGGCGACGGCGCAAGTACCAATCTCGCTCGTTTCTGTTCGACCGACAACCGGCGCGGAGTGCTTGAGCGTCGGTACCGGCGCCGTGGTCGCTGCTGTTCGTGGCAGCTGTCCGGCGGGCAGCGGTCGGGTGTATTCCGGAACAACTGTGTTGCCGCCCGGATTTACGTTACCGCCGGGCTCCGGCAACCCTGCCTACCCAGGCACTTTCTTCGGTAGCAATCACGTTTATTCGTCGGCCGGCCTCGTTCCCTCAGCCGACAAGCTCAAGGTCAAGTTGGACCCCAATCCGCTGACGGGTAAGGACTACGCTGGTAGCACGCGTGAAATCCTGCGTTTCTCAGCGGTGCTCAACTGGGATTTCGACTTCGGCACCGTGACCTCGCTGACGGGTGTCACCGACGCGAACTTCACCTTCGAGGAAGATGGGGACTTCGATTCGGGCGTCGTCAACGGCGTGGATACCTCGTTGCGTGCGGCGAAGTTCGACAACTCGAACGAGACGGAGCAGTTCAGCCAAGAGTTGCGCTTCCGCTCGGATTTCGAGGGTCCGGCGAACTTCATGTTGGGCTATCTCTACTGGCAGGAAAAGGCGGCCCAGACGACGCGCTCGATCAATATCTTCTGTCTGCCACCGATTCCGCCCAACACGTTCTTCCCAGGTCAGCCTGCAATCGGCCCGAGCTGCCAAAATCGCTCCGCTAACCAAGTGCTGGGTTTGCTGACCAATCCGATTCCGCGCGTCAATGCTCGCGACATCGAGCACAATTCGTTCTTCGGCTTGCTTGAGTACGATCTCAACGAGCGTTGGCGTGTCAGCGTCGAGGGGCGGTATGGACAGGAGACCGAGACTGTCGCTGGCGTGAACTGTTCGTCTACGCTCGACGCTGCCTCGTTCCCGGGCGGCCCGATCACGAAGTGCCAGGATCCGAGTTTCCCGGGCTTCCAGATCGGGTTCCCTTCGGTTGGGTATCTCTACCCCTTCTTTAATCCCTTCGCGCCACCCGGTGTGCCGGGCTCGGGAGTGCAACAGGCTCCCGGCGTGCCGGTCACGCTCGAGACGGAGCACAGCTACTTCACGCCGCGAGCGACGATCGAATTCCGCCCGGCTGACAATATGTTGCTGTATCTGACCTACGCGAAGGGCGTGAAACCGGGCGGTGTCTCAACCGTGACGGCTGGCTCGTGGCAGGACGCTGACTACGACGGTGCCTATGATGAGTTTTCGTTCCGAGACGAGAAGATTCAGGAGTACGAATTCGGCGCGAAGATCCAGAGTGCCGATGGTCGTCTGCGATTTAACCCGGGCATGTTCCTCATCAAGTACGACGACAAGCAGGTCGGTGCCCAACTCGTGACGCCGTCTGGAATTCTGGTGGGCCGCTTACTGAACGCCGGTAAGGCGGAGGTCCGTGGTCTCGAGATCGACACGCAGTGGGCGCCGAACGAGAGCTTGTTGTTCGGTCTCAACTACTCCTATCTCGATACCGAGTTCATCGACTTCCCGTTCACTTCGGCCTCGCCGACCGATGCGGTACGCGTGGGCAGCTGTAATCGCAAAACCGACACGCTGGCCAACTCTCGAGTTTGCTTCCACAACCTGAAGGGTCGTGAACTCGAGCGTGCGCCGAAGCATTCGCTGGTCGGTATGGCGCGTTGGTCGCGTCCGATGGGTGATCTGTTCGGCGCCACGGGTGTGCGCTTCTTCGTCGAAGGCGACATGCAAAAGCAATCGAAGCGCTACCTCGACTTCTACAACCTCGTGCAGTTGGATGCTTACACGATCGGCAACGTGCGTATCGGTATGACTTCTGATCGTTGGGATATGCAGGTGTTCGTGAACAACATCACCGACGACAACACGGTGCAGGGCGGAAGTTCGAATCCGGGCGACGTCGCTCAGTCTCTCGCGGATCCCAGCAACTTCTCGCCGGCCAACACCGTGGGTGTCGGGTTGCCGGATCCGCGTATCGTCGGCTTCCGCTTCGCGTATCGATTTGGCGGTCGTTAAGTCGGGATACGATTTATCGGGTTGATCCCGATACACTCCAACGGGTCGCAGCCTCACGGTTGCGACCCGTTTTTCATTGGTCATGAGGAAGCGACGTGTTTGAAGGTCGGCATCTAATCGATGGAGAGCTCACCCTCGGTGAGGGTGGTACAGCGGGCCAATGGATCGAGAGTCACGAGCCCGCGACGCTCAAGCCACTCGGGCGAGTGCCAGTGGCGACGGCGGCCGATGTGGATCGCGCGGTGCAGACAGCGGCGCGAGCGCAGCGTGATTGGGTCGGTTTGTCCGTCTGGGAGCGCGCTGCTCGATTGAGATCGCTCGCGGCTGCGATTCGAGCACGAGGCGCCGAGATCCTCTCGCTGGAGGCGCGCGATACCGGTAACACCATTGGCAAGCTGCGCGCCGATGTGGAGATTGCAGCGGGTTATCTCGAATACTTCGCCGGGCTCGGTAGCGAATTGAAGGGCGAGACCATTCCCGCCACGGCGCGCGGTCTGCATTACACGGTGCATGAGCCCTACGGCGTGGTGGCACGCATCGTCCCCTTCAATCATCCGTTCATGTTTGCTGCAGCGCACCTAGCCGCACCGTTGATGGCGGGCAACGCCGTCGTCGTTAAGACGCCTGAAACCAGTCCGCTATCGGGATCGGTGTTGGGCGAGTTGGTGCGCGACACTTTACCGAGTGGTCTCGTGAACATTGTCCATGGCTACGGCGCGCCTGCGGGTGATGCCTTGGTACGGCATCCGCTAGTACGCCGCATCGGTTTCACCGGATCGGTTTCAACTGGGCTCGCCATTCAGCGTGCGGCGGCGGAGTCGGCTGTCAAACACGTGAGCCTCGAGCTTGGCGGAAAGAACCCCTTCATCGTCTTTCCGGACGCCGATTTGGATCGCGTCGTGGAGATAGCGGTCGCAGGAATGAATTTCTCATGGGCGGGTCAGTCGTGCGGCTCGACGAGTCGCTTACTGTTGCATGCCGACATTCATGACGAGATCGTCGAACGTGTCGCGACGCGGATGCGCGCACTGCGCGTAGGCGATCCGTTGGATCCAGCCTCCGAGATGGGCCCCGTCAATTCATCGAAACAGTTCGAACGTATGCAAGATTTCATCGCCGGGGCGGCAGCGCAGGGTGCTCGGTTGGTTACAGGTGGCGTGAGGCCGGCCGGAGTAACCTTCGCACGGGGTTATTGGCTAGAGCCCACGCTTTATGCGGATGTGACACAAGACATGCGAGTTGTGCGTGAAGAAATCTTTGGTCCGATCGTTTGTGCGCAGCGCTGGCACCGAGAGTCCGAGGTGATCGAACTTGCGAACGACTCTCCCTATGGATTGACGGCGGCCGTTTGGACGCGCGATCTCGCCACCGGATTGCGGATGACGCGCGCGATCGAGGCAGGCACGGTGTGGCTGAATACGGCGGGGCAGCACTTCGTCGGCGCACCCTTTGGGGGCTGGAAAGACAGCGGCCTCGGCGGTGAGGAGTGCCTCGAGGAGCTATACAGCTATTCGCGCCTCAAAGCCGTTCACGTGCCCGCTTGAAGGCTTGCCACAAAAGATAGGCGGCAATCGGATTGGCGATAGTGGAGACGAGCGCCATCGAATAGCCAACCTTGCTTTCGTCACCGAAGATGAAGTCGGTCGAGAAGCCAACGGCGAACGGCCCGAGAGTGGCGCCAACGAGCACCAGCGACAATTGATAGGCCGCGCCAAATTGGGCTCGCATGCGATCAGGCGTGATCGCCTGCACATACGCGCCAGCGGGGCCCGTCGCTGCAGAGCCAAAGAAAAACGTAAAAAAGATCAATGCGGCGTGCGCCTGCATCGTCGGCATGAACGGTGCGAGTATCGAAGGCAATACCAAGCCGAGCCCGCAATAGAACAACACTCTCAATTTCGCGCGATGATCACCTTTCGACTCGAGATGATCTGACCACCAACCTCCTGCAAAAGCACCCAGTAGCCCACCAACCAGTGCGACGGTGCCGATGGTCAATGCCGATTCGGCAGGCGTCGCACCGTACTGACGTTGATACAGCGCTGGCGTCCACGTCATGACTGCGAAGGCCGTGACGGCGGTCGAGCCGTAGCCGGCAAAAACGTACCCATAGCGTGCGAGATTCGCTTTGAAGTGAGCGCGAGTCTCCTGCAGCGTGGCCGGCGGACCCTGTTGCGCGCGCGGAGGTTCCTTGACGAACAGCATCAACAGAGCGACGGGCAGCCCGAGCAAGCCGATGACGACCATGACGAGTCGCCACCCCGAGATATCGCCGACGATGGGCCAAGTCACCGTGCCCTGTGACATTACCCAGGCGATCGTGGCGCCACCGAGCAAATAAGCGAGACCTGTCCCTGCCGTGACCCCGGCACTGAAGACGCCGATGGCGAGGGAGAGTCGCTGCGGAGGGAAATAGCCCGCGAGCATGGAGTAGGCGGACGGCGAGAGGGTGGCTTCGCCGACACCAACGCCGATACGGTATAGAAAGAGCTGGGCGTATGACCGTGCGGTGCCTGCCAGCGTGGTCATGCTGCACCAGAGTACGATGCCGCTGGTGATGATCCATTTGCGGCTATAACGGTCAGCCCAGCGCGCGATGAGAAGACCCATGCCGCAATAGAAGATCGCGAACGCGGCGCCTGCGAGCAGGCTGAACGCAGTGTCGGATATTTGCAGATCCGCTTTGATGGGCTGAACGAGTAGCGACAGGATCAACCGGTCGATGAACGAAACGCAGTTGGCAAGTGCGAGCACTAGCACCACAAACCAAGCGTAGAGCGGGTTCGAATAGGTCTGCGTTTGGGATGTGGTCACGCTGTCGTCCCCCATTGGTTTTTATTCGAGTGGCTGGAGTATATCTCCCTTAGGGGAGGTGACCTGCTTGATCGGCAAATTACTCAAATGGATGCTGGGAACGCTGGGGCTCAGCGTGTTGGGTATTGTCTTGCTCGGTGTGTGGGCTGCATGGATTTATCGCGATCAGCCAGCCGCTGAAGTTGAGGCTCGTTGGGCGGACGATCGATCTCGCTTCGTCGAGATCGACGGCGTCCGGTTGCATTACCGCGATGAGGGCGAGGGACCGGTCGTGATCTTGCTACATGCGAATTATTCGAGCCTGTTCATGTGGGAGCCGTGGGTTAGCGCGCTCAAGGACGGATATCGCGTCATTCGGGTCGATCTGCCCGCGCACGGTCTCACCGGCCCTGAACCTCAAGGCAACTACACGCTTGATCGAATTCAATACCTCATTGAATCCTTCATCGACTCCCGCGGTCTTGATCGCGTAACGCTCGCGGGCACTTCCATCGGCGGTACGGTTGCCATGCGTTACGCCGCCGATCATCCCGAGCGCGTCGAGCGATTGGTGCTCATCAGCCCCGGCTCTTTAGAAAAGCGAGTTCGAGGTCGGACCAAAGGTGCCGATATTCCGACCGTGGCGAACGTGATTGCTTATGTGGCGCCGCCTGCCTTTACTCGGTTCATGTTGGAAAACGACTACGGGGATCCTGCCAAAGTGAGCGATGCGGTCGTCGATGAGTGGTATTCGATGTGGCGTCGTGAAGGGAATCGGTTGGCGATGATCGAGTTATTGCGGCAGTACGTCTCTGGCGGAGTCGAAGAGAAAATCCGCTCGGTCAAAGTGCCGGTGCTGCTGATCTGGGGTGAGAGAAATAAGCGCGTGCCTTTGTCGCTGGCGTACGAGACGCGAGACTTACTGAAGAAATCACCCGAGGTTCGTCTCGAGGTGCTGCCCGGGATCGGGCACATGTTGGTCCAGGAAGCGCCGCTCGAGAGTGCTGCGGTGATGCGTCGCTATCTGGATGAGTTCAAAGAAAAAGACGCCACTAGAACTTCGGCGATCGTTTCTCCATGAAGGCGCGAGCTCCTTCGAGAAACTCAGGCGAAGAAAAGCTCTCGTCGTAGTAGCGCTTAGAAGCAGGAGTTTCGGCATCCGTGCCCGCGCTGATCAGGCTTACCACGGCTTTAGCCGCGCGCACCGAATTTGGCGCGTTGCCCGCGATCTCGGCAGCAAGTGCGAGGGTGTGGGACTCGAGTTTATCCGGTTGGACAATCTGATTGATCACTCCTAAGCGCAGGGCCTCGGTCGCATCGATGCGTCTGCCTGTGTAGAGGATTTCCTTGGTACGTGACGGGCCGACGAGATCGCACAGTCGTTTGGTATCGGCCAGACTGTAGGCGAGCCCGAGCTTGGCGGGTGGGATGGCGAAAAACGCATCGGGCGTCGCGATTCGCAGATCGCAACTCAAGGCTAGCCCGCAGCCTCCGCCCGTGCAGGCACCGCGAATCATGGCGATAGTCGGAATCGGAATGCGCTCCCAAGCGACCTGCGCATCCAGTACCGCTTGTTGCATCGCCTGCATCTTCGGCGGATCGGCCAGGCTTTGGCGCATCTCGACGATGTCGGCGCCGGCGCTGAAGGCCTCCTGACCGGCGCCCATCAACAAAACGACCCGCAGACGGTCATCTTGCGACAGCTGCACCGCGAGGTGGGTCAGATCCATCCACATCGCCGAGTTCAGCGCATTGCGCTTGTCGGGTCGATTCAAGGTGACTCGACCGATCGGGGGAACTATGTCCGTCAGTAGTTCGCTCATGCGATCATGTTAGCAGTCTGAAGTTCTCACAAGGAGTTCCGATGAGCGTCTATCCGGATCTGCGTGGCAAGGTTGCGATCGTTACGGGCTCAGGTCGCCCCAAGGGCCTCGGCGAAGCGATGGTTAAACGATTGGCAGCCGAAGGCTGCAAGGTGGTCGTGAGCGATATCGGTGCTGCGCGCGGAGCCGAGATGCCCGAGACGGCGATCGGCTCTTCGAAAGAGATGCAGCAGATCGTCGCAGAGATTCGTGCGGCCGGCGGCGAGGCAATCGGACTTGTGTGCGATGTACTGGAAGAGGCGCAGGTGGCCGAACTCGTCGCAAAGACGGTGGCGCACTATGGGCGTCTCGACATCATGGTGAACAACGCAGGTATCGGTTATCTGATGAAACCGATCATCGAGATGACGCAGGCGGATTGGGATGCCGTGCTCGGCGTCAATCTTCGCGGAGCGTTTTTCGGCATTAAGTATGCGGCCAAGCAGTTCATCGCCCAAGGTCAGGGTGGCCGAATCATCAACATCGGTAGTCAAGCGTCGAAGTCGGGGTTCCCGTTCGCATCAGCCTATGTGTCTTCGAAGCACGGCATGGTGGGTCTCACTCGCTCGGCTGCGATCGAGCTCGGCGCGCAGGGCATCACCGTCAACACGATTTGTCCGAACCATGTCACGACGGGTCTTGGCGCCTGGCAGAATCAGTTCTTCAGCGCAGCGACCGGCCGTAGTGAAGAGAAATATCTTGCAGATATGCGTGCTCGCATTCCGCTCGGTCGACCGGGTTTGCAGGAGGATATCGCTAAGGCCTGCGCATTCCTTGCATCGGGCGAGGCTGCCTACATCACGGGTGAAGCGATGAACGTTTCGGGCGGCGAGGAGTATCACTAGACATGAGTTACGCTTGGCCGGGTGGTGCGCGTCTAGCGCTCTCGCTCGTTGTGAATGTGGAAGAAGGCGCCGAATTCAATATCGAAGACGGTGATCGCGGCCCTGAGCCCGTCGACGAGCTTGGGATCACCCTGAAGAAGCCGGTACGCAATTTCGGCAACGAGTCGAACTATGCCTATGGCATCAATGAGGGCGCGCCCCGTGTGTTGGGTTTGCTCGATCGTTACGGGTTTCCTGCGACTTTCACGGCGGCAGCAGTAGCGCTTGAGCGCGCACCGCAGGTGGCTCGCGGAATCGCCGGTGCAGGGCACGAGGTGTGCGCGCACGGCTATCGTTGGGCGCATCAGCTCGGTATGAGCGAGGAAGTCGAGCGGGACTTCATTCGCAAGGCAACCGACAGCATCGCGAAGACCACAGGTGCTCGGCCCGTTGGCTGGCTTTCACGATATCTACACACCGCAGAGACGCGCCGCTTGTTGAGTGAGGAGGGCTACCTCTATCACATGGACGATTTCAGTCGCGACGAGCCGTTCATGGACCGTTCGTTGGTCAAGCCGATGGTGGTGTTGCC
>Ga0078894_10001047_pt1 | contig 20221 bp, 17 predicted proteins | sample LauGreSu1BDMLBSD_2_FD_67506 | JGI IMG/M metagenome (GOLD analysis project Ga0078894, IMG submission 67506) | Freshwater lake microbial communities from Lake Michigan, USA - Su13.BD.MLB.SD (version 4) (version 4) | ecosystem: Environmental > Aquatic > Freshwater > Lake | place: Lake Michigan... | reverse complement strand
ATACGATCCCGATAGCATTCTATTGCGTCAAGCCTTTCAAGAGGTAATGAATGACCAGATGGAAGAACAACGACTAAGAGCGATGCTAAAAAGAATTGAAAGCACTAAAATTATCATTACTCGTCCGGATAAACTCACCCCTTTCTGCTTCCCCGTTAAAGTGGATTCACTTAGAGAAAACATGTCGTCTGAAAAACTGGAAGACCGCATTAAGAAAATGATCAAGCAACTTTAGCCTGTAATTTCAACAATGGATTGATCTAGTCCTGCACCAACAATAGCATATGCTGTTTCCCCCTTTTGTAAATCAACAACATGTTTACCCGTGAATTTGCTGAAGGCAGGTAAAATACAAAAGTCACTTGTAAAATAAAAACATGGAAACACAAACGACTGTTTACCCTTTCCTTGTATGTGTATACCAGGATGTGTGTGGCCAACAAAAGAAAAACCATCAAGTTTTTCCTCTACAAGGTCATGTGAAAAAAAGAATGGGGCTATCTCTAGTTCTTTATCCACTATTTCAATTCCTAAATTTCGATAAACATCATTTCGAAGAATCTCATGATTCCCTTTAACCAGAATGAAATCAATTCCATCTAATTCTCTTCGCCAATTTGAAAACCAATCATGCTCAAGATTAGCTTCACTATGAAATAAGTCGCCAGTAACAATGATACGTTGAGGAGAAAAAAAATGTATTTGCTGAAACAACCGATGTAAGTCTTCTTGAAATACCTGTTGTGGTACAGCAATACCTGCTTTTCTAAAATGCGCTGTTTTGCCAATGTGCATGTCAGACAAAATCAAAGTTTGCTGATTTTCCCAAAACATACAACGCTCAGGACTTAACCAGATTTTCTGTTGATGACATTGAATTAAATGAGGACGCATTAAATAAAAAGTTCTTCTGCGATTTTAACTGCTTCTGGCTTACCCACATCAAGAACAAGATCATTGCTATGTTCGTAACCCTTGATACCATGTTCTGATGCCAATGATAAATAAGTATTGGTTATAGAGAAACTACCACTTGAAGGCATCAGGTCAAAAATACGAGGATGAATGACATGGATTCCGGAGAAGGCAAAAGGATGTAATCCATCCATTGAATCTCCATTCTTGACCAGTTTAGTTTCCCCTGTCTTGTTATTTTTCCAGCCGCTTAACTGCATTTGTCCATCAAACAAGAACTGTCTGGAACTTTCTCGATTTGTCACTGCAAGTGTTGCAAGCGGCTGATGCAATAAATGGTAATTATAAAATTGATTGAGATCAAGATTGGTCAGGATATCTGCATTCATCAAAATAAATGGATGCTCGGATGATTTCAAAAACTTTGAAGCATATGCAAGCCCCCCACCTGTTTCAAAGGGACCATTTTCTTCAAATGAAACATTTACTTTAATATCACTATTTCTGTACCTGGATAAAAAAAGATGAATTTGTCCAGAGAAATGAAATGTATTTACCACAAACTCTTTGATGCCAAAAGACCTTAGGTAATCGATGTTTCTTTCCAGCAAAGATTTACCATTGATTTTGACCAAAGCCTTTGGATGGTAATCCGTATAAGGCTTTAACCTTGTTCCCAGTCCCGCTGCAAAAATCATTGCTTTGCAATTCTCAATACCGCTCATTGATCCAGTTTTTTGCTTCTTGTTCAACGTGAGAAACTTCAACGTTCACCTTGTATTTTTCCTTAAGAAATGCAGTAAGGCTATCTGCGGCAAAAACACTTCTGTGCTGACCGCCTGTACAACCAAAACTAATTGTCAATCCTTCAAATCCACGCCTCAAATAGTCTTCTACTGAAATGCCCACAATTCCATACACATGTTGTAAAAAACCAGGCATATCTGTTTTGTGAAGTAAGAATTCCTGAACTGGTTTATCTCTTCCAGTCAAAGTCTTGTATTCTTCAATTCTTCCAGGATTAAGAATTCCCCTGCAATCAAAAACATACCCACCCCCATTACCAAATTCATCCGCAGGAATTCCTTTTCTAAAAGAAAAGCTATTCACTTTCACCTTCAATTTACTTTCTTCTGTTGCTGTAACCGTCTCGAATTTTGCAAGCACATTATCTGCTACAATCTCATCTAATACTTTCTTCAAAGCAGGTAACCTCAATGGCAATCCTTTATTCTCAAGAAACCATTTTAAGTTTTTTAATGCAAATGGAATACTTGCAATAAAGTGTTGTTTTCTTTCAAACAAACCTCTGAATCCATATGCCCCCAAGGTTTGCAACATTCTTATTAAAACAAATCCATCATAGTTGTTCAGGAAATCTGATTTATTCATTTTCCCTTTCAACAGGCCATTGACTTGTTCAAAATAATACCCCACTAATTCTTCCCTCCATTCATAAGGCATTTGTGCTCTTGCTTGCCACAACAAAGAGGCTATATCATATTGCAAAGCACCTTGCATTCCTCCTTGGTAGTCGATAAAGTATGCCTGATTGTCCTTGATCATGATATTACGACTTTGACAATCCCTGTGCATAAAATAATGATGCTCTTCCTGTGTCAGGTAGCTACTCAATAATTCAAAATCGTTTAGCAAAAGATTTTTATCATATGGTAGATCTAATGCCCTTACAAAATAATAAAGAAAATAAAGCAGGTCGGAGTATATAGCTTGCTTATCAAAAGATCTTGTAGCAATACAATTAGAGTAATCCAATCCCTCACCTCCAGAAATTTGAAGCTTAGCCAATTCTTCACAGGTTTTCTTAAAAAGGCTTTTGACATGATCGGAAAAACCCTCATTCTGAATGTAACCGAACAAAGAAGCATCACCTAAATCAGATTGTAGATAAAATGACTGATCCGGTTGCGTAAACAGTATTGCAGGTACATTCAGTCCTTTTCCCTGAAAATATTTAGTAAACTCGATAAAGGCATTGTTTTCAGGTATATTTCCCGGGTTATTGGTGAGGATACAAGTTTCATCCTTGTAGAAAACTCTGAAATATTGCCGATTGCTCCCTGCTTGTCGCAAAGTTTCAAGCTGAAATGGCACATTGGGCTGCCAGTTCTGCAGCGACATTAAAATATGATCAAAACTCTCTTGCATAAGGAACAAAGTTATCTTTTATTCTGAAAGGAAAAAAAGGGAGCCCCTATCTTTGCAGCATGTTGAAAAAACAGATGGCTGAACTGGAACGCCTTTCAAAAGATGAGTTTCAGTATGCTGCTAAATCTCCTTTGACCATAGTGCTTGATAATGTCAGGAGTATGCACAATGTAGGAAGTGTATTCAGGACCTGCGATGCGTTTTTAGTTGAAAAAATCTATCTGTGTGGATTCACCCCTACTCCCCCGCATAGGGAAATTCAGAAAACAGCTTTAGGCGCTACAGAATCCGTTGCTTGGGAGGCCATAGCCGAAACACCTTTATTGATCAATAAACTCAAACAAGAAGGTTATCTGGTTTATGCAGTTGAACAGACCCATAACAGCATTGCACTTAATCAGTTTAAGCCTTCAAAAGATTCAAAAATTGCACTTGTATTTGGCAATGAGGCAGAAGGCGTGAGCGAAGAAACTATTTTAGCTTGTGATGGAGCAATTGAAATTCCGCAGTTTGGCAGCAAACATTCGTTTAACATCAGTGTTTCAGCTGGTATTGTTTTGTGGGATATATTCAACAAAATGAAAGGCTAATGAAGAAGATCAACAATTATTTGTCGCTCATCAAATTTTCACATACCATATTTGCAATGCCATTTGCATTACTTGGTTTCTTCATGGGAGTATTTTACCTCAACAACAATGGCGAAAAAGGGTGGTTGGCAATAAAATCTTATTTCAATTCCAATTACAGCGTTTTTATTTTCATCCTTCTTTGCATGGTATTTGCGAGAAGTGCAGCCATGGCCTTTAACAGGTACCTCGACAGAGAATTTGATGCGAAAAATCCCAGAACTGCTATTAGAGAAATCCCCAGTGGAATCATCAGTGCAGGAAGCGCATTGAGGTTCACTCTCATCAATATGATTTTATTCTGTACATCTGCATACTTGATCAATATTACTTGCTTTTTACTTTCACCAATTGCCTTAATTGTTATTCTTGGCTATAGTTATACAAAGCGGTTTACTGCTCTTTGTCACTTGGTATTGGGTCTAGGACTATCGCTAGCACCAACAGGAGCCTTTATTGCTGTTACAGAGACCATGGTTCCATCAGTTTTTTTTCTTTCTATTGCTGTAATTGGATGGGTAGCAGGATTTGATATTATTTATTCTTTGCAAGACGATCAATTTGACGCATCACAAGGTCTTTTTTCAATCCCTTCAAAACTAGGAAGACAAAAAGCATTAGCAGTTTCAAGAGTCTTGCATTTCATAACAAGTCTTCTTGTTATTGTGGCTGGTATTCAATTTGAATTTCATTTCTTATATGCTATTGGCGCATCACTATTTATAGGATTACTGATTTTTCAACACAGTCAGGTAAAAGTAAATGATCTCAGCAGGGTAAATCTTGCATTCATGACATCAAATGGGATTGCCAGCATTGTTTTTTCTATTTTCGCTATTGTTGATTTAATTCTATTCTAAACAATGGCAAGAATTCTGGCAATAGATTATGGCAAAAAAAGAACAGGACTTGCTGTTACTGATCCTTTAAAGATTATTGCCAGTGGATTAACGACTGTTGACACCCAACAACTTATTGATTTTTTAAAAGCTTATACAGCCAAGGAAGAAGTTGAAAAAATAATCATTGGTCTTCCCTATCACCTGGATGGAAATCCAACTGATGCAACCGCATCAGTATTACATTGTATCAGAAGACTAAAAAACAGCTTTCCTGCAATCCCAATAGTATCAGTGGATGAACAATTTTCTTCCAAAATGGCCAGCAGAGCGATGGTCGATATGGGGATGAAGAAAAAGGACAGGCAGAAAAAAGAATTAATCGATGAAATTGCAGCCACTATTTTACTGCAAGAATACATGCAATCAAATCCTTAAGTATTTTATTTTGGAAAGAGCATTTTATAACCAGGCTTTACCCTGCCTGCAGTAATATCATCTAATTTTTTCTTCAATAATTTCTTCTTAATCAAAGGAAGATGATCGATGAATAATTTTCCATCAATGTGATCATACTCATGCAAGATGACCCTTGCATTTAATCCAGTAAATGTTTCTGTTTTTTTATTGAATGCTTCATCACAGTACTCCAGCACCACTTCACTTTCCCTACTTACCTCTTCTCTAAAACCAGGCAAGCTTAAGCAACCTTCGTCACATGTCCAAGATTCACCATTCAGCTCAAGAATATGTGCATTGATGAATACTTTTTTGAAACCCTCTTCCCCTTTAAAATCTTCTTTTGATTCTTCATCCGCTTTATCATATACCTGTTCAGTATCAATTACAAAGAGTCGGATGGCTTTATTGATTTGCGGCGCAGCAAGTCCCATTCCATTTGAATTGTACATGGTTTCCCACATATCTTCAATCAATTGAGACAATGAAGGATATTCTGGTGTAATATCAGTACTGATTTTACGCAGAACAGGATGTCCATATGCAACAACCGGAAGAATCATATTACAAAGATACTATATCTATCCATTATAGAGTAAGTCGTAGTACTCAGCCGCCATCCTGTTGGAATCAAATCTAAAACGAACATCTTTCATTCCGTTTTGAACTATTTCTCTCCAGGTTTGAGGTGCATCATAGTACAATGGCAGTACTTCTTCTTGAAGTATACGATACATTTCATCCAGATCATATTGATCTTGATCTTGCACATGCATGTTCTCATAATCTACAGGCGGTACAATAAATCCGTTATTGCCATGATTGATAAATTCAACAATCCATCCATCGTTGGTAGAAACGTTTACAGCTCCATTCATTGCAGCTGTCATACCACTTGTACCCGAAGCCTCACGTGGAACACGAGGATTGTTCAACCAGGCATCAGCAGCCTGTTTTAATCTTTTACTTAATCCCAATTCATATCCTGTACAAACCGCCATGTTGCTATAGCTCTTGCTCAAATGCACCAGGTGGTTAAATTCAGAAATCGCTGGATAATCGACAGGATAAGGTTTTCCAGCCCAAATCATTTGAACAGGATATTTTTTATTGCTAAGCAAAGCTTCAAATCTTTCACGATCTCTTGTAAGCATATCTGCTCTCTTATAACCTGCAAAACGACGTGCCCAAACAATAGTGAAAACATCTGGGTCCATTAATTTGCCTGTCTGGTCTGCAACCAAATCAAAAGCCCGTTTTTTCAGGTAGCGCTTGCGATCGATGAATCTTTCATCGTTTTGTTCATCCATGGAGAAATACAATTGCTTATCGGCCCAATATCTCCAGTTTTGAGAATTGGTAATGTGTATAATGGGACAAACACCTTCGTGCTTGTTCCACATTTTGCGACTAACATGTCCGTGTAATTCTGATACAGCATTTGACAGACGTGCAAAACGCAATGCCACCAAAGAATGATTAAACTGATCGTCTTCCATTCCAGTAATCTCTCTCACTTTTTCCAATGGCATTCCACAGAAATAAGACATTTTATTACACAAATAGATATCATGCTTTTCATTACCTGCTTCTTCAGGTGTATGTGTGGTAAAAACTAATTTCTTTTTCAAGTCAGCCAAGTCGCCTCCATTCTTGTTCAACAAATAGAATGCCGATGATATGGCATGCGCCTCATTTAAATGATAAACATCTGGCTTGAAACCCAATTCCTCAACAAGCTTAGCACCACCAACTCCTAACAATATAAACTGTGCAACTTTAGTTGCAACATTTGCATCATAAAGACGATGGGTGATGGTTTGAGAAACATAATCATTTTCTGGGCAATCTGTACTCAATAAGAAAAGAGGAGCTGAATTAAAAGTTGATGGGTTGAGGTAAAAAGCTTTTACCCATACAGGTGCATCATGAATCATTATCTGAAACTTGATACCAGTATCTTCCAGGAAATTATAGATTTTCTCATTCCACTGTACTTGTAAGGTTTGGTCCTGATTTCTTGCTTGATCATAATAGCCGTACTTCCAAAGGATACCTACACCAATTAAATTCTGACGCAACTCATACGCACTGCGCAAATGAGAGCCAGATAGGAAACCAAGTCCGCCACTATAGATTTTTAAAGGTTGATGAATAGCAAACTCCATAGAGAAGTAGGCTGCTTTTTTATTGTATTTAGAATCAATAGCGTAAGGGAGCGTGTAATTTCTAAAATCTGTCATGCCTAAGAACATTTTATGAATCTGCAAGATACCCCAAATTTTTGCATAAACACTGATTTAAAGTGTATTTTATACACATCTATAGATAGGAAATCCACTTTTGTCACCAAGAAATTCGATTACTTTGTAAAAAACATGCTATGCGCAGATTCGCAATATTGATATCCATTTCCTGGCTTTTTTTTGCTTGTAATCAAGCAGAAAAAGATATCAACACTGCTGAAGATCTTGAAGCCACTGACTTCATTTTTTCCTTTCCAGAAAAGTCTTTACCTATCCAATACAATACAAAGGAGCTGAGCAAAAAAGAATCAGACAGCTTTTTTATCAAATCATCGGTTATTTTAAAATTTATCCCCGACTCAGTCTTTAAAGAAGATTTTCCACAATTAAAGAAAACTCGTTTTTTTAGAAAAGCAAGATACAAGGCAGAAGAAACAAATGAGACCTACCTTTTTTTAACTGCGGAAGAAAAAAACAACAAGAAGTTGTATCTGTTATGCTTTAATGAAAAAAATGAATTTGCAACCGCAATGAAATTGATAGAGAAAACAAATGATGCAGGAACTACAATGGAAGGTGGAATTGACAAAAGACTTACTATTATCAAAACAAAATATAAAGAGACTATAGAAAAAAAATCTTACTACGAAAAAAGTGCTTTTGTTTACAATACTGAGGGACTTTTCACGCTAATTCTCACTGAAAGCAATGCACCTTTGGAAAAAGGAATTGTCTATAACCCAATTGATACTTTAAGCAAGAAAAATCAAATGTCAGGTGATTATAAACTTGATGACAATAATTTCGTTTCCATCAGAGATGGTGCCAAACCAGGAAAACTTCAGTTCTTCATTCACATCGAAAAAACTGGAGGAAAATGCAGTGGTAATCTTCGTGGGGATTTAGTACAAATCAAACCGAAAGTATTTCATTACAGCAAAGCGGATGACCATTGCGTGCTTGAATTTAGTTTTAATGGAAAGAAATTACAAGTCCGTGAACTCGAAGCATGTGGAAACCACAGAGGTGTACGATGTAATTTTGATGGGAAATACATTAAGAGATAAACTATATTCTGACACTAATCGATTATTTGCCCAGCCAGCACATCTTCAAAAGTTTCACGCTTTCTAATCAACTTTAAATCTTGGTGATCTGCCAAAACCTCTGCTGGCCTTGCTCTGGAATTGAATCTGCTGCTCATTTCAAATCCGTAGGCTCCTGCATTATTGAATAACAAAATATCATTTGGACGTACTTCATTTAATTCTCTGTCCCACGCAAACGTATCTGTCTCGCAAATATTACCAACCACATTATAGGTTTTTAGCTCACCATCAGGATTAGAAATATTTGAAATTTTGTGATACGCATCATAAAACATGGGGCGTATCAAGTGATTGAATCCGCTATTTACGCCAACAAATGTTCTTGATGGACCTTGTTTTATAATATTTGCTTTAACCAGAAAGTATCCGCATTCACTTACGAGGTATTTGCCAGGCTCAAACCATACTTTAAAAGCCTTGCCTGTTTTCGATGTATGCGCTTCAAGCGTTTCAGCCATTTTTTCTCCTAGCAATTGCATGTCAGTCCCAACTTCTCCTTCTTTGTAAGGCACCTTAAACCCACCTCCCAAATCAACAATTGACATTTCAGGAAAATGAGCTGATAGACCTAGTATCAAATCTAATCCTTTGATAAAAACTTCAGCATCCTTGATCTCACTACCAGTATGCAAGTGCAAACCTTTGACCTGAATACCAGTCAATTTTCTTATCGCTATGATTTGATCTACCTGATTAACTGATATGCCAAATTTGGAATCAATATGTCCAGTTGAAATTTTAATATTTCCACCCGCCATGATATGCGGATTCAACCTGACAATGACTGGGTAGGAACCCCTAAAATGCTTGCCAAAAGACTCAAGCAAATTCAAATTGTCAATATTGATATTGACTTTTAGTTCAGTCGCCTCCAGATATTCTTCCAGCGCAACACTGTTTGGAGTGAAAATTATTTTATCTGCAGGAACGCCAGCAGTCAATGCCATTTTCACTTCATTGATGCTCACACAATCTACTCCAGACCCAAGCGCGTTCAACACCTTTAGGACATTAACATTGGTCAGTGCTTTACAGGCATAAAAAACCTGCACATCACTTTTTCCAAAAGCATCTACTAGTTTCTGGTATTGGTTCCGTATCCTTTGAGCGTCATAAACGTATAACGGCGTATTAAATTGCTCAACAGCTTTTAACAATAATTCGTTGGTAAGAATGGAATCCATTTTAAGACTTTAGGATTCGATAGACTCAACATTTTCATCACCATCAATTTTAGGATCAGTTGTTGTGTCTTCATTTTGAACAATAAATTCTTGTGATTGGTCTGCATCAACTTCAAAATGTTCTGCATTGACCAAGGTTGGCATAATCACTTGCTCTGCCAGCACTTCACTGATTTTTGGTAACTCCTCTGAGCTATTGATTCCGAAGTAGTCCATGAAATGTCTGGATGTTGTATAAATCAGCGGCTTACCTACCATTTGCTCGTTTCTGCCAGCAATAACAATGAGTTCTTTCTCGAGTAATTTCTGAATGGAGTAATCGCAGTTAACCCCTCTGATGGCTTCAATTTCAGATTTGGTGATGGGTTGCTTGTATGCAATGATGGCCAAGGTTTCCAAAGCAGCTGTAGAAAGACGCTTTAAAAACTTATCTCCATTCAATTGAACAATGGTCTGGTGAAATTCTTTTTTTGTAAGGAACTGTAATCCTCCGCCACTTTCTCTCAATTCGAATGGGAAAAATTCAGATGCATATTTTTCTTTAATCCCCTCTATAGAAGTTTCAACCTGATCAATTCCAACCTTATCATCTAAAAAACCAAACGCACTATTAACCAATTCGGTAAGTTCAATTGCCGTCAGTGGCTTTTCACTTGCGAAGATCAATGCTTCTATGTGGTTAATAAGGTTGGCTATTTCCATTGCTAATTCTATAAATTATCGGATTACTCCGTTTGAAGATCGAATAAATGTAGTCAAAATTTTCTAACCTTGTAATGCAGCAGCGCCACTCACAATTTCAGTAAGTTCTGTTGTGATTGCAGCCTGACGAGCACGGTTATATGAAATCTTTAGACTCTTAAGCAACTCATTAGCATTTTCTGAAGCTTTATCCATTGCCGTCATTCTAGCACCATGCTCTGAAGCATTACAATCCAATACTGCTTTATAAAGCTGTGTGTTTAAAATTTTAGGCATCAACTCCGCAATCAACTGATCTTTTTCTGGCTCAAAAATAAAATCAGATTTTTTTGACTGACTTCCGTTTCCAGCTTTATTCTTTGGAATAGGCAAGAAAGGCTCGGCTATATAGACCTGGGTTGCTGCATTTTTAAACTCACTGTACACAATTTCAATTGCATCAAATTCTTTCTGAGCGAATGCTTGAACAGCAGCTTGAGCACAAAGCTGGACTGCGCCAAATGAAAGTTTCATGAAGATATCTTTAAACCTTACATCCACATTGTATCCTCTCTTCTGAAAAAACTCTGCACCTTTTTTACCAATTGCCCATATGGTTAGGTTTCCTGAAGCATGTTGTGCTGCATATTTTTCTTTGATGGTTGCCAAAGCCATTTTCTGGATATTGGCATTGTATGCACCACATAAACCACGATCGCTGGTAATGACAATCATTAATACATTTTTCACTTGCCTTTCTTCAGCAAGTGTCATATTACTTCCACCTTCTGTATTGCTCACAATGTTGCTCAACATTTCTTGCAATTTAGAAGCATATGGACGCATCTGAATGATTGCATCTTGAGCACGACGTAATTTTGCCGCACTCACCATCTTCATCGCTTTGGTAATTTGCTGTGTGGATTGAACCGATTTTATCCTGTTCCTGACTTCTTTCAACTGACCAGCCATGGGTTTCTTGAATTTGGGTGCAAAGGTAGTAAAAAACCCACTATTTCTGAACCATCAACCGCTTAATCAGTTGCTCCCCTGTTTCAGGTATCAGGAGGTGGATATTGTAGATGCCTTTACCAGATATTTGGAGCATAAATACTTGATCTGCAATACCTTTTCCTTCACTAATTATCCTGCCGAGCTGGTCGGTCACTCTGTAATTCATCTTTTTAGCTCCTGGATTTCTACTGATTGTAACCCTTCCAGTTGAGGATTGTACAGCAATTTGTATTGGAGTACCCACATTGAATTTAAGGAGCTTGATTTCGCTGGAACTTAGCTTACCATCGAGGTCCTCTTGAACTATACGGTAATAAGCATATGTTTCATCCGAAGGAACGCTTTCCGTATAGCTATAATTTAGCGAGACAGAAGAAGATCCGTTTATTCCTTTTGAGAACACGTATCCAATTTTCTGGAATTTGCCTTGAGAGGACAAACTAGCTCTTTCAATTATAAAGCCTTTGTTTTGCTGCTCAAATTCAGTCGACCAACTCAATCCTACTCTATTTTCAGGTAAGTGCCTCACATTAAAATGAGATAATTTCACCGGCAATACAGATGCCACAATTTCCAGCATGGTAAAGCGACTGAAAGCAGTCACCCCATTGGCAGTAGCAAATCCTTCTGCAAGGGTACTATTAGCTTCAGTATTGTTTTGTGCTGCATCCAATCCTACTGCCACTTCCCAAGTACTCCCATTATAATGTCCAACTTTGTAATAACTGACATTAGTTGCATTGGTAAAATAATTCCCTCCACCAGCACTTTTGTAATGAAGTTTTACATTCAATCCTGAAGCATTAGCCACCAATAAACCGGGCGTTATATTCCAATATTCAGGTGCGACTTCTCTAATGTTGTTGTTTTTTTGTGTTGTATTGAAAGCAGCTTCGTGATATGAAACGGTCACGTCATCTGTAGAAGATAAATTGGGTAATGTAATACCTACAGGTCTATACAATGCTGTAGAGGGGTTACCGACAGGATAGTTAAAAGTAGATGGAGCAGTTCCGTTTGTGCCAATTTTTTTAACTGCCCCTCTTACATATGAAGTATTGGACGCACCAGTGACAGTTGCACCATTTCCCATAGTTACCAGCTTATCTGCTACCGGTAAAAGATATCCACTAGCAAGTGTAAGACTATTTGTAACCTCAATGGATTGATTGAGTGTAATATTTGTACCAGAATTAACCGTCAAATTCACAAAAGAAGTAATAGTACTACCACTGACAGTATGTGTACCTGTGCCAAAAATTACGCGGGTATTTGCCTGCATAGTAAATTGACCGTCATTGATCAAACTACCAAAGATTGTAAAACTATTTGTTGTTCCGTTATTAGCGGATTTAAGCAAAATGGAAGCCCCTGTATTAATCGTGAGATCACTCAATGAATATGAATCACCCAATTCTGGTGAATTGTTTGAAGGGTATATTATTGCAGCGTCAGCAGCACCTGGAACTACCGCACTAGCTAGACACCAGTTTGCAGTATTGGTCCACACAGTACTTACACTACCATGCCAAGAGTTGAGTGGCCTAACACTAATTGTGCCAGTGGACTGATAGGCAATCTCATAATTTGCTGCAAGAAATCCATTTGTACCTGTTGCGTTAGTTGGAACAATCGAATAAGCACCTACAGCAGCTGATGACAAAGCGCCTTCGCTGGTCATATCGACTGCAGAAATAGTTTCACCAGGAACAAGTCCAGAACTAGTAAAGAGCGCAGTATTGAATGTATGTATTGCACCAAAGCATTTCAAAACATTATTTGCAGTTATTGAAAGTGCCTTTTTGTTTACTGTGTAAATCAGTGATGCAGGATTACCAGTACCGGTTGTATTAGTTGCACTCAGTGAAATAGAGTAAGTCCCTGCTGCTGTATTAGCACCAATACTGATAAGACCCGTAGTTGCATCCAAAGTCATTCCTGTAGGGAGCGAAGAGGCAGCATAACTTGTAGGATTATAGGATGCTGTAATTTGATAATTGGAAGTCGTACCATATTCTGAAGATCCAGATAATGTGCTTGTAATTGCAGGAGCTGGAACCACTGTGTTGATCGGTTTCAATGCAATCAACATGGCACCAAAATTCCTCTGCAAAGATTGATTGACCAATCCGTTTCCAGTTTGACCAACATCGGCCTTCAATGACCAAGCAATGCCGACTGAAAGTTCATCATCACTTCCAGAGAAAGAATAATCAGCAATTTCTATAAGAGATGTTGGATTTGTTGTCCTCCATGAAGTAGCACCATTCAAGGTGTTAACCCAACTGACATCGTCGTTTGACTGTGTCAACATTATTATACCAGCATTGGCTTTGGATGTGGTAATACCGTTAGCAACAACCGATAATGTTTGAACTGTTGGTGAAATATTCAATGCTCCTGGAGTAACATCAAACGGTGAGTCTCCACTCACATCAACATTCGTAAAAGCAACAATTGCACCAACACCTCCGCTTGTTCCTGCACCTAATAAAAAAGTATAAGATGATAAAGACACATCATCAGCAGTCGCTATTCTATACAAAACTGCTGCTCTGAAATTTTTACTGTTATCAAATTGTTCACCACTTACCAAAGTCCATCCTGCTAATGTTGGATTGGCAGTACTTGTATTACTTTTTCGGCTAATTGATATGTTCACGATCATCACATCACCAGTAACAACTCCAGAAGGCTTATTGATTGTTAGGGTTGTACCGTTAGTTGTTGCAGAAGTAGAAGTGCCGCGTTGTGAAATCAGTGGATCAGCCCAATTTATACTTGTTCGGCTTGAAGAATTTGTAAAATTGAAAGGTCTCGAAATTGCAGAAGGCAAAATCGAGATTAGAAAAAATACAAAGGTGAATAACCGATGAATACGCATACCTGTTGACGGACTCAATCGGATAAAGGATCAGTTTACTCAAGTAAAAATTGAGTAATACAAACGGAATTAATAAGAATGATGGATTGGGTAGCCACAGAACTTGGGCTGTACGTAAAAATAATGGTCAGCATCCAGAAATGCAAGTGTATTTCGAGATCAGTTTTAGGGGATTTCAATGGTTACATTCACCCATTCAGGATCGAATTTGGCACCAAACTTCTTATAGAAGTTGATTGCTGGCTCATTCCAGTCGAGCACCTGCCAGGTCATCCTTTTAAAACCTTTTTCTCTTGCTTCTTCAATTAACCTTTCAATTAGCATTTTACCGATTCCCTTTCCTCTTAAGGCTTCCGTAACAAGAATATCCTCTAGATACATCACCTGACCTTTCCAGGTTGAATAACGAATGTAATAGAGTGCAAAGGCAATCACTTTTTTTTCTGCATTTTCCACCACAAAAGCCCACCAGACTGGATTATCTCCAAACCCACTTTCTTCAAAATGAATTGGATTTACTGTAACCTCATCAGGTGCTTTTTCATAAAGGGCAAGTTCTCGGATGAGATCTAGCATAGCGGGACAATCCTCTTTCTTGGCTCTTCTGATTTGAAAATCCATCATTACTTTAAAGCTTGATTAAAATCCTCAAGTATATCTTCAATATTTTCTATGCCAACGCTCAAACGAATCAAGCCATCGGTGATTCCATATTCTAATCGATTTTCACGGGGGACTGAACTGTGCGACATAGAAGCAGGATGAGATAACAACGTATCACATGTACCCAAAGAGACAGTCCTGGTGCACATTTGCAAAGCATTCATGAATTTTACACCAGCATGAAAACCGCCCTTTACTTCAAAACTCATCATCGCCCCAGCATGTTTCATCTGACGTTGAGACACTGCATAATCCGGATGATCTTTCAACCCGTTATAATTGACTTTTGCAATAGCTGGATGGTTATTCAAAAAATCAGCTACTGCTGTTGAATTGTCACAATGTCGCTGCATTCTTATTTCAAGCGTCCTCATGCCGTTGATCAACAAGAAAGCATCAAATGCATTACTATTACCACCAAGCAAACGATGTGTTTTGGTAGCCCTGGTTTTCATGAACTCCAAATCAGTCCCAACCAAAACTCCTCCGATTGCTGTACCATGCCCATTTAAAAACTTGGTAGTAGAATGCAGCACAAAATCTATTCCATATTTAAATGGCTGCTGTAAATAAGGCGTAGCGAAAGTATTATCACAAGCTGTCAGCTTACCATACTGTTTTGCCAATTTTGCAAGCGCTTCTAAATCGACACATTGCAATGTAGGATTGGCGGGGGTTTCAAGATAGATCAATTTAATGGCAGGATCTTCTTTCAAACATTTTTCTGCTAGTGCTAAATCACGCAAATCGACTATTATCGCTTCAACTTCCAAGGGCTCAAGCAATGATTTTAAAAAATCTTGTGTGCCACTGTATAATGAAAAATGAGTAAGCACTTTATCACCACGCTTCAATGTTGCAATAAAGAGTGAACTGATGGCTGCCATTCCGGAAGCATGCAATATTGCTTTTGCTTCCAATGGTTTTCCATCTTTTTCAATTCCATATGTTTCCATTGCAGCAATCTTCAACTCAGCTTCATTCATTGTAGGATTTCCCCACCTTGAATAAATGTAGCCCTCTTCTTTGCCAGAAAATCTTCTCATCCCCTGCTCTGCTTCATCATACACGTAAGTTGAAGATGCATAAATAGGAGTCAGATGTGCGTACATAGGATCTTTAACATGGCCACCATGTACAGCAAGTGATGAAAATCCTTTGAATTGTTTTTTACTCATATTGCCCATTTTACCCAAGTCGCACCCCAGGTGAAGCCGCCACCAAAAGCAGCTAAAACGATATTGTCGCCTCTCTTTATTTTATCCTGATAATCCCATAAACAAAGCGGTATAGTTGCTGCAGTTGTATTACCATAGCGATGAATATTCAACAGCACTTTTTCATCAGAAAGTCCCATTCTTCTTGCAGTGGCATCAATGATTCTTTTGTTGGCCTGATGTGGAACCAGCCAGGCAATATCATCTGCAGTCAGGTTGTTTCTTTGTATCAATTCATAGCTCACATCTGCCATACCAGTAACAGCAAATTTGAAAACAGGTTGTCCATCTTGAAATAAATAATGTTCTTTTCGATCTACTGTTTCGTGAGACGGCGGATTTAGCGACCCTCCTCCTTTCATATGCAAATACTTTCCACCACTTCCATCACTTTTAAGAATACTATCCAACACACCATATCCATCCTGATTCGGCTCTAATAAAACTGCACCAGCACCATCACCAAATAAAATACAGGTTGTACGATCAGTATAGTCAGTAATTGAACTCATTTTATCTGCACCAACCACTGCTACTTTTTTGTAGCGACCACTTTCAATAAGTGAGGCTCCAGTTGTGAGTGCATACAAGAAACCTGAACAGGCTGCCAGGATATCAAATCCCCAGGCATTTTTGATACCCAGTTTATCAGATGCGATGTTTGCTGTATTGGGGAAAAACATATCTGGAGTAACAGTTGCCACGATCAAACACTCAATCTCATTTGGATCGATTCCTCTTTTCTTACAAAGATCTTGAACGGCAGGCACTACTAGATCTGAGGTCGCCTTACCCTCACCTCTTAAAATATGTCTTTCAGAAATTCCTGTTCTGGTTTTGATCCATTCATCCGTAGTATCGACCATCTTCTCCAGATCGGCATTGGTCAGCAAATCCTCCGGAACATATCCACCTACTGCTGTAATGGCTGCTGTAATTTTCTGCATATTGGTTGTTTGGGTGTCAAAGTTATGGAATTGATGTTTGCCAGGGGTTGAAATATAGAAACTTTTACCATGTTAAAGTAATTGATATTACCGCCTAACTCCCTTAAATTCATTAAATTCGCAGTGTATTTATAATCCAATGATAGCAAGTTTAACTGGTAATTTTTTAGTCAAAACCCCCTCCTATGTGCATATCAATGTGCATGGTGTTGGATATGAAGTACAAATCAGTTTAAATACCTATTCTAAAATCCAGGATACAAAAGAAGGTACCCTGTTTACCCATTTACAAATAAAGGAAGACAGCCATACCTTGTTTGGATTCTCAGAACTCACTGAAAAAGAATTGTTTATACAACTCGTAAGTGTAAATGGTGTGGGGGCCTCTACTGCAAGAATCATGCTTTCCTCCATGCAACCTGCTGAATTGAGATCCGCCATCGCATCGGGAAATACGGGTGCATTGGAAAAAATTAAAGGTATAGGCAGAAAATCAGCAGAAAGAATTGTACTGGAGCTTCGTGAAAAAATGGTGAAAGCTGGTGTGGAAAGTACTTCTTCAGGCTTCAAATACAATACTTTAGACAATGATGCGTTAAATGCATTGATGGCCCTTGGCATACAAAAAAATGTTGCCGAAAATGCCCTCAAAAAAGCAAAAAATACTTCCCCAGAAGACAATAACCTTGAATCACTCATCAAAAAATCACTTCAGCTTATTTGATAAGAACTCTACCCCATCAAATGTTTACGGCAAGTTGACCTTGTTATCCAAAACGATAACCTTATTGACCATCTTCATTGGTTTTCAATTTTCTGCTTATGCGGAAGGTCATTCTCATGCCCCTATCTCAACTTTTCAGGATACCATTCCCAAAAAAGACACTTTACGATACCCTATTAAAGACAGGTATAGTGATAAGTATACATATCCGGGGAAAAACCCATTTGATTTAAAGGATCCTGCAAATATCCGCGACTCCATTGTGTATGATCCAAAGACAAAGGAGTATCATATCATAGAAAAAATTGGAACCAAATATTTCAGGAAACCAACCAGTCTCAGTTTTGATGAATACATGCGGATTCAATCCCGCAAAATGGAAGTCGATTATTTCCAGAAAAGAGCCAATACCAGCAGCTTGCTCAACAGAAAATTAACCAAGCCTAAATTGAATATGGGCGATGACCTTTTCAACAGACTCTTCGGTTCAGGAAAGATAGACATCAGACCACAAGGCGAGGTGAATGTAACAGCGGGATACCAGGGTCAAAATGTAAAGAATCCCACATTGCCAGAAAGAGCAAGAAGAAATGGCGGCTTGGATTTTGATATGGCAGCAAATCTGAATGTTGTTGGAAACATTGGAAATAAAATGAGGTTTCCAATTAGCTACAACACTTTATCGACTTTCGATTTTGAGAACCAACTCAAACTGGATTATACCGGAGATGCTGATGACATCTTCAAAAAAATTGAAATTGGTAATACATCATTTGCAAGTAAAGGAACTTTAATACCAGGTGCGCAGCAGTTGTTTGGTGTTAAAACACAAATGCAGTTTGGTAAACTGTGGGTATCGACAGTCTTTGCAAGCCAGCGTTCCCAAAGACAATCAGTCGGCTTTCAGGGTGGATCAAGCGCCTCTCAGTTTGAAATCAAAGCAGATGAGTACGAGGAAAACCGACATTTTTTACTCGCACAACATTTTAGAAAGGAGTACAATAAAGCAATGAAAAATTTGCCTATCGTCAACTCCCAAGTACAGATTTTGCGATTAGATGTTTGGGTGACCAACAGAACAGGAGCTACAACCAATGCAAGAGATATTGTGGGTTTAATGGACTTAGGAGAAAGCAACCCATTTCAACAAGCTCCTATTATCAATCCAACAGGAATTCCTTTTCCCGCCAACGGAGCAAATGATCTTTATGGAAAGATTGTCAGCAACCCCATCAGCCGAGATCCTGCACAGATTGTGAATTATTTGAACAACATCGGATTACAACCGGTGCGAGACTTTGAAAAAACTTTTGCAAGAAAACTAGACAGCACTCAATATTATTTCAACAGACAACTTGGATTCATTTCGCTTAACGTAACACTTCAACCTGATGAAGTACTGGCAGTCGCCTATCAATATACATTGAATGGCAAAGTTTACCAAGTGGGCGAATTTGCGCAGGATATTCCTGTTGATGCAAACAATGGAGTTCAAAAAGTTTTGTTTTTAAAACTACTGAAAGCAACCTCACAAAGAACTGCATTACCGATGTGGGACTTGATGATGAAAAACATCTATCCTGTCGGATCCGGTCAACTAGAGCGACAGGATTTTCAATTCAACGTATTGTATCAAGAACCAGGAGGCGGAGAAAAAAGATATATCCCAGAAGGTGATCAGGCAGGTGTACCTTTGATTACATTGATGAACCTGGATCGATTGAATAACCAGAACGATCCACAACCAGATGGCGTGTTTGATTATGTTGAAGGCTTTACCATCAACTCCTATCAGAGTCGTGTTATCTTCCCAGTTCTCGAACCCTTTGGTCATGATCTCGATTATATTTTCAATTCAGATCCATCATTAAGAGAAAAATATTTATTCTACCCATTATACGATACGATTAAAGCTATCGCACAAACCTATGCTAACCTTAATCGCTTTGTTATGCGTGGCAGTTCTAAATCATCTGGATCTAACAATGGTGAAATTTCTTTGAACGCATTTAATATTCCACAAGGATCAGTATCGGTTACAGCAGGTGGACAAGTACTACAAGAGAATGTTGATTATACTGTTGATTATATTTCAGGCACAGTTAGAATCATCAACAATGCCATCAAACAATCCGGATTACCAGTAGATGTTAAGTTTGAAAACAATGCAACATTTGGTGTTCAGCAACGAACATATATGGGTATGCGATGGGATTATTTATTCAATGATAAATTATCCATAGGTGGTACTATGGTCAGGTTGACAGAACGTCCGTTTTTTACCAAAATGGAATACGGATCTGACCCTATCAGAAATAGCATGCTGGGATTAGATGTCAATTACAACAGTGAATTACCAAGGTTGAGCAAATGGTTAAGCAAACTTCCTTTCTATGAGGCCAACGGAACTTCAAAAATCAATTTCTCCGCTGAAGCTGCAAAGATGATACCTGGACATGCCCCTCAAATTGGAAGAGGTGGAGATGGTTTAATTTATCTTGATGATTTTGAAGGAACAAAATCAAGTATTGATTTAAGATT
>Ga0078894_10001046_pt1 | contig 20227 bp, 22 predicted proteins | sample LauGreSu1BDMLBSD_2_FD_67506 | JGI IMG/M metagenome (GOLD analysis project Ga0078894, IMG submission 67506) | Freshwater lake microbial communities from Lake Michigan, USA - Su13.BD.MLB.SD (version 4) (version 4) | ecosystem: Environmental > Aquatic > Freshwater > Lake | place: Lake Michigan... | reverse complement strand
ATCCTGAACCCCATATCTATTGGGGGTACACGTAAACTAAAAAATAAAAATAAAAATAAAAAGAAACGTAAAAGTAAACGTTATCGTCGTTAATTAAAATAGTTATGGTGAGGATATGTACGAAACAATTGGAACCCAAAAAAAATAAATGTATATAGTATGCTTTCGTATCCATGGGTAGAAGGAACCCGTTGCAAAAAAGATTACAAAGTAAATAAAAAAAAGAAACTTTGCATTTCTACCAAAATACCAGCACCAGTTCCTGTTCCAGCACCAGTTCCAGCTCCAGCACCAGTTACAGCACCAAAACCTGTTTCCAATGTTGTTTCATATCCATGGGTACAAGGAACGCGTTGCAAAAAAGATTACAAGGTAAATAAAAAAAAGAAACTTTGCATTTCTACCAAAATACCAGTTCCACCAAAGCCAGTTCCAACACCAAAACCAAAGCCAGTTACACATGTTAATTCATATCCATGGGTACAAGGAACACGTTGCAAAAAAGATTACAAAGTAAATAAAACATTAAAACTATGTGTTTCTACAAAATCACCCAAACCAGCCCCTGTACCTGAACCTATCCATCAAATCATTCAAATTGCACGTACCGGTAACAAATGCCCTGCTACATTTCATTATGAAAAAACAACTAAAATGTGCGAAAAATGTCCAAATGGAACACGTAAAGTAGGTAGAACCTGTGTATTATTGCCATCAGATGATAAAGATGTAAAAGATGCGTTAGTTCCAGCACCACCTATCGTGTTGCCCAAACCACCACCCACCAATGGTGAATCTTTAGTTGATTTTTTACATCGCTTGGAAGATACAGGTAAAAAAATACAAGACCCTATCTATAAAAATGGTCGATACATGATATTTATCTATATTTATTTAATTAAAAAATATGCAGCATCTTGTTCTATTTTTAATGACCCATTTAGGTTACATGGGGCTTCTGCGGCTATCAATTACAACATCAAAACAAAAACATTAACCTATCCTACTATGTTGGCCCAACAAATGAAAGAATGTGTCTTGCGCGGGTCGGAACTTATTTTTATTACTTTGTATATGTTTGCACCACAAGGTGCCCATGTAAACATTCTCATTTATCGTCCTTTCAAAAAAATAGTTGAACGGTATGAACCCCATGGTCAAGAAACGGGATGGGGAAATTCCGTATACAGTGAATATGATTTAAACAAACAATTAAAAGAATTGTTCGAACTACGAGTTAAACCTGTCATGAAAGAATATACGCCAGTATTTAGAACTCCTTATGAAGTATGTCCTATGTATAAACATGGATTTCAGGGAATTGAAAATTTGTTACCTCAAAATAAAAAAGAAGCTGGATATTGTCAACTATGGACGATGTTCATGATGGAATCTATTTTGTTGAATCCAACGTTAAACACACAATCGATTATCGAAGAATGTATTGACATTGGTAAAAATGACCCGCAATATTTCAAAAATTTGATTCGTGGATATACTCAACAAATTGCGAGAGAAATTAAAGTATATCTTAAACAAATCAAAGCAGATATTGGAACACAAGAAGGAAATTATGCACTAGCGCATCTGAATATAGAAGACTTAGTCAATGAAACGTTGGCAGAAACGAAACGACAAAATAAGCCATTACCTCCATTAGGAGTAGCCCCTGAATCATTATCGTTGGAAGATGTGAATGAACTAGAAAAAAAAACAAGTAAATTAAACGGTACTAGTTTAAGACGGTACTTTAATTTTATTCAACTGAAACGAATTACGCAAATCGTAACATCCGGAACGGTAAAAGAAGAAAAAGAACGTTTATTAAAAACCATGTTAAGCAGAGCACTGAATTGGGACACTCTAATGGATAATATATACAACACTTATTTTACCGAAATATCTCCTCTTCAAATTAGAAAACAAGATTTTTTTGTACGATTCAACTATTATCTTCCCCATATTAATTTAAGCACTGTCCCTCCCAAAAATCGGATGGTTTTAATGGCCGAGGCCAAAGCTAACTATCCTAACTGGCATACATATTATGAAACAATTCAACTGATTGAAAAACCGGTTCCTGTGTTTAGTGTAAAAGATAAAGAAAAAGTAGATGCTGATGTTAAAAAATTAAAACCCAAACAAGTCTCTGAAATGCTCTATTTATTAGAATACAATTTACCTTCAAAAACGTTTACGGGTCCGTTTTTTGATAAAAAAACAGAAAAAGAACGTATAGTCACTTTAACTAAAAAACTGAAAGAACGAAATTTACATGTAGTGAATCTTCAACATTGGCTTAGTATGTTTTAATCTAGTATAATACTATGAAAAGTAAAAGATTAAAACATAAAAAAATGAAAACAAGAAAAAGAAAAACTAAATTAACAAGAAAAATAAAAGGTTCTGGTCCAACCCAATCTAACTTAGCAGCGTCAAGTGTATATGAACAATCGAAAGAAAACCCAGACCAATCCTTTGCAGACGCATTAGCTGAAATAGATGCAGAAATACAACCTACCAATGATTCTTTACAACCAACGAAAGACCATCCTAAAGTAGTGTTACCTACTCCTATTCCACTAGAATATGGAGTTCCATTAGAAGATTTATTAGGTAAATTAGAAGTTAAAGGGCGAACTCCTGAAAATCCATCCTACAAAGCATTAGGTCCTTATGTTAAATTTATATATGCTTATTTCATCAAAAAATACGAATCTCCTTGTTTTTTGTTTAATGACCAACCCTACAAACATCGTGCTGTATTAAATTACAATGTTACAACTCGTAGATTAGACTATCCACCTTCATTAGGTGCACAAATGCGAGACTGTATTCGAAGAGGAACTCCCGTCATTTTTATCCCATTGTACATGAAATCAGAAGATAAAGTCATAAAACATGTGAATTTAATTATTTATCGGCCATTCAAAAAAGTAGTAGAACAATATGAACCCCATGGGTCTGAAATGGGAACTCTCCCAAAATATAAAGTAAATGTAAATGTGTTAAAACACAAATTAAAAGATTTATTTGAAACCAAATTACCAGAATTAGAAGAATATACACCTGTGTTTAAACCTGCCCATGAAATTTGCCCAGGTGATGGACTTCAATCGATTGAAAATGACATTAGAACAGATGAAGATGGATATTGTCAACTGTGGTCAATGTTTCTTATGGAAGCTATTTTGTTGAATCCAACCTTAAACACTGCGGACATTATAGATGAATGTATTAGAGTTAGTGAGTATGACCCTCAATATTTAAAAAATGTAATTCGTGGATACAGACAATACATGGCAAGTGAACTTAAAACCTATTTATCTAAATATGTAAAGTATGATATTGGAACACAAGAAGCCATTGACTCTATGTTCAGTGCCGATTACGATGAACTTATAGAAGAAATGAAACAAGAAACAAGTCGCCGTCAACTACCATTACCTCCATTACATGATTCATTAATGTATGATGTAGACCGATTAAATCCTGCAGAAATTAATTTATATATCCATGTATTAAAAACACGCACATTTGATACTTCAACTTCGGGTGATAAAGATGAATTAGTAGAGCTAATGACCCAACAAAAATTAACGATAGATTCAATGATAGATTTTGCCTACGATACTTATTTTGAACAACTTTCGAAACAAGAAATGAACAATCTTATATTTTACATGAAAAATGCTAACGTATATCCCAGCTCATTATTGGATTTAACTTATCCAGAGGAATTAATCGAAGAAACACAACAAAGTATCAAAAAAACCTATCCAAAATTTCACAGATTTTATTTTAGATTAGAACGCGATAAAAAAATACAACAACATTCGGCAACACCATTATCCACAATGGACGATGCAGATAATTATAATCCTTTTTCATTGGCTGAATTTTATTTTTTTATGACATATCATAGAACAGGTAACGGCGAAGAAATAAAGGCTGACCCTATATTTAGCATGTTAAGTAATCCTGAACTACGCAACGAACAAGTAGAAAAAATAGTATCATTATTACATGAAAATCATTTGACATTTGAGGAATTAACATCATGGATAAATTTATATAAGTTGTAATCATTTGTTTTTATTCTTTACGGAACATATGAAAAAAGAAGAATTTGTTGAACTTCAAAAAAATAATAAATCCATTCTTCTTTTTTTCTTTACAGCATCATGGTGCGGTCCATGCAAAAAAATTAAACCATATGTATACGAAAAGTTGAAAACATGTCCTTATCCGTGCTATTGTTTAGACGTAGATGAGAACATGGAAATTTACGCTGCACTGAGAGCAAAAAAACAACTACAAGGAGTTCCTACTATTCTTGCTTTCAAATCAGAAAACGTTTCTTTCATTTCGGATGCATGTATGAGTGGTACAAAACTAGAAGATTTAAACTACTTTTTCAATTCGTTAACTAGCATCCAAGGTCTCCATTAAATCCGTTAAATTTGTTTTAAACACTTTCAAATCATTAAACTGACGCACACTTTCTATTGAATCTGCAATCGGACCCACACCGATGTTACCCGAAGCTAATAGTTGAAGTTGGCTATCCGTTGACCATGTTTCTAATTCTACAATGATATCTTCATAATTGGACCTGTACTTTATTTTGTTTAGCATATCGGCAATGTCATTGTTAGTCGTCTTTATTTTTTGAACAATGTCGGCTGGTGTTTTTCCTGAAGCAAACCCTTCTACTTTGCCTTTAGCATATTTTGTCCAAAGGACGCAAACAAGAATAAACACTAAAATACCTACTATAGCGCCTTTAAAAGCATCTGTCATAGCTATTCTTTAGATAATTATATTAAACATATATTCTTATTTTATCTATATGTTTGTCTATCTATTAATGACTAAAAATACTACTTATGTTGGTGCAACGGTAGATGTGAATCGCCGATTGCGACAACATAATAGAGAAATTAAAGGAGGAGCTAAAGCGACCAAACGTATGGTCGACAAAGGATGCACTTGGACAAGAGTATGTTACGTATCTGGGTTTCCGACTTGGCAAGCTGCTCTTCAATTTGAATGGAAATGGAAATATATTGCCCGCAAATTACCTAAATACCCTAAACTATCTTCCCTCCAAAAAAAATTAGAGGCTCTTACCATTTTATTAGCATCGGACAAGTCAACGTCCAACTCTATTCCTTTTGACCAATGGCCAACGCCTCCCGTAATCCATGAAGAGTAAAAAATAATTGTCCTTTATATGGAGAATTTTAAACAACGTCCACGTCAACAACCTCTTTTATTTGCATCAGAGGACGATGATACTTTTAATTTAGAAGATTTTTTGCAAACTTTAATAATAAAATCTGATTTTTTAGATGTACAATCTAAACCTGTTAAACGTAAAGTAGTTGACATTGAAAAAGAAAAAGAAGAAAAAGAAGAACGATTACTTGAATTTTTAGTCAAAAAATTAGGCAAAATTATTCTACAATCTCCCGATTGTGGTTACCATTCTATACACGTCAACAACGAATCCCATGTCTTATACAACAGAGTTGCTTTTTATACCTATATCAAACAACTTCTAGGTGAATATTCCATAAAATTAGAACAACAACAACAACTGCATTCATGTGCTGCCATCAAACAACAAAAAAATAATGTTACTCTTTTAGCACATCAAGAAATAGTGCGTCGATACATGAACGTACATACTCCTTACCGTGGGTTGTTACTTTATCATGGGTTAGGGTCAGGCAAAACGTGTTCATCCATTGCAATTGCTGAAAACATGAAACAATACAAAAAAATTATCGTGATGTGTCCAGCATCTCTTAAAACCAATTATATGAAAGAACTGAAAAAATGTGGCGAACCTGCTTACAATGCGTCCGTACACCATTGGCGTAAAATTCCATATCAAAGTCTTGAATATCCTGCGGCAGTCAAACAAATGTGCATTCAATTGAAACGCAATGAACCTGTTTGGATTACTGTCCCCGGAGAACCCGCCAATTTTGAAAATCTTTCTTCCGCCGACCAACAGCATATTCAGCTTCAAATTGACCAATTTATTTTGACTAAATACGATTTCGTTCATTACAACGGTTTATCGGAAAACGCTCGTGTGTGGAAACAATTGATACAATCTGAGAAAAGTGAAGGGAATCCATTCCATAATAAAGTAGTTATTGTAGATGAAGCCCATAATTTGATATCGCGCATCGTGAATAAAATAACTTCAAAAGGTGAAAATATAGCCATTAAATTGTACAATTGGTTGAAAACTGCACAAAATTGTAAAATTATTTTATTATCCGGTACACCCATCATTAACTCACCTTATGAAATGGTCATTCTCTACAACATTTTAAGAGGTACCAATAAAGTCTACACATTCGACAACAAACAAAGTATTGGTTCGGAAACGGTATATACTCGCAACAGTTCCAATCCGTTATTGAAAGATGTGGATTTAGTCGACACGTCTCAACCACAATCCTTTTTGATTACCCAATGTCCACGCGGATTTACGTTGAAACAAAACAAAATGAAATTATCGGAACCTTCCAATTATGTTCATGCACAACACGAAATAGAAGAAAATGAATTTAAAAGCAACATTGAAAAAGCATTGCAATGTACATTTAAAGGAGTTGCACAATACGATGCTTTACCCGAAAAAGAAGAAGAGTTTGAAGAAATGTTTGTGAAAGATGATACGAATTTGAACATGTTGATGCGAAGAATCACCGGATTAACTTCCTATTTCCCAGATATTGAAGCGCTCATGCCACGACTTCACACGCCAGAAATTATTTACATTCCAATGACAGAGACACAATTTCTCTATTACGATGAAAAACGAGTAAGCGAACGCGACCAAGAGAAAAGTTCTCGTAAGAAACCAGACGATAAAAATGCATCCAGCAGTTACAAAATTAAATCACGGTTGGCATGTAATTTTGCTTTTCCAGTAGGTATCGACCGTCCTGTCTTGGCCAAAGAAGTGTCTGATTTTGACATTTTTGAAGAAGAAGCATACCAAGAAGAAAAAGTAGAAACTACCAAAGAAGAAAAACAAACATTAGAGCGTTGTTATGCCCAAATCAAAACCTTTTTTGGAAATGATTCTGCTTTAGTCCCTACCTACAGTCCTAAATTTGATGCGATTGCCGATAAAATTAACCGTATTAACGGTGCGGGAAAAACACAGCTTCATTTAGTGTACAGTCAATTTTTATCGTTGGAAGGATTAAATTTCTTTGCTCTTATTTTACAATTGCCGGCATATGGTGAATATGTAGCTTTTGACATTGTCAAAGAAAAGGATAAATGGACTATTCCTTCTTCCGTAAAATCAAAACAAAATAAATACGTCTTGTACACTGGCGCTATGGAACCTGAAAAACGTGAAATTATTCGCAACATTTTTAACAACGATATGGACGGTGTTCCTCAAGAACTTCACTCTTTTGTCGAGAGTATGACACCTATTACAGTGTTTATGATTACTTCTGCAGGAGCCGAAGGTATTTCGTTGAAATGTGTGCAAAACGTCCACATCATGGAACCCTATTGGAACCCTATTCGTATTGACCAAGTCATTGGACGCGCTCGCCGTATTTGCAGTCACGAAACACTTCCCGAAGAAGAACAATATGTCAATGTTTACAAATATATTATGGTCTTTGGTAATGAACAACAGAAAACACGTGCAGCGAATGATAAATTCAACAAAGAACTTACACCTGTTACTACCGATGAATATTTAATGAAATTATCGATTAAAAAAGATACCGTTATTCGTACGTTTCAAACCTACATACAAGATTCTGCTATTGATTCCTTTTTATACAAAACTACTTCTTTTTCCATTCCAATCAAAGACCCTAACGCACTGTTGTTCAATTATAATTCGGACATCAGCAAAGATAAATCGTTGGCCAAAATAGATGATACTTATTTACAATACAAGAAATCATTGGATGAAGTAAGCACTATTATCAATAACCCATACATTTACGACATGTTTTATTCATGGTCGTTCAAATTGAAAGGAAATAAGATTGATTTTGACTCCAACATTAACTCCTATGAAGCGTGTTTCATTACCAAATTAATTCGTATTTTCATTCGCGAAAAGAAAGACAAATTACCGTTGAATGTTCTTGAACTTGGGTTAGCACGAGGCACATCTGCCATTATTATATTGAACGAGTTAATCAAACACAAATCAACCTATACAGCGGTTGATATGAATCAAACAGACCAATGGAAAAATATAGGGCGCGACAACATTGACCAATTTTTACGTATCATGAAAAATACAGACTATGTGGTGAATTTCATGGAAGAAAATACAACTACAGCGTTACCTAAATTGATAAAAGCAGATACCAAATTGCACATTTCGTTCATTGATGCATCCCATGAGGAAGAAATCGTGATTCAAGACATGGAGAACACTGATAAAATGTTGGTGAAAAATGGTATCATGATTTTAGACGATGTCAAACATACAGGTGTAAAAGAAGCAATACTACGTTTCATGACGAACAACGATAGATACAGAAAAGTAAGTATTGAGAAAGATGCGTTTAAAACAGAACCTGAAATATATCCCAAAGTTTCCGATAAAAAATCAGTAGACAATCCAGACACCATGTTTTGTTTCCAAAAATTAAAGTAATTTTAATTCGGTATCTTCTACATCATTTACATCATAATTTTTAAAATAGGTTTCATTTCTAACATGATTCGATTGTATATTATCTGCGTCTCCGCGCGTTGCTTTAATACGCATAAACCAATCGTAGGATTGAATTGCATAATGATTTACATGTAAATATGAATTGGATAATATAGTTTCATCTATTTTGTAAAATAAATTAGTGGGATGCACAAATCTATTATTATCTGCCCCTATATAATTATTAGTTGTAGTATAATGTGAATGTATACAAAATTCTTTTAAATATTTAGTTCTAACTATACATTTTGTAAGTGAATATTTATCTTTATTTTCTTGAATGACACCTGGAATATTGTCTTCATTGTAATTAGCTCTTTTTGTAAAATGAGGAATAACTTTGTCTGGTTGATTCATATATCCGGATGACCCAAACATTTTCCATGGAATAAAGACCTGGGAAATACTATCCTCTAATGTGTTCAAATATTCTGGTATTGTTTTGAATTGTAATCGCGAATAAACAAATTCATCTAAATCACACACTAATACCCAATTATATTTCTTACAGTGTTCTACATATTTATTGTAGTGTTTTGTTTGCATATATGGAGTTGAATCTATAGTTAACGTTACATTATTAAATTTTTTAATAATGTCCATATAATTATCAGTACTTCCATTATCAATAAAGAACAAATGGTCTACTCCTTGTTTTGTGTAATGATGTATAAATTCTTCTAAAATATGAGATTCATTTTTAAAAATAGCAACTAAACATAATGTCATAATATTATATAGTATTATAATACTATATGGAATATACAATTCGTCCACTAACGGATAATGATTATACCAATTATTTACAATTAATCAACCAATTTCGTTCCACTACATTTAGCGAAGAAGAATATAAAACAATTTTATACCAAATCCATGAGAATTCTACCATATGGGTAATTGAACACAACAATGAGTTGATTGGTACTGCTACTCTTATCTACGAATATAAATTCATTCGTAATATTGTAAAATTAGCCCATGTAGAAGATGTATGTATTGACCACCGGTATAGAAATAAAGGGTTAGGTACTAAATTACTTACATTTCTTGTAAATGAAGCAACCAACCAAAATTGTTATAAAATTATACTCGATTGTGATGAAACCTTGGAACATTTTTACAAAAAGTCTGGATTTAAAAAAAATGGTATTCAAATGGCACATTATTTTATTCCACTGTAACTACTTTAGCTAAATTTTTTGGAACATCTGGATTAATTCCTTTACAAATAGATAATGTATAGGCTAACATTTGTAACGGAAAAATGCACAACAAATCTTTAAACGTTTCATTGGTTGGAATCATAATCACATTTTCTTTATCTGTTTGTTTTTTATCCGTAATAAAGAGTATAGGTGCATTTCTAGATTTTATTTCTTCATAGGCATTTTCTACTTTAGCATAATGTTCATCATTGGGTGCAAGTATAATAACTGGAAATTTATCATTCAACAACGCAAACGGTCCGTGTTTCAATGAACTTGTAGAGTATCCTTCACTATGCATGTACGTAATTTCTTTTAATTTGAGTGCACCTTCTTTCGCCACTTTTTCAGATTTTCCTTTACCAAGCACAAAACAATGTTGTGAATGAATAAAAAGGTGTATAAACTTATCTATATCTACAAATGTTTGAACATCATAGTGCAACTTTTTCAAATCATTTATATATCTTTCTCGTTTTTCTGGATGTTGGTTTTGATGTTGTGCAAACCACACCGCCATCATAGATAATAATATGACTTGCGCACTATACGCTTTTGTAGAAGCTACGGATACTTCTCTCCCAGCATGTAAGTAACATCCACAATCTACTTCTCTGGCGATAAGCGAATCTTCTACATTCACAACACCAATAAGTAGACATTCATGTTTCCTGCCAATTTCAATACACCGGTGCAAATCCTTGGTTTCTCCTGATTGGGAAATCAATATAAATGCAGTACTTCCACATCGAGGGATATCTTGTTCATTAAATTCGGCTCCGTCAAACACTTGAACTGTATTAAAATTACACAATTCTTTGAAAAAATGTACCCCGTATTCTCCTGCAAAATACGAAGAACCGCATCCTAACAAAATAATATTATCTACGTTGAACACTTCGTGGTAGGTATCTAATCCATTCAATACTACCTTATTATCTACAATACGATTTCCAATTACATTCACAATCGTTTCAGGCTGTTCATGTATTTCTTTCAATGTCCAATGAGGATAAGGAGCGGGTGAAGTATCGCACACCACTTTTTCATAGGTCTGAAATGAGTAGGTATCATTCGTGAGAACATGTAGTCCATTCATTGTTTTAGTAATCGTACATATATCATCATTATTCAATACTAAATATTGTATGTTTTCACAAAAAGCACTTTTTTCAGAAACAACTACGGCGTTAGTATCCGAATATCCTACAAGTAAAGGACTACCGTGTCGAACACAATAAAGAGTGTTTGGTTCATCAATACACAAAATAGCTAATGCCCAGGTACCACGAAGCATGGTTACCATGGTTGAAATACATTCTTTTACATTTTTGTTGGTTTTATATAAATAGGATAGTAATTGTACGATAACTTCTGTATCCGTTTCAGATGTAAATACATAATTTTCTTCTATCAACTTTTGTTTTATGGATTTATAATTTTCAATAATGCCATTATGTACCAACGTAAATGTACAACACATACTTACATGCGGATGAGCATTTTCAGTCGTTTTAGCTCCATGGGTGGCCCATCTCGTATGCGCAATTCCAATGGTCGACGATTGATGGTGATGTAAATGTTGTTGCAATTGTTTATAAATATCGCCCGATGCATATTTATGTAATATGAAATCTTGGTTGATTGAACACAATCCTACTGAATCATACCCCCTGTTTTTTAATTGCACTAATCCAGAGTAAAGTATAGTGGAACAATTATCTGCAATACAAGCAACAATTCCGCACATTATTAATACAAATAATATATATTTATATTCATGGATACTATTGTTATTATTATGGCAGGTGGATTAGGAAAACGAATGAATTCCGATTTACCTAAAGTTCTTCATACTGTACACAACAAACCCATGTTATGTCATGTGATTGAACAATCATTGTTGTTACAACCTTATAAAATATTTGTCGTAGTTGGTAAATATAAAAAGATTATTGAACAAACTATAGGGGAATTAAACAACCATGTGGAATTTATACTACAACCAGAACCTTTAGGGACAGGACATGCCATACAATGTTGTCGCGATGAATTGTTACGCTATCCCCTAAAAAAGGTCCTTATACTATCCGGTGACGTACCGTTACTTAGTTCGTCTACCATGCAAACAATGGTATCCAATGTTAGACATGTAAAACTAGTTACTACGGTGTTAGACAACCCATATGGGTATGGTCGTATTGTAAACTGCGATGGTCTAGTGAAAATTGTAGAAGAAAAAGATGCGACCAATGAAGAACGAAACATAAAAACCGTTAATTGTGGAATTTATGTGATAATATCCAACTTATTATGCGACTATTTACCGTTGTTGCAAAATAACAATAGTCAGAATGAATATTATTTAACGGACATTATTGCAATGATTCAACACGGTGAAAAGATAGTGGTGGATACACATACTGTTCCCCTAGAAAAACAGTATGAAATTATGGGTGTAAATACGGTAGAACAATTAAACGAATTGGAAAAATTGAATTTATTTTAATCATCATACTTGATTAAAATATGGAAACTACGTTTCAAATCCTAGAAGTTTTTCTTGCTGTATACAAAAAACATGGTTATACCAGGTTAGGACCATTATCAGATGGGTTGAATTGTGCAGTAAACACGAAAGGTACTTATCTATTGAAATCGAACGGAACCATGTTCTATGAACTTGATACTCCTTTTGGTAATATTCGGTTGTTTGGACATAACGGGATTGATACTACATTAGCAGAAAAGATACAGCATGAGTTGATAACACATCTGAAAGGTAGATTTCTTACATTCGACAATACCTATTATTTGATTACACACGTTCAACACAAACCTATTCAATACCCGATTGTACGTACTGCAGTTGCAAAGATTGAAGAAATTTATGATTATTTATATGTAGTGCAACACGATTGTATGAATTGGAATATGACACGAGCATTTTACGATAGTGAAATTCAACGGTTAGTTAGTTCTGGATGGTTGACCGATGATTTATCCGCGTTACGAGACATTCAAGAAAATATATCACTTGCTAATTATGAAAGGGTCATTTCCATGTTGTGCGATTTAAACACACAAGAAGATACTATGGTCATTGAGTTTAGAAAAAACATCAAACCTGAGAAATATATACACATTTTAGGTCTTATTATCTTGTCCGGTTCATTGATTCATACTCATTAATTGCTTTATTTTTTTTATATTTACTATAATATGAGTACGTTTGAAATGTGGGGTATAGGAACTGCTATATTTATACCTGCATTTATGTTATCCTTATATGCCTATGATAAAATAAAAAATCCTGACATGGATGCAGAAGATACAGAAATTATTCGAAATTCACGTATCCATGGCGGAAAAAAACGTAAACCAACTAGAAAAAATAAAAGGGTATACCATGAGTAAAGCACGAATCATGGGCGCAGGAATTGCAGGAAGTACTATATACAACACGAATGTAAATTTGCAAATATGCGGAGGTACTAAAAAACAAGGGTTACCATGGTCGTTGGATGGTATCGTTTCGTTCAACCGTAGACACATCCTCATTAAAGCCGTTGGAAATAAACGTAATGTAGTCTTTACCATGAACCAATTAGGTGGTGTATCCTCTAGTTCGTTTGGAAGTAACGCACATTCCTATGCAGTTGGCGATGGAATTCATCCTCGACCTCCCTTTGTATGCAAACCCTATAAAAGGTAGGAATATATTTTAAATGTGATTTTTTACAATACGATGTAAAAAAATAAAATAAAAGAATATAGTATGCCAACGTTACGGTCTAACAAACGACGAACACTCAAAAATAAAAGTTTAATCCCAATTATTGTTATATGCTGGAATAATTACTATTTTGTTAAAAATTTCGTGAAACAATTGAAACGATTCCCTAACCCTATTATACTATTGGACAACCATAGCAATTATCAACCGTTGTTGGATTATTATAAAGAGATAAAGAGTGAACTCAACGATAAGATTGATATTCGAATGTTGGACCAAAATTATGGGCATGAAGTCTACAAAAAATTAAAACATACATTACCTTCTGTTTATATATTAAGCGACCCCGATTTAGAATTAAATCCAAAAATGCCAAAAAATTTTGCCGACACATTTTTGAAATTATCGAATCAATATAAATGTTACAAAGTAGGTTGTGCATTAAACATAGAGGATAGTGACCAATTTGTACCATGTGATAATTATACTGACAATAAAAATATTTATGATTGGGAAACACAATTTTGGAAAAAACCAATCGAGCACGATAAATATGAATTGTATAAAGCAGATGTGGACACCACGTTATGTCTTATCAATACCAATTATCCATCCAATTTAAAATCAAATCGTATTCGTGTTGCCGGCAATTTTACGGCCAAACATTTACCTTGGTATAATAATTACATTAAAGACCATATATCGAGGGATGAATTAAACAACTGGAAACGAAATAATAAATCGTCCAGTATTTTATTTACGTGTTTAAAATTATAATAATATATTATATGGAAAATCAAAAAAAAATGGATAATTTATGGCATGAAATTGGAAAATTAGATGAAGAAGAAGAACAGATGAATAAAGAATTAGAAGAATTAGAAGAAGAAAAAGAAGAACTTACTGAATCTAAAGAAGAATTAGAAAAAGAATTACAAGAAGTTAAGGATAATCTAGAAAAAAATGAAAAAGAGATAAACGAAATAAACAAAAAAATAAAAATAGTTATGGATATGATTGCACAAAAACAAGAAGAAGTTGAACAATTACTACCAAAAAGCAAAGGTGGAACACGTAAAAAAAGACGAAACAGACGTAAAAGACAAAGTAAACGATTACACTGATTTTATTGTTCTTTCGCGGTTCATTTGAGATAATTGGTCGGAATGACCGCGCATGACTTGAGATAAAGTAGATGTACAATCTTGCGAACAGTCACTTGTAAACCTTTCTAGTCCTAACTTGTTTGATTCCACCATAGAGTCCACCGTACATCCCACAAATCGTATCGTCCATCCTGCCTCTATTGCCCTTTTAATTTGACGTTTTACAAAACTTGCATTATGTGGTCCTGTATTATTCTGACCATCCGACACAATTATAATATCTTTTGGAGAATTTTTATTCTCCATGAACGTATCGTACATGGGTGAATAAAGGTCCGTCATTCCATAAGGTTCATATGGGAATGAAAGTTGGTCGAGTTCAAGTACTTTTGCGTCTACAATAATATCCGATTCGTGGTTGAATAGAATCACACGAATGCGCACGTTTAGCAACTTTTTTTGTATCTCGGGGTTAGTTTCCGCCATTGCTTTATCATATTGTATTTGAATAAAGGATTTGACAGCTTGAATAGGTTCATCACCAAGTAACAACATACTTCCTGATTTGTCAAACAATATGATAATGTCGTTCATTTCAGAATTGTTTCTTGCAAATTGTATATCATTGTCTTTTTTTTCATTCACCCATGCAGAAGGAATATTGTGTTGGAATACTTCACGCATCGGTATTTCTTCCGGGATATAAACATCCTTGGAAGATTCTGGAATTTCTACTACGATAGTAATTTCGTTCGCCATTTTATTTGTACAAAAAAATAATAGTTAGTTCAATTTTTATTTATCCGTAATATCGTAATGGTACTACATGCATTGCAAATTGAATAATAAAATTTATACTAAGTTCGATGGCCCAATACCCCCAAGCACACAACCAGCATATCCATCCATTTACAGGAAAACAATATTCAAATAATTCATCGGTATTGGTTGGTTCTTGCCAAAAATCATACAGTTGAGTAGGTGTTAGTACATATAGAAATACTGCAAAATATCGCCATACTTCTTGAACAAATCCTAGAATCATTTTACTTTGTTATCTTAGTTTTTTATTATTCAATTTTTTATTTCGTCTCGACTTTCGTCTTCCACCTTTTTGTTTTTTTGTTTTATTTTTTGTTTTTTTGATATCTTTATTTTTTACTAATTGCTGTAGAATCGAATTCATCGTAGTATCTACATCAGAATTACTTGGATGACATACCCCGTTTGCAATAAACGCATGGGTTGGGTAACCATTTACACTATAAGGTTCATTATCTTCAGATACAATATGATGATGTTGTAAAAAATCATCCGCTACATTGGAATCAATTTCTAACATTAATGTATGGGGTTCTACATCATACGATTCTTGGATGTTAGTCATTAACTTGTCCCATTTAGGTTGTGAATTGACACAATGTACGCACCCATCCATTTTAAAACGCGCGACCACTACATTATTGTTTAAATGAGGATGTTGTTTAGTAAAATCATTAAGAGAATCTTCGTTTTCGATTTGAATCATATAATATTCTAAGATAATAGTATGAAACCTATCTGGTTATTTATCCTTATATTCTTTGTTTCTGGACTTTATGTTAGTTTGAATTATACCACAAATTCGGTTTTAGAAGGATTCAAACCTAGATGTCCTAATTTACTTATTCAAAATGGTAATGAACTATTGTTAAAAAACACAAATTTAGCTGATGTACCAGGTGTAAATCCAATTGTGTTTAAAAATTTAGAAGAATATAAGGAATTCGTTGAGTGGCAACGTTCACAAGGCATAAGATGCCCCATCTTATATTTACAAAAATCGTATTCTACGCAAAATGAACCTCAATACCATGTTAAACCAATGCCTAAACATTTAATTGATGCCGTTAAAAAGGACAAGCCTTACACTACCGGATTATATCCCGGCATGGACCCCGAAAATCAAGACATTGGTAAATATACAGAATTAGATAAATATGGTGAAATAGAACAATCCAACCCTCTCAGTAAAAATCCAATGGACCCCAATTGGGGAGGAAATGCCTATACAGATGCCGCAATCAAGAAAGGTGTATACAAAGGTAATGAAGTAAGTATTGCTATACCGGATTAATCTAATTATATAGTATGGCAGCTGAACGTAAACGAACAATTATAATTGTTGGAGAAAATCATTCTAGACAAGATATTACTAAATTAAAATTATTAGATTTACCTGCATCGTTAGATGATGTTGTACTGTTTATTGAAGGTACAGAATCAAAAACATATACAACCAACAAAGGAGAAAAAACAGCAATTCCAATTTCAACTACATTACCTTCTGTGATTGAAGGTATATTTCAAATGTTAACTTTTTTAGCAATATTCAAATCATATGGAAATGGTAAGATGCCAGGATATAACATGCCTCCATCAAGAGCAATTTCTATAGTAGGTGAAATGTATGATATTAATTTATCAAATGAAGAAGTAGTTGCAGACCCTCTTAGAGCATTTGATGCAATAAAAAGAAAATTAATAGAAGTATGCAGTGGAATTACAGGAAATGATTATGGTATAATTGCATATGTAAATAGCGATGCATTTTCATATGATATATTGACACCTGAATTTGCAGAAAATCCATTTTTTAAAGCATCGTTTAAATTAGTAGATGAAGCTATTGTAGCTAATATACATCAACATCATTCTAGTAGTCCTCCTAATGTTGCATTTATTATTATTACAGGAGGTTTACATGTAGCCAATTTATTATCTATCTTACAACCATCACCAAATTATAGAGTTGTACAATTTGAAGGTTTAACTGGTATGGAAGGTGGTAGACGTACTCGATATAAAAAGAAAAGAAATATAAAATCAAAACGTCGGTCTAATAGATTAAAATAAATTAAAAATGTATTTAAAGAATTATCTATCATTATAGTAAGTTCCTATAGCTTAACGTGTAGAGCATTGTTTTGTCTTAAACAAAAACAAAGGTAGTGGTTCGTTACCACTTGGGAACAATGGGGACATGCATTTAGGAGGTAATGTTGCATGGGTAGCCGGTTCGAATCCGACTGTCCCCGCCGTTCTTATAGCTCAGTTGGTTAGAGCATCGGTCTTATGAGCCGAAGGTCAGCGGTTCGACCCCGCTTAAGAACATGACCTAAACGGCGTTAGTGAAAGGGTATCACAACAGCCTTCCAATCTGTAAGTTCGATTCCCGGACGTCGTACTCCTTCTTGGTCGACTCCCCTAGAAGGAAGCTCGTTTAGCTCAGTGGTAGAGCGACGCTCTTGTAAAGCGTAGGTCTATGGTTCAATTCCATAATCGAGCAATAACCCGGTTAGCTCAGTCGGTAGAGCGCCAGACTTTTAATCTGGTGGTCGGGGGTTCAAGTCCCCCATCGGGTGTTCACTGTTATAATGGAACAGTGCGAGGACATATGGTCTAATGGTATGACTGAGGACTTTGAATCCTCCAGCCTGGGTTCGATTCCCAGTATGTCCTAAAAATACTATTCATATTTTTTTCTACATAATGGGCATTTTTGTGATGCAAAAACACTTCCTTGTGTAGTTTCTGATAATCCTATCGAGTTACGTTCATCTTCATTCCATACATTATAATTATCTGGATATTCATGTTCCCATCTTTCAAGTATTTCATCATAATTTTCACAGTAACATTGTTTTCCTCTTGTAGGATTTACACATCCATTTGGACACGGAGGGCATCCATATGGAACCGGTGACAAATGATACCTGGTTTCATCCCAAAATAAAATATTTCTAGAACATGTTACACAAAACCAATGACCACATTTTGCTGGAAATTTAACTTGTTTTGAATGTTCTAGACATACTGGACATTCTTCATTTTCTCTAAATTCTAACGTACCCCAGTTAAACATATCACAATTCATACATATATATGATGCAAACAATTGAAAATTATCAGGAGGTAATATAGATTTACATAATTCATAATTTTTACATTTTATCCCATGTGAATATTGACAATCACTTCCTCTGTTCGATTCTTCGTATTGAATGTCTCTGAATAACATATAATTAGATGGATTCATACCTTTTCTATTGAAAATATTTTACCGATAACTATGCAACGGTATTTCGGATGTAGACCCAAATCCTCCTTCACCTCTAAGTGTAGGCACACCCAAGTCGTCTTCCTTATGCACAATTTCTACAATAATCGGAAGTAAACCAGGCGCACAAATCTGCACCAGTTTGTCCATTTTGTTTATCGTATAATCTATACTTCGAATGTTATCGAAAAAACTCATTAAATTTCCGCGATATCCAGAATCAATAATCCCCACACTGTTGGATAACCTTAATGGTGTTTTTGACCCTGTCGACGACCTCGGATAAATGTAAAACCCACTTGGTTGTTCTTTGTTGTTGATGACGAGAACTGCACTACACTTAATACGGTAGTCTACTTTTTGCGTATTCAGTGCAGAGGCTACCGTGGTTACAGGACTAAACAAATCAAACCCGGCATCTGGGAATGGATTGGTCCACATTTTTGTATTGTGCTTTTGCGCTGCATCATAATAAAAGGATTTCAACACTTCATCTTCTACAAACATTTTCAAACGTAAAAATCGAGGAATAGGTGACGTCATACCTGTGTATATAATGATTCTTTAATATTTTTATGTATAACAATGTACTTTTTCACCGTGTTTATTATATACCCATATTTCATAATTATATCCTATTGTTTTACAAGCTTGTTGTTTAATAAATATACAATCTTTTTTCTTTTCAGCAGTCCATGTTGATTTCACTTCAATTAATTTATTTTGTGATGGAATAAATATGTCTACATAATGTCTATGTTTTTTATGTTCTTCATCTTCATACCAAATTTCAGGAACATGTATAGACCCAACAATAATATCATTTTCAGAAATATTGTTTTCTAAAAGTTCTTTTAATGCAAAATGTTCATATCCTTGAACATTTTTTACATTTCCAGATGGAAATGTAAATAGTTTTAATTTATATGCATTTTTAGAACATTTTTCCATTACATCTTTATTTTGCATAGGGTATTCGCATCCATAATTTTGAATACATGTTTGTTTTGATTTTTCTTGTATTTCTTTATTTTGCATAGGGTATTCGCATCCATGATGTATTAAATTAGTTTGTTTTGTTTTTTCAGAACGTTCCATCATTTTTATTGGATTATTGTAATTTTTTTGCCATTTATCTATCATATTTTGTTTATGTATTGGATTATGCATTGGATGTTCTGCACTATAATTTATCATACATGTTTCTTTTGATTTTTGTTTAGAATATTCTTTAGTATGATAATCACAATATGAACCAGATACTTCTTTTATTTGTCTAAATTTTTTATTACAATTATTATTACACTGTGGTTCAGAACATTTAAAATATATAGTATCATCTCGTTT
>Ga0078894_10001045_pt1 | contig 20227 bp, 17 predicted proteins | sample LauGreSu1BDMLBSD_2_FD_67506 | JGI IMG/M metagenome (GOLD analysis project Ga0078894, IMG submission 67506) | Freshwater lake microbial communities from Lake Michigan, USA - Su13.BD.MLB.SD (version 4) (version 4) | ecosystem: Environmental > Aquatic > Freshwater > Lake | place: Lake Michigan... | reverse complement strand
TGCTCTGCAACGCTGCCACCTGTGGCGACACGCTGCAGGGCAACTGCGGTGGTGGTGGCCTGGCGTGGGGCAATGGCCCGGTCATGGCGCTCGATGTGGCCACGATGAGCGCGCTCATCGGTGCTGATGCGAGCGCGGCCGATGTCAATGGCGACGGCATCATCGATGCAGTCGACATGGGCTTGGCCGCCCCGGCGGTGGATGCCACCCCGGTGTCCAAGCGCCGCAAGTGATGCAACGAACCGGCCGGGCGCCTGACGGCCCGGCAACGTGACCCAATGGGGGCCGGATCCACTGGATCCGGCCCCTCTTTCATTGGTGGTGTTTGGTCAACGCGAACTCAGTACCGCAGCACGCTCGAGACAGCGATGTCGCGAAGGGCCGCGCGCCCGCCGAGGCCTTCGAGCTCGATCAGGACCGATGCCCCGACCACGTGGCCGCCGCACGCATGGACCAGGTCGGTCGCTGCCTTCAGGGTGCCGCCGGTTGCGAGCAGGTCGTCGGCGAGCAGCACGCGCATCCCGTGCGTGATCGCGTCCTCGTGCATCTGGAGTTCGTCGTGGCCGTACTCGAGGGCATAGCGCACCGAGCGCTTGCGCCACGGCAGCTTGCCCGGCTTGCGCACGGGCACGAAGCCCGCGTTGAGGCTCTGGGCGATCGCCGTGCCGAAGATGAATCCGCGACTTTCGGGACCAATCACCACATCCACACGCACGTTGCGGAAGGGGTTCGCCATCAGTTCGATGGCCAGCGCCAGGCCGGCCGGGTCGCGCAGCACCGGAGTGATGTCCTTGAACATGATGCCGGGCTTGGGGAAGTCTGGCACGTCGCGCACGAGCTGGCGGATCCGGTCTGGCATCCGCGTGTTCTAGCAGGGGCGCGTGGGGTTCGCCTATCCTCAAGGCATGTCGAGCAAGCCGACGCCGCCAGCCACGCGCCTTGAGACGGTCGAACCCGTCGGCAAGCGCGTGCTCATCCGCAAGGACGAGGACAAGAAGATCACCAAGGTCGGGATCCACCTGCCGGACAAGATGGAGATCCCCACGCTCACCGGTCGCGTCGTGGCGGTCAGCGCACAGGTCGAGCGCGACGAGGACTACCCCATCAAGCGCTACGACCGCGTGCTCTTCAACCCGCGTCACGGCATTCCGGTCGACTTCGAGGGCGACAACCGCCTCTTCGTGATCCCGGTCGATGACATCGTGGCCGTCTTCCGCCGGGAAGGCGCCTGAGCGGTGACGGGCTCCGTCAGGGCGGTCCGTCCAGCAACGACGGGGCGGGACATTGTCGTGCGCGTGCCCGGCAGCAAGAGCCTGACCAATCGTTGGCTCATGCTTGCGGCGCTGGCCGAGGGATCGAGCGTCCTGCGTGGTGCGCTGGCGTCTGATGACACCACGTCGTTCGCAGAGGCCGTGTCGCGCTGCGGTGTTCGTGCCTCCTGGTCCGGGCCCGACGAGCTCACGGTGGTGGGTTGCGGCGGGCGCCCGCGCGGCGGCAGCAGCGTGAACCTGGGCGACGGGGGAACGCCGACCCGGTTCATGGCCGCCTTCGCCGCGCTTGCCGATCGACCGATCGTGATTGATGGCAGTCCGCGCATGCGCGAGCGCCCCGTGGCCGAGGGGATCGCCATGCTGGCTGCGTTGGGAGCTCAGATCCACTGGATTGAGGCTGCGGGTCGATTGCCCGTCGCCGTGGGTGGCTCACTACCCACGGGCAGCACGCTCACGGTGGGATCCACCAGCAGCAGCCAGTTCATCAGCGCGGTCATGCTGATCGCGCCCTGGCTCGAGCGGGGGCTGGAGTTGGTCTTCACCGAGCCGCCCACGAGCGCGTCGTACCTCGAACTGTCGATCGGCGTGCTCGCGCGTGCGGGAGTGCCGGTCAACGTCGAGCGCGCGGCCGGTGGGGGGCTTGCAGCCGTGACCATCGAACCGACGCTCGTTCGCGGCTGTGACATCACGGTCGAGCCCGACGCCAGCAGCGCGGTGTACCCGCTGGCTGCTGCTGCGCTGGTTCCGGGCATGCGCGCCACGGTGCCCGGCCTCCCGCGGACCACCGCGCAGCCTGATCGCGGGGCGATCGATGCCTTGGTGGCGATGGGTGCGCTCGAACGGACCATCGATGGGTTGACCTCGATCGAGCATGGGGGGGCACTGCGAGGGATCTCGGTCGATGCATCGCTGTGGCCCGATGGCGCGCTCGCGATTGCGGCAGTTGCCGCGGCTGCCTCTGGCACGACGACCATCACGGGCCTGCACACCCTGCGCGTGAAGGAAAGCGATCGCATCGCGGCCATGGCCGCGGAGCTCCGCGCCATCGGGTGCACGGTCGCGGCGAGCGGTGATGCGCTGGTCATCGATCCATCGACCCGTCACGAGCGTCCGGTCATGCTGCATGCGCACCGTGACCACCGCGTGGCCATGAGCCTGGCGACCCTTGGGCTCATCCGGCCGGGCATCTCGATCGACGACCCGTCGTGCGTGACCAAGAGCTGGCCGGGATTCTGGGAGTCCCTCGCGCAGTTCGAGGGCGTGTAAGGTGACGTGATTCCCATGAAGGCGTACTGGACCTTTGCCCGTCAGCTGCTGGCCACTCCATGGACCTTGGCCGGTGCCGTGGCGTGCGCGGTCGTGAGCGGCCTGGGCATTGCTGCCGGACTCGGTGCGGCGCTTCCCGTGCTTGACCTCATGCTGGGCGAGGATGCCAAGGGCCTGGCCGGCATCGCGCGCGACCACAACGCGACCGGTGCATGGCTGCAGGTGCCTGACTGGTTCCTCGCGCGGCTGCCGGAATCGACCGACGCGAGCCTTGGGGTGGTTCTGCTGGCCTTGGCTGCGCTCACGGTGATCGGTGCTGCCGCGAACTTCCTGCACCAGTACCTCACGCTGACGATGGTCACCCGCATCGTGGCGGAGGCGCGCCAGCGCGCCTTCGATGCCGCGATCCGACTGCCGCTGGCCCAGGTCGTGGCTCAGGGGCCGAGCGATTTCACCACCCGCATCCTGCGCGACTGCAGCGAGCTTCATGGCGGGCTCGTGGCGCTGACGAACCGTTCACTGGCGCACGTCACCAAGGGCCTGTCGGCTGTGGCCGTCGCGATCTGGTTCGACTGGCGCATCGTGCTCGCGGCGATCGTTGCCGGGCCGCCGCTGGCGTACACGCTGCGGCGCCTTGGCAAGCGCATCAATCGTGGCATGCGTGGCACGCTCGAGGCGCAGCAGCGTCTGTTGCTGGTGACCAATGAAGCCATGCAGGGGCTTCGTTCGGTGAAGGCCGCCACGGCCGAGCCGGACATGGCGCGACGGTTCGCGAGTGCGAACGAGGGCGTCCTGCGCAACGAACTCAAGCTCCGCAAGGCGCGCAGCCTGGCGAGCCCGCTCATGGAGCTCCTGGCCGTGTTCGTCGTGCTCGCGCTCGTCTTCATCGCAGGGCGTGAACTGCTGGCTGGCCGCATGCAGCTGGACCGTTTCCTCATGTCGCTGGGCAGCCTTGCCGTGGCCGCAGGGAGCTTTCGTCCGCTCACGGCATTCGTCAGCGACATCCAGTCCGCCGAGGCACCCGCGCAGCGGATCCGCGAGGTGCTTGATGCCGCGGCCGAGCCCGGTTCGGACGATGGCCGCGAGGTTGCGCGTCTTGCGCGAGCCATCGATCTGGTCGGTGTGGACTTCACCTATCCGGGCGCCGAGCGTGCCACGCTGCGTGGCATCGACCTCACCATTCCTGTTGGCGCCCACGTCGCGATCGTCGGCCCCAATGGCTGCGGCAAGTCCACGCTGCTCTCGCTGATCCCTCGGCTGCTCGTTCCCTCGATGGGCCGTGTGCTTGTGGATGGCATCGACCTCGATGGAGCATCGCTGCGGTCGTGGCGGTCGCAGGTCGGCGTGGTCTCGCAGGAGGCTGTGCTCGTGCAAGGCACCATCGCCGAGAACATCGCGCTCGGTTGCGAGGGTGCGACCCGTGAATCGATCGTCGTGGCCGCGCAGCGAGCGCATGCCGATGCCTTCATCCGTTCGCTGCCGCAGGGCTACGACACGGCCGTGGCCGAACAGGGCATGAGCCTTTCAGGCGGGCAGCGGCAACGCATCGCCATCGCGCGAGCGGCGCTGCGTGATCCGTCGGTGCTGCTGATGGACGAAGCCACGAGCCAGGTCGATGCCGACAGCGAGCGGCAGATCAACGAGGCCATCCGCGAGTTCGGGCAAGGCCGCACGGTGATCACGGTGGCGCATCGGTTGAGCACGGTGCTCGCTGCGGATTGGATCGTGGTCATGGACCAGGGTCGCGTGATCGATCGAGGCACGCACGCCGAGCTCATCGAGCGGTGCGGCGTCTACCGCGCGATCGCATCGAGCCAGCTCACGCCAGCCACGGCGTAAGCGCGGCGAACGATTTCAATCCATCACGTTGAGTGGGCAAGCGCTGTCGCGTCTGGCGCCGACCCTGCGCGTCACGGCTCGATCGGTCCGCTCCAGCCACCGCGCAGGGCGCCGGGCGCGACGGGATCGACGGTGGCAGGTTCGTTGGTTGTCGCGCTGCCCGCCCCCGCATTGGTTTCATCAGGAACCGTGACCGGGGGTTTCGTGATCGTCGCGGTCGTGCCGTTGTTCGCAGTGGGTGCGGTGACCTGCGTCGTCGCCGCCGGTTCGGTGCCGCTGGTCGTGGCGGGTTCGGTCACGACCACGGGCGTCACCGGGATGGCGGTGGGCTGCGGCTGCGGTGCATCGCGCAGAGCAACGACCAGCGCGTACACGAGTGCCGTCGTCGACAGCGCGGTGGTCACGACGAGCCAGAGCTGCAGGCGCCGTTCAAGGCGATCGCTCTGGATCGTACGGCGGCGCGTGGCTTCGGCGAGCGACTCGATGCTCCGGGCGTGCCGCTCGCTGGTGGCGCTGAAGGCGCCGAGCGCGGTGCGCGCCTCGCCGAGGATCTCTGCCACGCGGGAACTCGTCTCGCTGTGCAGGTCGAGTTGCTGCTGAACCAAGCCGAGCACCTGCGTCTGGCGGTCGGAACCCTCGCTGAGCTCCTTGAGGCCGCGCGTCAGCGCTGCATCGCGGTCCTTCGCGCGCTGGGCCTGGTCGATGAGCGTGTCCACCATGCGCGCCTGCTGGCGGGCCATCTCGGGGAGCGAGGCCAAGGTGCCATCGAGCTGGCGGATGAGCTCGCCCAAGCGCCGGTTCACGTCTGCTTGCGAGGCCAGTTGCGACTCGAACTGCTGCATCACCTCGGCTGGCTTGATCGGCTCGGCCTGGTGGACCTCGATGGCTTGGGGATCGTGGGTGCGTGCTTCCGCTGGACGGGCTGCCGTGTCGCCGAGGAAGAGGCTGGTGATCGCGCTGCGCAGGGGCATCGTGGACCGTACTGTATCGCTCCGATGCGTCTGGCCGTGGGCGGAATCCTCCTTCTCATGCTGGCTGCCTGCGGCGAGGTCGATCGCCAAGGCTGCCGGGGTGCGGCCAGCCTGAGCCCGGCGATCACGGCGACCCTGGTCGCGCTCGGGGCTGGCGACGACATCGTGGGGCGTACACCGTGGTGCGCGGTCGAGGCACCGGTGGTGGGGTCGCTGCTGGACCTTGATGCCGAGGCCCTCGTCGCGGCGCATCCGTGCGTCATCCTGGTCCAGCCTCCGGCGCAGGGCGTGGACGGCGGGTTGCACGCACTGGCTGCACGGCTGGGTGCACAGGTCCACGCGTGGCCGCTGGCGACGCTCACGGAGGTGCGCACGATGGTTCGCGAACTGCCCGCCGCGATGGCACCCGATGATGCGCGGCTGGCCGTGCGCGCGACGGAACTGCTGGCGGCACTCGATCGTGCATGCGCCCCCTTGGCATGGGACCCGTCGCGCAAGGTGCTCGTGGTCCAGTCGGGCGATGGTCGCTTGGCGTTCGGTCCATCCACGTACGTCGGGGAGTTCCTCCGCGCGTGCGGCGTTCCCAACGCGCTGCCTGATGGTGCGTGGCAGACCTTGGGCGTGGAGGACGTCGTAGCCCTCGATCCATCGATCGTGGTCCTGGTTGGTTCCGCCCCATCCCCGTGGAGCGATGAGGTGGCCCGTCGCACGGGCGCCGTGATCGTGACCGTCGATGACGACTCGCTTCTGGTTCCATCCGGCACGCTGGGCGTGGCCCTGGAGTGCGTGCGCGCTGCACTCGTTGGGCTGGAGGCGGCGCCATGACAATGCATTCTGCAGAGAACGGGGCAGCGCCCGGATCCGTGCCTGGTACCGGTCCGACATCGTCGGTTCGTCGGCTGGGTCGCCCATGGAGGGCATGGTCGATCGTGGCCATGGCGTTGGTTGCCGCAGCCATCCTTCGCTTCGTGCTCGGTGCGCGCGGGTGGTCCTGGCCGGGTGCTGACATCGTCGACTTGCGTCTGGGCGCGCTGGCGAGCGCGGCCGTCGCCGGCGCGAGCCTTGGACTTGCCGGGGTGCTCCTGCAGGCCTTGCTCCGCAATCCGCTCGCTTCGCCCTTCGTGCTGGGGCTGTCCTCGGGTGCCGGGCTCGCCGTGTCGATCGCTGCGCTGGGGGCGAGCTGGGGTGCAGCGTGGATGGTTGCCGATGGGGGCATGATCGCCGCAAGCGTCGGTTCCGCGCTCGCGCTCGTCATCGTCGTGGCGGCTGGACGTCGTCACGGAGCGATCGATCCGGTCACGCTGCTCCTGGCCGGCGTGGTCGTGGCGAGCGTCGCAGGTGCGATGACCGTGCTGGTTCAGTACCTGATGCCGCCCTCGTCGCGCGGCGACCTGATGGCCTGGGCGATGGGGCGGATCCCTGAGTTGCCGGCGCGCGCGCCGCTTGCGGCAGGTGGAGTGCTGCTCGCCGCGATCGGCGCATGGTCGATCATGCGTGCACGTTGGCTCGATGCCGCATGCACGGCCGATGACGAAGCGGCGAGTCTTGGCGTCGACCTGCCGGGATTGCGGTGGCGGCTGGTGATCCTGAGCGGTGCGTTGGCCGGTGCGAGCGTGGTTCTCTGCGGGCCGATCGCCTTCGTTGGCTTCGTCGCGCCGCACGTGGCACGGCTGCTGCTGGGTGCCGGACATCGTGGCCTCGTGATCGCTGCGCCGATCCTGGGTGCTGCGTTGCTGATCGGCGCCGATGCGTTGCGGCTGGCCATGCCGCTGCCGGGGGCGGGCAAACTGCCGGTGGCGGTCGTGACGGCGATCCTTGGCGGGCCGATCTTCCTGTGGGTGCTGCGTCGCCAGGGGGGGCGTGGCGCATGAGCCTTGCGATCGAGTCGATGTGCGTCTGGCATGGTTCGCGCGCCGCCGTGCGCGAGGTGACCGTGCAGGCATCAGCGGGATCGATCGTCGCCGTGATCGGTCGCAACGGCAGTGGCAAGAGTTCGCTCGTGCGGGCCGTGGCCGGTGTGCATGGCGGTCGTCGATCGGGAACCGTGTCCTGGTGCGGGCGTGACATCGCGCGCCTGCACGCCGTCGACCGGGCTCGGTGCGTGGCCTATGTCGCCCAACGCCCCGTGGTCGCGGCCGATTTCACGGCACGCCAAGTCATCGAGCTGGCTGGTGCGGTCATCCCCCGTTCGGCGGTGCACGTCGACCTGGCCATCGATGCTCTGGGCGTGCACGAGCTGGTGGACCGTCCGTTCGCTGCGCTCTCCGGCGGTGAGCAGCAGCGTGTGGTGCTGGCGCGGGCCTTCGCGCAGCACGAGCTTGGCGGGCTGCTGGTGCTTGATGAACCCTTCAACGCGATGGACCTTGCGGAGCAGCATCGGGTGGCTGGTGCGCTGCAATGCCTGGCAGGGGCCGGCAGCCTGGTGCTGATCGTGCTGCATGACTTGGCGCTTGCCGATGCCTTGGCTCACGAGGTCTGGTGGATGGACGGAGGACAGCTTCGATCGAGCGGTTCGCGGGAGACGGTCCTTCGCGAGGAAGCCTTGGCCGAAGGCTTCGGCGTCGCCTTCGAGCGCGTCGATGGAAGTCTGCGTCCGATCGTGGCGCCGCGCTGCGATCCCTTGACAGGCTAGGATCCCGGAGTCGTGACGCAGTCGATCGTCATCTTCATCCTGATCGCCGTCTTCCAGGCGGTGGCCGGCTACTACGCGAAGAAGGCCAAGGAGAAGCAGGCTGCGGCCGAAGCTGCTGGTCGCGGCGAGGGATCAGGCGTCGGCAGCTCGCCATCGCTTGATGGCACGCGCCCCGTGCAGGTCAACCGCGTTCGGGCGATGAGCGCAGAGCAGGCGATCGCCGTGGCGCGCCTGATCGAGCAGCGCCAGATGATCGAGGCCGTGATGGCGCTGCGCGCGATCTGCAACATCGGCCTTGCCGAGGCGCGCGATGTGATCAACCAGTTCCCGGCACGGGGTTTCCCTGCGGAGTTGTTGCCGGCAGGCGGGGTGTCGCTTCGTCCAACCGCGGCCGCACCAGCGGCTCCTGCCGCGCCGCCGCCGATGGACGACGAGTTCGATCCTGAAGCTTCGTCGCAAGAAGGCGAGGAGGACGAGAGCAACGATGCGCGTCGCTCGCTTGCTGGCGTGCGCGCGGCAGTCGACGAGGTGCGCGCTGAGGTCCAGACGGTGATCGGCCAGGCGCTTCGTGCGGCGGGCGTGGAGCGTCCTTCTTCCGCGCCTTCAGCGGTCCCTGTGTCGTCGGTCCCCGTTGCCCAGGTGGCGTCGGCTCACGCACCGCGAATCACGGCTACGGCCCCGGCGGCGGTGCCGGCTGCATCGGCCCCTGTGACGCTCCGGCGCAACGAACGCGGGGTCATGGCTGAGTCCGTCGCCGGCCTGCTCAGGTCGCGTCAGGGAGCCCGCCAGGCCATCCTGATGTCCGAGATCCTTGGCGCGCCGCGGGCCTTCAAGCCGCATCGCTGAGCCGGTTCAGGGGAATCCAGACCTGAGGCAGCGCGGTGGGGCGGCTGCCGACCGGGTGAATTGCCGCCTGATCGGCCCAAGATCGCTACACTTCCGCCCCAACATGATCGACATCCGCAAACTCGAGTCGTTGGTCCGCCTGATGGTCGAGAACGACCTCACCGAACTGGACCTCAAGGATGGTGAAGAAACCGTGACCGTCAAGCGTGGCGGCAAGCCAGTGGTGATGGCTGCGCCTGCTGCGGCTCCTGCGGTGGCCCTGGCTGCCGCTCCGGCTCCCGCGACCGCGGCGCCTGCGCCCTCGGCTCCGGCAGCCGCACCGGCTGCGAAGCCCGACGAAGACGCCGGCTGCATTGCGGTCGAAAGTCCGATGGTCGGCACCTTCTACGCCACGCCTGGCCCCGACAAGCCGCCGTTCGTGCAGGTTGGTGCGCAGATCGGGCCTGAGTCGATCGTGTGCCTGGTCGAGGCGATGAAGATCTTCAACGAGATCAAGGCCGAGAAGTCGGGCACCATTCACAAGATCCTGGTCAAGAGCGGCCAGCCCGTCGAATTCGGCCAGAAGCTCTTCCTGATCAAGCCGTCCTGAACGGGGCGCAACCACCACCATGTTCAAACGAATCCTGATCGCCAACCGCGGCGAGATCGCGCTGCGGATCATCCGCGCCTGCCGCGAGCTCGGTGTCGAGTCCGTCTGCGTGCACAGCCAGGCCGATGCGGGCGGTACGTGGCTCGAGCAAGCGGACCGCACCGTGTGCATCGGGCCGGGTCCATCCAAGGACTCGTACCTTCGCATCGATCGCATCATTGCGGCGGCCGAACTTACGCATGCCGATGCCATCCATCCGGGCTACGGCTTCCTGAGCGAGAACAGCCACTTCGCCGAGGTCGTGCGCGACTCGGGCTTCACCTTCATCGGCCCGAGTCCCGAGGCCATGAACCTGCTCGGCGACAAGGTGAACTGCAAGCGCATGGCCAAGCAGAGCGGCACGCCGATCTTCCCGGGCACCGATGGCGGCATCGAGGACCTCGAGGAAGCCGTGAAGGTCGCTGCCGAGATCGGCTACCCGGTCATCGTGAAGGCTGCGGGCGGCGGTGGCGGTCGCGGCATGCGCATCGCGCGTGACGAGGCCGAACTGCGTGCAGGTGTCGACAGCGCACGTCAGGAAGCCGCCGCGGCGTTCGGCAACCCGATGGTCTACGTCGAGAAGTACCTCGAGCAGGCCCGTCACTTCGAGGTGCAGGTGATCGGCGACAACCACGGCAACTCGATTCACCTCTACGAGCGCGATTGCAGCAGCCAGCGTCGTCACCAGAAGCTGATCGAGGAAGCCCCCGCGCCGGGCGTGGATCCCGCCAAGCGCGACCGCGTCTGCGCGAGCGCCGCGGCACTGATCCGCAACGCCAAGTATTGCGGCGCCGCAACCTGCGAGTTCCTGATGGACAAGGACCAGAACTTCTACATGCTCGAGGTCAACACCCGCGTGCAGGTGGAGCATCCCATCAGCGAGGCGATCACGGGCGTCGACATCGTGCAGACCGGGATTCGCGTGGCGGCGGGGGAGAAGCTTCCCTATCGCCAAGAAGACATCCGCATCAACGGCCACGCGATCGAGTTCCGGATCAATGCCGAGGACCCGGATCGCAACTTCATGCCGCAGGCCGGCCTCGTCGAGACGTGGGCGCCGCCCGGCGGCCCCGGCATCCGCATGGACAGCCATGTGCGTGCGGGGTACCGCGTGCCGCCCAACTACGACAGCATGGTGGGCAAGCTCATCGTGCACGCGCCCGATCGTGCGACCTGCATCCAGCGCTCGCTCGGTGCGCTCAAGGAGTTCAAGGTCGGACCGATCAAGACCACGATCCCGCTGCACATGCGGCTCCTGCGCGAACCGCAGTTCGTGAACGCCACGCACGACATCAAGTACGTCGAGCGGCTGCTGGCGGCGAAGTGATCGAGCACGCCGCGGGCTGATGGCCCGCCCGCACACTGCATCACGAAATGACAACGGCCCCGTCCAGATGGACGGGGCCGCTGTGTGTTCAGACCGTGATGCAGAGCTCAGCGACGGCGACGGCTGGCGAGGCCAGCAACGCCAAGGAGGGCGATGGCGCCGGGAGCCGGAACAACCGAGAACGAGCCATCGGCGGTGCTGGTCGTGGCGGTGCCGGTGGTCCAGTTCGCTGCATCCGAGAAGCGGGCGGCCCACTCCTCTGCGGTGCCGCTGGTGAAGGCAGCGAAGTTGAACACGGCGTAGTTCTGGCCACCCGAGAGCAGCGTGGCCGAGCCGAATCCAAGGCCGGGAGCGAGGCTGCCGGTCGACGAGCTGGTCGCATTCTCGTACGTACCGGTGTTGTCGAAGTTCCACAGCGAGGAGTAGCCGTTAAACATCGGGTTCGCGGTGTTGGTGCTCGTGAACACGGTGACCTGCTCGCCGGTCGACGAGAGCGAGAGCTGCTGGAACGCCGAGGTGCCCGTGCCGACGAGGCCCGAGAGCGACCACATGCCGGCGTCGGCATTGGTCGACAGCGAGCTGATGATGGTGCCCGCGGCGAGCCCGTTGGCGCCGACGGTGTACTTCATCAGGTTCTCGTTGCCATCGCTGTCGGTGCCCGACACGCCACGGAAGCCCGTGCCGGTCCAGCCGTTGTCGGTGAAGTACAGGACCGTGCCGGGGGCAAGGTCGACGAGGGCGGCAAAGGCGATGTTGTCGGTCGGGGCGCCAGAGGCCTGGAAGCCGACGATCGCCACCGAGCCGGCCATGAGCGAGGCCGAAGCGGTCGACGCCACGAGAGCCGCGAGGGCGCACGTTGCAATGCGGTACATAGGAGAGATCCTCAAGATGGAAAGGGAAAGGGAGGGGACAGCGCCGACGAACAACTCATCGACGCCGAAACTTTAAACCCACTTCGCTTTCGTTCGTATCAAGCCGCGTTAGGGTTAGGTGAAGATGCGGAGCCGAAAGGGCGGGATTTCAAGCCATTTCAAGCAGCCACGAGTGGCTGCTAGGCTCCTCGCAATGGACTTCGACTTGTCGGCCCTCCTCGCCCGCGAACGCGGGCAGGGCACCAGCCAGCTCGCCGAGCACGTGAACCCGCGGTTCGCCACGGTCCTGCGCACGATCGGCTTCGACCGGGAGTACGTGCGGGCCGAAGGCGCCCACCTGTGGGATGCCAAGGGCAACCGATACCTCGACTTCCTCGCGGGCTACGCCGTCTGCAACCTCGGTCGCAACCATCCCACGGTCACGCGGGCGTTGCAGGATGCGCTGGCGCTCGAGCTGCCGTCGATGGTGCAGTTCGAGGTGCCGACCTTGGCCACGGTGCTCGCGCGCGAGCTCAAGGCGCGCGTGGGCAGGGGCCTGAACCACGTCTTCTTCACGAACTCAGGCACCGAGGGCATCGAGGCCGCCATCAAGTTCGCCAAGTGCGCCACGGGCCGGCCGGGCCTGCTCTACGCGCGCAGGGCGTTCCACGGGCTCTCGAGCGGTTCGGTCTCCCTGAACGGCTGCGAGAGCTTTCGTACGGGCTTCGCGCCGTTCCTGCCGGGCTGCCGCATGGTCGAGTTCAACGACCTCGCCTCGCTCGAGGCTGAACTGGCGCTTGGCGATGTCGCGGCCTTCATCATCGAACCCATCCAGGGCAAGGGCGTGAACCTTCATGCGCCGGGCTATCTCGCCGAGGCATCGCGACTCTGCCGCAAGCACGGCGCGTTGCTCGTCTGCGACGAGGTCCAGACCGGGGTCGGTCGCACGGGCACCTTCCTGGCGATCGACCAGGAGCAGGGGGTCGAGCCCGACATGGTCGTCATGTCCAAGGCGCTTTCCGGTGGGCAGGTTCCGGTGGGTGCGGTGCTCGTGCGCGGTGGTGTGTGGAAGGCGACCTTCTCCAGCCTCGACCGCGCGATCGTCCATTCATCGACCTTCCACATGGGCACGCTGGCCATGGTCGCGGGCCTCAGCGTGCTGCATGCCTACGACGCGTGCGACGCGGCCGGCAATGCGCGCCGCATGGGGGCGCAGCTGATGGATGGCTTGCGGGCCATGCAGCCCCGCTTCGAGATGCTCAAGGCCGTGCGTGGCCGCGGGCTCATGATCGGCGTCGAGTTCGGCCAGCCCAAGTCGCTCGCGCTGCGGGCATCGTGGGCCGCCACACACGCGATGGACCGGAACCTCTTCGCCCAGGGCGCCATCGTGCCGCTCATGGAAGATCACCGGATCATCTGCCAGGTCGCCGGCCACAACCTGGACGTGGTCAAGCTCATTCCGCCGCTCGTGATCGACGACGCCGATGTGCAGTGGTTCCTGGGTGCATTCGAATCGGTGCTCGAGTCGATGCACCGGCCGCTCGCGACCGCGGGGCTGCTTGCGCGCCTGGGCCGCAACACCCTGCGCGGCGTGATGGGTTCGGCGGAGTTGAGTTCGGCGCGTGAGCGGTCGTGAGAATCGCTCAGGTTCGCTCGGGTCGATCAGGTTGGATCAGGGCCTTCGCGCAACGCGGAATCCGGCGTCGAAGTTGCTGAACGTTGGGGTGGCCAGGCCCCGATTCGATGAGCGGCACGCTCCGGAGTTGCTGCCCCAGCCACCACCTCGCAACACCCGGAACACTCCGGTGCTTGGACCCTGCGGGTCGGTGGTCGTTGCGCTCGAGTACGTGTCGTTGCCGTACCAGTCACTGACCCACTCCGTGACGTTGCCCGACATGTCATGCAGGCCAAACCCGTTGGGGTGCTTGCGGCCAACGGGTCGAGTTTGGCACTGGGCGCCACCGGCGCACGAGCCCTCGTACGACCACGCGATGCTGGACACGAGTGCGTCGTCGTTGGTTCCCGATGGTGCGCCGACGAAGTCATGGAAGGCCGTCGTCGTGCCTGCTCGTGCGGCGAACTCCCACTCTGCCTCGGTGGGCAGGCGAAAGCCCGACTGTGCCAGGAAGCCCTGAACAGCGTTCCAGCTCACCGAGTCCACCGGACGCGATGGCACGTCGCTGGCTGGGACCTGCGCACTCGATGCTTGGAAGAAGCTTGGGTTCGAGCCCATCTGCGCTGTCCACTGCGCTTGGGTCACCTCGTAGCGGCCGAGATACAGCGGTTCCGTCAGGGTCACCGTGTGCACTGGGACCTCGATCGTGGCGCAGGCGAACGTGTTCGAGGCGCTGCAGCCCATCTCGTAGGTGCCTGGTGGGATCAGCAGCATCTCGATCTGCGTGGCGGAGTCCATCACGCGCCAAGCACGTCCGGTCGCCGTGATCGCATCGCGCAGGGCAGGGTTCGTGATGACCGCAGGATCTGGGGCAGCCTCGATGAGCGTGGCCCAGGTAGGCACGGAGGTGCATGGCCCCCACTTCACAAGGAGCAGCCCCAAATCAGCGCCGTCAACAACACCGTCACCGGTGACATCCGCGGGGCCCCCGGCGGTTCCCCATGCTGTCAGCAGCACACCAAGGTCGGCACCGTCCACCACGCCATTGCCAGACAGGTCCCCGGGGCACTGCGCTCTGGCCGCGTAGTCGGTGGGGGCCCACAGCATGGTGACGCCGGTGGTGATCACGACACACGGAATGATGTTTCGTTGAAGCGGCATAGAGATCTACCTCATGAGGGACGGTAGCCCGGAGTGGTGCAGCTTCGATGCGCGGACTCAAAACGAAGCGTCAGAATCCGGCGAGCATCGTGTTGCGGGTCGCGACGCGGCGAATATGCAAGGCCATGTGCGACAGTTGTTTACAAATCAGACGGCCCCGCCAGGATGAACCGACCGCGGTCAGCGTCGACGACGAGTCGGCCACGGGCATCCCGCTGGAGCCGATTGGTGCGAAGGGGTGACAGGCGCGCATCGAGCATCAGCGCGCCATCCTCCAGGCGGTGCACAGCCAGCCGACCATCGCGCCACGCAGCGATCGCTCGTCCGCTCGCACGATCGACGATGATCGACTCCGGCTCGAAGGCATAGTTCTCCGTCGTCCAACGCGTGGTGGTGCACCTGCGGTCGCAACGCATGAGGTTTCCGTCCATCCCACCGATGATGAGATCGCCGCCGGGCTCCACCTCGGCCACGGCACCGAACACGGTGGCGACCGCCGACGTGTCGATGCGCTCGACCGGTTCCGCGTGCGCGGGATCAAGCACCACGAGCCGTCCGCCCGAGCCGCCTGCAAGGATCGCACGACCATCGGCCGATGGCCCGATCGCCACGACCGGTGGCCACGGGCTCGACCAGTCGGGCGTGCGCAGGTCCCAAGCTCGAAGCACACCACCATCCGGCGAACGAATCGTGACGCCGTTCTCCCATCGCCACGAGCTTGTCCACGCGCCGTCACCGCCTTCGATCGGTCGCGAAGGACCCACTCGCGGAAGTTGGGGTGCATCCGGTGCCACGCGCTCCACGCCACCTTGCTCGGCGATGACCAGCGCCTCGCCATCCCATGCCAGGCACCATGGTCGACCGAGCGTGGTCGGCAGGTCATGCAGTGACTCGAGCGAAAGCGCATCGACGATGTGCACACGCTGATCGCTGCCGCAGGTGGCCACATGCACGCCCGTTGGATCCCACGCCAGCCAGGTGATCTCGGTCGCGTGGAGTCGCCGCGCGTGAAGCACATCGAGCGTGCGAGCGTCGATCATCCTGAGCGTTCCGTCGCGCGATCCTGCTGCAATCCGCTGGCCGTTGGGCGAGAACGCCAAGCCCCACATGCGCGAGCCAGGAAGCGTGGTCCGGCTCGGTGGCGATCCATCGAGCGGGACAAGAGCCAGGTCACCCTGGATGCCACCGACTGCCACCATCCGGCCGAGTGGATCGATGGCCATGGCGCGAGGGCTGCCAACCACGCCGTGGAGCACCGAGCGCAGGATGGCGCCGTCGCGATCGGTCACGATGAGTTCGGATGGTGTCAGCACCACGAACACGCCCGCGAGTGCGCTGCCGCGCAATGCGGTGATCGCTTGATCAGGCGGATGGGTCGTGATGACGCGACACGCCTCCGGGTCGATCACGCACCACGAGCCGTCGGAGTACATCACCCCGAGCCGATCACCACCGAGCGGCGCAAGATCGATCGACTCAGCGTCGGCGGCGCCCGATGGAGCTCGGGCCAGCAGCTCGCGCGACTCATGTCGGGCATCCACCGCCACCACCTTGCCGCCAAGATTGGCAAGGACAGACCCATCGGGCGCCATCGCCACGCGATAGACGTGGGCTGCGTGCGGCAGGATCGTGTCACTGGCCCGCGCCAATCGGCCCAGCACGATGCGCTCCTCGAGCGAACCGTCGCGCGAGCCGCGTCGAGCGATGAGCGTTCTCGCTTGGGCCACGGCGCCCATCTCCACGTTCTGCTCAGCCAATTGCAGGAGCGCCGTGCGCCGATCGCGCTCGCTGGTGGCGGCGCGTGCCGCGAATTCCCGAGCGGTCCACGAGGCACCCACGACGAGCACGATCAGCGTGGCGACGAGCCCCGCACCGTAAAGCACGGGGCGGGGATCCTGTCGCCACAGCCGTCGAATCCACTGCCGCGCGGATTCGCGGCGCCATGGCAACGGCCGATGCTCGAGGAGTGCATCCAGGTCATCGGCGAGTTCGGCCGCCGTGGCGTGGCGTTCGGCTGGATCGGCGCTGGTCGCTCGCGCGATGACCGCCAAAAGATCGGGTTCGTCGGCGAGGGCCTCGGCTGGGGCGAGCACACTGCCGTCAGCAGATCGGCGCGGTGGTTCAACGGTGGTGATCCATGCGAGCAAGGCGCCAAGTGCGTGCACGTCGGAGCGGTGGTCCACGCGCTCGCCGCGCGCCTGCTCCGGTGCGGCCACGGTGAGCGTGGCCAGCGGCGTGGTGGCGCCGGCTTCAGCCACCCATCGCGCGATGCCGAAGTCGATGAGCCGAACGCGCCCTTCGGCATCGATCAGGACGTTGGCAGGGGAGAGATCGCCATGGATGAGCCCGCGGGCATGGGCGCCGTGCAGGGCGCGCGCTGCGTCGCGCACGGCACGGATGCAGCGCGTGTGCGGCCATGACTGCGCGCGAGCCGCGGCCGTGATCGGCCGTGCATCGCGCACAAGCTCCATGCTGAACCAGGGGCGCACGCCATCGTTGGTCTCAAGCACACCGCTGCGCAGGATCCGCACGATGCCGGGGTCATCAAGCGTGGCCAGCGCCGTGATCTCGCGGCGAAAGCGATCGAGCAGCCCGCTTGCGGTGCCAAGCCGGCGCAGGACCTTCACTGCCACCAAGCGGCCGGGCTCTTCCTCGTAGGCGCGCAGCACATCGCCCATCGCTCCAGAGCCAAGCGATCCACGCAGCCGCAGTCCAGGGATGGCATCGGGAGCAAGATCGTCCGACACGGCCTCGGGTTGCGTGGAGGGAGTGCGCGCGAATCCAGCCAGGTGCCGGATCAGCGCCATGCGCGCCGGATCGCCGCGGCACGCATGGTCGAGCCACGCCTCACGCGCATCGGCAGGTTGCTCGAGGTACTGCGCAAAGAGCTCCTCGATGCTCTGTTCGCGCAGCGGTGGTGGGTCGTGCGCGGGATCCGTCATGTGGCGCCTCCATAGCCGGCCTGCGCGAGCCGCGCGCGAATCCAGCACTGCGCGAAGCGCCAACGATTCGTGACGGTGCGGCCTGTGACGCCAGTCAGGGTTGCGGTCTCCTCAAGCGAGAGCCCGACGATGAACCGCAGTCGCGCGACCTCGGCGCAGTCGGGATGCTCAAGGTCCAGTGCCTCGATGGCTGCGCTCGCCACTTGTGCGGCTTCGCTCAGCGCAAGGTCTGGATCACGCAGTTCGTGCTCGACCACGTCCAGCGTGCGTCGTTGTCGCGTGCCGCCGCGCTTGAGGCTCTTGCGCTGGCGGGCCAGATCGACGAGCTGCTGCTGCAGCGCGCGCGCCATGGAGCCGAAGAAGTGGCGGCGGTTCTCCCACGCGGGTGCCTGGTTGCTGCCGAAGGTTCGGATCCACAGGTCGTGCACGAGGGCTGTGGGCTGGATGTCATCGTGGCGCGCATCGGCGCGGGCGAGCCCGCGCGCCATGCGGCGCAACTCCTCGTAGGTCAGCGACCAGAGCAGCGCGACCGCCTCGTCGCTGCCCGTCGAAGCGTGGCGCAGCGCGGTCGTCAGGTCGGGCGTTGGCGGGGGATCACTGGCCCCGGTTGGATCCATGGCGGCATTGTGATCGGGAGCGCGGGCTTGTGCAGGTCAGCAGCACAGTTTGATCCGGAGCGATGGTGCGGCCGGGGCGGAAATCAGCGGATTCCGTTTCCTGTCCGGGCGGCTGCTGCGCATGGCATCGGTCGGGCCCTTCCGGGAGTTCTGGTGACGCCATCGTCCTTGCCTTTGAGGCTCGGGCCTGGCGCGTTCTTCGTGTTCCAAGGAGTCAGTTCCATGGCGGGTGGATACATCGTTCGAGCTGGTGGCGGTCCTGAGGCTGGTCCCATGGGCGCCGATGCGGTGCGTGCCATGGTTCGCTCAGGGGAGTTGAAGGCGGAAGATCTCATTCGCAAGGATGGCACCGCCAAGTGGCTCACGATCGCCAGCGTGCCGCAGTTGGCGGCGGACCTTCCCAAGCCGCCGGCGCCGCCGCCAGACGAACTTGGCCTTCACGAGGTGGTGGCACCGCGGGCCGTACCGACAAGCGTGGGTTCAGCGCCGCTGCCTGCCGCCCGAAATGAGGATGGTAAGCGCCTGCAACCGGTTGAGGTGCCCATGATGGTGCTGCTCTCGGTGGTCACGCTGGGCATCTGGGGCATCATCTGGTTCCACCAGGTCATGAAGCAGTACCGCGCGATCTCAGGTCGCAATGACAAGTCTGCTGCGAACACCGAGACGTACTTCTGGGTCTATGTCGGGTGCTTGGGGCTTGCCATGCTCACGCTCTACTTCATCGTTGGCGTGCTCCCGCTGATCGGTGCCGCCGTCTGTGGATTCCTGCTGCTCAAGGATGTCCTGACCGATCGTGGGCGGATCGCCCAAGCCGTCGGCGCCACGGGGCTGACCAGTGATGGCCTGCAGCTGGGTTTCTGGATCGCGGGGTGCGTCCTGTCCATCTGTGGCTTGCCGTTCGCCATCGCCCAGGCGGTCATGTTCTTCAACGACCACAACAAGTTGTGTGCAGCGTGTGCCACCGCGCGACCGGACTGGGTCGAGAGCGGTGATTGAGTGGTTGCGGGCAGGCGCTGCGCGGTCGCGGATCAGAACTCGCCGGCACGAGGGTCTTACTGCGGGCACGGTCCCCAAGCGCCGAGCACGAGCGCCAGGTCGGCGCCGTCGGTGGTTCCATCAGCATTGAGATCACCAGCGGCAGTCGCCCAGCTTCCGAGGAGCAGTGCAAGGTCTGCGCCGTTGATCGTTTGATCGGCGTTGAAGTCTGCGGGGCAGGGAGGCGTCAGAGGCAGGCACCCCTCGCAACTTTGCTGAATGCAGTTGCCACCGAGATCGTCGAATGGCCCGATCACTTGGTTGATGCCATCCCCGTTCGAACACATGATGGTGTTGAACACCTTGGGTCTGCTGTTGGCGAGGCTATAGAGAACGTTGTAGGTTAAGGAGAAACCCGGCTCAACGTTGTACTGAAACGTGCAACTGTCGATTGTGGGGTTGCTGCTGAGATAGTTCCATATGGCAGAGCCAAATGGGTTGTTCGTGAACACACACGATGAGAACTCCGGGCTGCTGGTTCGGTTGTAAACGAGATTCCCCGTGCCGTTGACAAACGTGCATTGTGAGAGAGCGACGTCGCCCGCATTGTCGAAGTAGGCCGCTGTCCCTCTGCTCGCCAAGCCGCCCTCAAATCGGCAGTTGACGAGGCCGACATCCTTGGAGGGAGAACCCGTCAATCCTCGAACGCTGATACCGGCGCCGTACAGGTCCGCATAGTTGTTTGAGAAAGTACATCCCGTGATCGAGACCACCGGAGGACCGAAATAGCCTCTGTCAAAGGTGACAATCCCAGCGCCCATATCGGCATAGTTCTCGTCGAAGTTGCTGTTTGAGATCTCCGCCGAGCTGTCAGAGAGATTCAGACCGCCGCCGTAGACAGCAGAGTTCCCGGCGAAATCGCAATCGGTGATTGTCGCGCTGCCTTCCGTCACGGCGAGTCCACCACCTCCATTGAAGACGAGTTCCGGAAGTTCACTAGACGTCACAGCGTTGTCGATGAGTGTGCAGTCTCTCAGTGAAATGTCGCCTCGGCAGATCACGCCGCCACCGGACTCGATTGCTGTGTTCGCCACGAACTGGCATCCGATCAGTGTTGCCGTACCGTAGGAGACGTTCAGCCCGCCGCCTTCGTAAGCGGAGTTCCCCTGAAAACGGCAGCGGGTGAAAATGGTGGAGGATTCCTGAGCGAATACACCGCTCCCAGAGTTCCCCACGACATGACAATCGATGAAGACGGGACTTCCTAGAAAGACAAACACCCCTTT
>Ga0078894_10001044_pt1 | contig 20227 bp, 22 predicted proteins | sample LauGreSu1BDMLBSD_2_FD_67506 | JGI IMG/M metagenome (GOLD analysis project Ga0078894, IMG submission 67506) | Freshwater lake microbial communities from Lake Michigan, USA - Su13.BD.MLB.SD (version 4) (version 4) | ecosystem: Environmental > Aquatic > Freshwater > Lake | place: Lake Michigan... | reverse complement strand
TTGGCATCGGTTATCTGTAAATCCAAATGCTGTTCCTATTTTGCAAAATAACTTAGATAAAGTTGATTGGAATGGTATATGGTTAAATCCATCTATTTTTGAAGAAGAAATGTTATTTATGTTGAAATAGTTTTTATCCTGAAGGTGAGGATATAAAAAAAATATTATATATATATATAAAACGAACTATGAAAAAACGTTCACGTTCAAAACCGAGTAGAAAAAAAATGAATAAAATATATTCCAGAAGAAACAAATTATCCAGAAGAAAATTAAAAGGAGGTGAAGGAACACCAGATGAGAATATATCGTATAAACCCGATGAAAATATATCATATAAATCCTATGAAAATATATCGTATAAATTAAGAGAACCATTTAATAGATATACTGAACGAATTTACTGGTATACATTATCTAGAAATCCAAGAGCCATTTCTATTTTACAAAGAAATTTAGATAAAGTTGATTGGGGTGTATTATCTAGAAATCCAAATGCAATTCCTATTTTACAAAGAAATTTAGATAAAGTTAATTGGGCTGCATTATGTAGAAATCCAAATGCAATTCATATTTTAGAGAGAAAATTATATAAAGTTGATTGGGATGAATTATCTGAAAATCCAGCTGCAATTCCTATTTTAGAGAGAAATTTAGATAAAGTTAATTGGGTTGCATTATGTAGAAATCCAAATCCAAAGGTAATTAGCATTTTTGAACAAAATCCAGATAAATTACGTTTAAATATTATTTGGGTGTACTTATCTGCAAATCCAAATGCGATTCATTTGTTAGAACAACATGAGGATAAAATTGATTGGTCTATGTTGTCTACTAATCCAAATGCTATTCATATTTTGGAACAACATTTAGATAAAGTTTATTGGTATAATTTATCTGCAAATCCAAATGCTATTCATATTTTAAAACAAAATTTAGATAAAATTGATTGGCGTCGGTTATCTTTAAATCCAAATGCAATTCCTATTTTAGAACGCAATTTAGATAAAGTTGATTGGGAATGTTTATCTCAAAATCCAAATGCAATTCATATATTAGCACGACATTTAGATAAAGTTAATTGGATTACAATATGGGAAAATCCATCTATTTTTAAAGAAGACACCCCAATTGAATTCCTATTTTAGAACAAAATTTAGATAAAGTTGAATGGGGGTAGCATTATTAGAAATACAAACGCAATTTCATTAATAGAAACAAATTTAGATAAAGTTTATTGGCATCGGTTATCTCAAAATCCAAATGCTATATACATATATTAGGACAACACTTAGATAAAGTTAATTGGCATCGGTTATCTCAAAATCCAAATGCTGTTCCTATTTTGCAAGATAACTTAGATAAAGTTGATTGATCTTTAATATTGTTAAATCCATCTATTTTTGAAGAAGAAATGTTATTTATATTGAAATAATGTATAATATTATATCATATTATATAATATAATATGAAACGAACTATGAAAAAACGTTTACGTTCAAAACCAAGTAGAAAAAAAATGAATAAAAGATATTCTAGAAAAAACAGATTAAAAAGAAACAGATTATCAAGAAGAAAATTAAAAGGAGGTGAAGGAACACCAGATGAGAATATATCGTATAAATTAAAATCTCCGTTCGATGAACATACTGATAAAATTTATTGGAAATATTTATCTTATAATCCACATGCAATTACTATTTTAGCAGAAAATTTAGATAAAGTTGATTGGCGGTGGTTGTCTTTAAATACAAACGCAATTCCTATTTTATCAGAAAATTTAGATAAAGTTGAATGGTTTTGGTTATCTCAAAATCCAAATGCAATTACTATTTTAGAACAAAATTTAGATAAAGTTGATTGGCATAGCTTATCTAAAAATCCAAATGCTATACATATATTAGGACAACACTTAGATAAAGTTTATTGGACTGAATTATCTGCAAATCCAAATGCAATTCCTATTTTAGAAGCAAATGTAGATAAAGTTAATTGGCATCAGTTATCTGGAAATCCAAACGCTATTCACATTTTAGAACAAAATTTAGTTAAAGTTGATTGGGGTCGGTTATCTGGAAATCCAAATGCGATTCCTATTTTAGAACAAAATTTAGATAAAGTTTGTCGGGGTCCGTTATCTGGAAATCCAAATGCAATTCCTATTTTAGAACAAAATTTAGATAAAGTTGATTGGCATAGCTTATCTCAAAATCCAAATGCAATACCTATTTTAGAACGCAATTTAGATAAAGTTGATTGGTATTGGTTATCTAGAAATCCAAATGCTATTCATATATTAGGACAACACTTAAATAAAGTTGATTGGCGTGAATTATCTTCAAATCCAAATGCTGTTCCTATTTTGCAAGATAATTTAGATAAAGTTGATTGGACTAGAATATGGTTAAACCCATCTATTTTTGAAGAAGAAATGTTATTTATATTGAAATAATGTATAATATTATATATATGAAACGAACTATGAAAAAACGTTTACGTTCAAAACCAAGCAGAAAAAAAATAAATAAAAGATATTCCAGAAGAAACAAATTAAGAAGAAACAAATTATCCAGAAGAAAATTAAAAGGAGGTGAAGGAACACCCGATGAGAATATATCGTATAAATTAAAATCTCCGTTCGATGAACATACTGATAAAATTGATTGGTATAATTTAGCTTATAATCCTCATGCTATTTCATTAATAGAACAAAATTTAGATAAACTTGATTTACCCGCGTGGGCAATGTTATCCGGAAATACAAATCTAGAAGCAATTCCTATTTTAGCAGAAAATTTAGATAAAGTTGATTGGGGTCGGTTATCTGAGAATCCAAATGCGATTCCTATTTTAGAACAAAATTTAGATAAAGTTAATTGGTGTAGGTTATCTTTAAATCCAAATGCGATTCATATTTTAGAACAAAATTTAGATAAAGTTCATTGGATTTGTTTATCTAAAAATCCAAATGCGATTCCTATTTTAGAACAAAATTTAGATAAAGTTGATTGGCGTCGGTTATCTCAAAATCCAAATGCGATTCATATTTTAGAACAAAATTTAGATAAAGTTTATTGGACTGAATTATCTGGAAATCCAAATGCAATTCCTATTTTGCAAAATAACTTAGAGGAAGTTTATTGGGATGAATTATCTGAAAATCCAAATGCAATTCCTATTTTAGAACAAAATTTAGATGAAGTTGATTGGTATTATTTATCTGAAAATCCAAATGCAATTCCTATTTTAGCCGATCATTTGAATAAAATTAGGTGGCGTGAATTATCTTTAAATCCAAATGCAATTCCTATTTTAGAAGCAAATGTAGATAAAGTTGATTGGTTAAATTTATCTCAAAATCCAAATGCTATACATATATTAGGGCAACACTTAGATAAAGTTGATTGGCGTGAATTATCTTTAAATCCAAATGCTGTTCCTATTTTGCAAAATAACTTAGATAAAGTTGATTGGTCTTTAATATGGTTAAATCCATCTATTTTTGAAGAAGAAATGTTATTTATATTGAAATAATGTATGATATTATATCATATTATATAATATGAAACGAACTATGAAAAAACGTTCACGTCGTTCAAAACCAAGCAGAAAAAAAATGAATAAAAGATATTCCAGAAGAAACATATTATCTAGAAGAAAATTAAAAGGAGGCGAAGGAACACCAGATGAGAATATATCGTATAAATTAAAATATCCTTTTTCAGAACACACTGAACAAATTAACTGGAGTGAATTGTCAATAAACCCAAATGCTATTCAAATGTTAGAAGAAAATTTAGATAAAGTTAATTGGCATCAACTTTCAAGAAACCCAAATGCTATTCATATTTTAGCAAACAATGTAAATAAAATTATTTGGGGTAATCTTTCAGCAAACCCAAATGCGATACAACTTTTAGAAACTAATCTAGATAAAATTAGTTGGTTGCGATTATCCGAAAATCCAAGTGCAATACAACTTTTAGAAGCAAATCCAGATAGAATTAATTGGAATTATCTTTGTACAAATCAAAACGCAATACAACTTTTAGAAGCAAATCCAGATAGAATTAATTGGAATATGTTATCTGGAAATCCAAACGCAATACAACTTTTAGAAGAAAATCCAGATAGAATTAATTGGAATACATTATCTAGAAATCCAAATGCTATACCTATTTTAGCAGAAAATTTAGATAAAGTGAATTGGCATTTTTTGTCTGTAAATCCAAATGCAATTCCTATTTTAGAACAACATTTTGCAAATATTGATTGGATATATCTTTCAAGCAATCCAACTGCTATTCATATTTTAGGTGAAAATTTAGATAAAGTTGATTGGCATGTGTTATCTGCAAATCCAAACGCAATTCCTATTTTGGAAAATAACTTAGATAACGTTGATTGGTCTAGAATATGGTCAAATCCATCAATTTTTGAAGAAGAAATTCCATATTTACTAAAATAAATATATATACCAATTGGAAGACCTTGAAGAATCCGGACTTTTAGGTTATGTAGATTGTATTTCACTAGTTGTAATAAAAAATTAGATGATATGAATACACATAAAAATCCTATCCATTGTTCAGAATCAAAAAAGATAAATATTATATATAAAAGATAGCAAGGATGCCATGATAAAATGATTAAACAAGTTGCAAATAAAAATATGAAACAAATACCATAATGTTCAAAAAATCAGAATAAACACAAAATGACAAAAATACTTAAAAATAGTATCAAATTAAATGTCATATTTAACTGAAGAAGAACAAAAAATACCTAAAGTATTTCATAAGCTGTAAAATTTTTATATACTTTTGCTAGCTTAACAATTCCTGGACAAATATGCTTTAATTCATTCATATATTTTTTTTCATAAGATGGCTTTATCCAAGTATCATTCTCATATAACATTTTTACATAAGTGTTCTCTTTAAGTATTCGTTCCATTTCAATCATAAAATATGTATGTTGTGTATCATGGTCATCATCTGAATCATAACCTGGATACCAATGAATATATCCTTTTTCCCTTACACTATTAGTAGTTATTTTACAGATGGCTCCTGATTCATTTATATATTGGATAATTAATTCGGATAATTTATAATAATTACGACTCATGTTATTAAATATACATAACAATATTTCTATATATTTAATTCAATTTTTTTTCAAGAATGGATTATTGGATTCTAAAACCAGCCTCTACTTGGAAACCCAGAACCAGCACCGATATTGCCATAAGAATTTAAAGTATTATGATTTAAATTATCTGGTAAATTTGCGTTTGGTAACCAATTTTGAGGAGGAGGATTAGCTAACGCACTACTTCCAGGTGATAGATGCCCGCCTAATGAATAAACATTACTAGCACCCCCATTATTGCTTAAATATTGGAAATGACCATTTGGATAATTTGGGGTTGTCATAGGTGATTGAAACCCGCCACCTCTCATATGGTGTTTAGATGTTCGTCTGCGGTACCTTTTTGAATGTCTACGACTTTTTATTCGTTTAGAATGTCTTCTCTTTGAACATTTCATATAATATACTAATATTTTTTCAGAATATTATATATTTAATTCTAGGTTCCTCCAGTAGGGGAACATTTTCTACAGTTATTTCAACGTATATCCCATTTCTTCATTGAAAATACATGGATAGTTCGTTTCATATATATATAATATCAAGAAGCAATAAATCATCAGGTAGTTTAGACGAATTACTAAACCCAAAATTTACACGCTATTCCCTTCGGGAGAGCAACCCTTTTTGATTTTTAGTGGGTGTGTACCATTTTTACAAGTTCTAAAATCTTAAATGGTGTAAATTATATGTATCTATTTCAATTACATGTGTTGGAGTTCCCAACCACAATTTATGCGTCTTTTGGAAGAATTTCTAGTATATTTTGAACGCACCCAGCGTTTGTTTCTTCTAGTATATTTTTTCTTAGAACCCTTCATTGTATATTTTTTTGATATTCTATGAATCTTACTGGTGTTTATTTTTTTACGTCCACCTTTTTGTGCACATGGATATATTCCTGCAGCACTTTGAATATTTGTTCCAGCTGGTGCTAATGTATGTATTCCATTAGGTACATTCGTATTTGAAAAAGGAATTCCATTTGTATGTGAATTATATACATTTGCATAATTACTGTTAATATTGCTAAACGGAGGATTATTTAAATTTCCAATTGTAAATACACCCATATAATATAATATAATATTATTATGTTAGTTTGGATAAAGTATTGTCTTCTACAACGCTTATAGGTATCCATCTTTTAAATTTAAAATTGTATTCGCACAACATGTTAAACGTTCTATCTAAATATACATATTTATCTTGTCTATTGTCTTCAAATTCTTGTTCATCATCACTTTCTTCAATAGCATCTAAATTATAATTTTCTTTTATATTTCGAAATAGTTTATTCATCATAACACTAGTTTTATAGTCTGGAATAAAAGCAATATCATAATAATCTTCTATGCCATTATTGTACACAAATAAATTATATATATCAGGTTCAATATCAGCTGTAATCCTAAATATAGCCTGTTTTTTAGTGGTATGTTCTATCTTCTTATTAAAATATGGCATAGTAACTATTTTCTTAGCATACTTATTGTCGAAAAATCTATATTTAATATGGTTTACAGTATAAGGCAACGAATGTATGGAATTTAATAGCAAATGAATAGAATTATTAATTAACGGCAATCCAAATATAGTGTAATTATCATTTAATGGCATTTGTGATAATTCGGATTTAAATATATTGTTCAATAATTCCAATTTTGAAAAATAACCCATATTATTACAATACTTACCGGCATAATAATACATATCTTCTACACAAAAACAATTATTTGTTTTATATTTAAATAAAGTTCCGTAAAAAATAGTTCCTAATGCTAGTTTATCTATAAATCCAGTTGTAATTTTTTTTACATTATATATTTGTTTATTATCATTTATTTCCAATAAAACACAAACATTATCTTTATTATATGTTGTAAACCACGCTACATATTTTGTTCCTTCTGGAATAGCTAAAACAACGTTTGAATCAAAAACTTTCTTATGTGTTATTTTTTCATAACAAAGTTCAAATTTTGGAAACTTTTTCAATAATATATGTATGTCTTCTTCATTAAACATTTATACATATATCATACGATATCTTTAAGCATATTTTATCTAAATTAAAGTATCATTATTAGAATTCAGTTGTTTCTTAAGAAATGATTTTAATTCATCTTTCATGCTATCATTTGAAGACATAGGTAATAATTCAATATCTGTATAACTTTCAGTTGATTTATTCGAAATTATATCATAAATATTTTGATATTTTTGATTTGGAGAATTCACTAAATCTTTGATTTTCGGAACAGTTAATGTTGTCTTAAAGAATATTAATAAATGATGAACTAACAAAATAAATATCAATGACATTAAAGAAATCTGTATAATCCAAATTAACATAATATAGAAAAACATTAGTTTAAAACAAATAAAACATATTAACAATAAATGATTTAAACCTAACTTTTATGTATTATAATTATGACACAATCTTTAACTATAATTATAGTTGATAAATCTTCTTCTTTAAAAACATTAACAGTCAAAGATTACAAAGTGAAAGACCTTTATAAAAAATGTGGATTTAAAAAATCAGAAGATTTTAATTTACAAGTAGAATGGACTATAAAATTAGATGGACAAAAATATTTAATTCAAATGTATGGCAAACTTAACGGAAAAGCCAACATGGAAAATAAATATGATTTTCCACCACCAGTTGATAAAAAATTATATTTTGGTTCCTGTGCTTTAGTTGGTATGATACGCGATGATTCTAATAATATATCACATATTAATTTATCTATTCCTTTATGGAACAAACTTTATGAAAAATTATTTGGTGGATTTACAGATTTATCTTTAACATGTGTTGAAGATGAAGATGAAGAAGATGAACTTGATAATGTACCAAAAAATATGAAAACAAAAAAAGGGGGGTATTTAAAAGATGGGTTTGTAGTAGATAGTAGTGAGGCTGAAGATGAAAGCTGTTCGGAGAATGATGATGTAGATAGTGATAGTGTAACTGAAGAACACCGTGTAGAGGCTGAAGTTGAAGAAGAGGAGTTAGATGATTTAGGTTCAGAACTAACTGAAGAATCTTATATTGATAGCGATTCGGAATAATGCCTTTTCCAAAGGTGTAAAAATGTATATAATATGACTAATTTATCTGGTTCAGGTGGACGTTCAATAGGCGTTAATTATGCTACTTCAGCAAAAAATATGGGAGAATGTTTTTTAACTTGCAAAATACATCACAGTCACGACAAGTTTGAGAATGCTTTTGGCAATAACTTATCAAATGGATACAGGTTCATTACACCTTTTTACATTTCAAACGCCGATTTTTTACTTACATAAAATTGAATGAATATTATAATTAAATTGTTGGATTACAATATTTAGGCTAACTGAAAATAGTTAATATTAATTATTATAATAAAAAATTGATTTAAAATAAAATATTACAATATATTATTAACGCTAAAAATGTCTAAAATTAGTTGCGAAAAATGCGGTAAAGAGTTTAATAGTAAATCCCATTATACTCAACATCAAAAAAGAAAAACTCCTTGCGTTAATGAGAGCAAAATTAAAGAATTGATTGATAAGTCAGTTGAAGAAAAATTAACTAAATTAAATGTTCCGTTATGTTCGTCTGTTGAAAATCCGTCTGTCGCAATTCAACATACACAAAAAATAACAATTGATACCTCAACCTTTAACGAAATTAAAAAATATTATGATGAAACATTAAATACTGATAAAAGCACATACAAATCAAGCAACGATGAACCTACACCGATTGATTGTATAAGTGAAATGATAAGTAAAATTCCTAACGAATTATGGGGAAAAAGTGATTTATCCATATTAGACCCTTGTTGTGGTAATGGAAATTTCAGTATTCCTATCATATTTGAATTGTTAAAGTATCACGATAAAAAAACAATATTAGAACAAATATTAGAATTTAATGATATTAATGAAAGTAGATTAGAAAATGTGCGTAGTGTATTTTGTAGTGAAAAATACAATTTACAAATAACTAACCATGATTTTATTACATTTAATAGTAGTAAAAAATATGATTTAATCGTTGCTAATCCACCATACGCAAAATTATTAGAAAATGGTAAAAGGGCATCGAAAAATCACAACTTAATTAAGGATTTTATTGAAAAAGCATTATCACAACTAAAACCAAATGGTTATTTATTATTTATTACACCAGATAATTGGATGTCTTATGCTGATAGGAATGTATTAATTGAAATAATTACATCATTACAAATAATACATTTAGATATACATACTGCAAAAAAATATTTCAAAAAAATTGGTTCCAGTTTTACTTGGTATATAATTCAAAATTGTGCTTTCTACAAAAATATTAATGTTTCTGGAATATGGAAGAAAAAAGAATATGTTAGTTCAGTCATATCAAAACAACGCAAATACATTCCATTATTATATAATCAAATGGTTCAAAATATATTATCAAAAACAATTGATAATACAACTCTACCAAAATTTGAGGTTAAAACCAGTAGTGATTTACATAAATATACAAAGGCTGAATTTATTCGTGATGAAAAAACAGAACAATTTAAATACAAATTAATTCATACACCAAGTCAAACTGTATATTCATCAAGACCTCATAAATTTCAAGAAGGATATAAAATATTTATATCAACAACAGATAAGTATAGTGTATTTATTGATAATTGCGGAATGACACAATCAATCGTATTTATAATATGTTCTAATGAAGAACAAGCAAAAAAATATTTACAAATATTACAGCATCCATTATATGTATTTATAAATAATATTTGTCGTTGGGGAAATTTTAACAACATAAGAATATTACAAAGTTTTCCTATTCCAACCATAGAGTATTCTGGTAATTATCAAGAACTATATAATTATTTTAACATTACAAAAGAAGAAATTGAATATATTTGTGATAATCTGTAAATTTATGTATAAAATTATTCTTTGTAATCTGGGTCGCAATTATCGCTTAATATAGGATATTCGTTATAATTTTTTTTATAATCTTCCAAAAATGTGCTTTCGTAAGCATGGTATGTTTGAGCTGTTATTTTTGTTTCTTTACCGAAAATTTCAATAGTAATTTCGGTTTTAGGTAATTCATATCCATACATTTGAATTTTACAACCTAAATTTAGGTAAAACTCAAATGTGTTATAAATAAAACCATTTGTTTTAGAGCAATCACCTGATTTTCCTCTTTCTTCTATATGATGACCGCAAAGATAAGAGGCAACCCTTCCTTTAAGACCAGTTCTCGTTCCACCAATTTTAACAATCATACCATTTATTACAAGTATATATAACCATTCTGTTTTTTTGTTAAACGCTTCGGTTGAAATTGTTGGAACAAATTGAATTAAAGTATTTCTTTTTTTATTTCCTTGTTTTTTTCCAGATGTAAATAATTCACTATCTAAAACTATATCTGCTATTGGAATAAAATGGTCTTTTCTATTATATTCCTCAAATGGAATTGTTTTATCAGTTGGAATTAATTTAATCCATTTTTTTATTAATGAACTCTCATAAAGTTCATTAATATTTGCTAATCCAGAAATATCGTTGTTATAAGTTGTTTCACTCATCTTGTATATAATAATGTAATACTTATTTGTTTACGTATTTCATTTCAATTTTTTATAATCAATTTTATGAAAAAAGAACTATAAATGATTTTTATATAGATATAGGACTATATATAAAATCGGCGTTTGAAATGTAAAAAGGTGTAAAAACGGGCATTCAAATCAATACCGATATTTGGAACTAATAATAATATAACTATTAAGCTGCACCTAGAATTTTGACGGATAATTTATTTGGCGTAGGAAATAGGTCGAATGATGGAATATTTAACAGCAATCATAGTGAAAATATATGTTTAACAATAACAATGTGGAAAATATACCGTTAGTTTTGTCTATAAATAATGATATTTGCTACTATTGAAACTAAATATTAAATAAAATTGATTATGATTTAAATATATTTGTTTGTAATATATTTAGATTATAATGCCAACCCGTAAGATCGAACATCCAGAAAAATTTAGATATAATATACAACAAAAGTTTAAAGAGTTTTTTGAGACAGAAAAAGATGCAATCAATTTGGAAAAAGGCATATATAATTGGGCTTTAAAAGAAGCAACAAATAAAAAAGTCGTAAAAAAATGGGATAACCCATTCTTTGTCCAAATTTATTTAGATCATTTGCGTAGTGTGTATATTAATCTTAAAAGTAAACATTTGGTTGATAAAGTAAATGGCGGAGAAATAAAGACACAAGACATTGCTTTTATGACTCATCAGGAAATTTGTCCTGAAAAATGGGAAGAATTAATTAAGGCAAAAAGTATTAGAGATAAAAACAAGTTTGAACAAAATTTAGAAGCAGCGACAGATACATTTACATGTAGAAAATGTCGATCAAAGAAATGTACATATTATCAAATGCAGACGCGTTCAGCGGATGAACCTATGACAATTTTCGTAACGTGCATCGATTGTGGTAATAGATGGAAGACTTGCTAGATTAATAAAATAATATAAATGGTAAAATAAGGAATCCAAATAGAATAATAAAATAATGTAAATTATCACAGAAAAACGTTGATTTACATTTTTTCTTTGCTTGATTGTGTAATATGTCATAATTATGATTAAAATCCAAATTCATAAAATCTTTAATGGTTTTATCCGGAAAAGAACTAGTGACTTTTCTTAAAAACATTGCATATTTATGTTCTTTAAGTAGGTTAGAAATAATATTTATATTTTCAGGAGTAGCGTCTTTAAATATATTTGGGCTTGTCGGGCTCGACATATGTTTCCAATCACATAGTGTAGATGAGTCATTGATTAATCGTATTGGATTTGTTAGTTCTCCAAATGTTTGTAGTATAATAGCAAACAAACTTTCATTTGCTAATCCTCCATTATTGATTTGATTAAATGTTCCGTTTCTATATGTAAAAAATAAGATGCATTTATATACGTGGTCTCGGCATAATGTAAACCAAGGGTCATTAGCTAATCTAAATTCTTTTGATAACATACGTAAATTGGCTCTTAAATGTAAATTTATATCCCAATAAGCTGGCATACATCTAATAATAGAAACCTGATAATGATTCAAAAATAGTTCTCTAAATTTGGCAGGACTAATGATTGGAACACATGAATCTGTCAATAAACAAAACCATACATTGTTTTTGTCATGTTCATATGCATAATATAAGACAGACATATATGCGGGAACAACATTGAAATAAGCTGTTTTTTGAATATATTTTGGTGGAATAGTATATAATTTGATCCATGGAGATTTTATTAAATGTATGTTTTTATAATGAAAATAAATATTAATAATATCTTTGTTTGGTTCAATCCATTCAATCCATAATTTTTCTTTATTAAGAATATGTTTATAACTGATGATAAAGCATAATGCTACTTTCATGTATATATTATAATTAAAATACTTTATATGATTATAATATATATTTATATAGACATCAAATTAACCAAATAACATTTTTTTAGCTGTTCCTAGCCAGTTAACATCTTTAACAGATGTGCTTCTTATTATATCAGCTTTATTATCTATATTTGGTTCGACAAAATCATTGTCTAATTCATTGGCATATTCATTTGCAATTATATTAGCATTATTTTCATTGGCATCGATAGTTTCAAGTAAATATGAATTTTCTTTAATTATCAATTCATATTTGTTTAATAAATCGTTGTATTTTTTTTGCAATTCATTGCATTTAATTTGAGAGTCTTTATATTTTTTTGTAGTAATACTAAGTAAATTAGATAATTCTGTTATTGTACTGTTTAAAGTTTTCAAATAATCTATAATATTATAAATTGAATAAACACTAAATAAAATGGATATTCCGGTTGATATATACATTTTGTTAATATGTGTCATGATAATAATTATAATAATTATTTAATATCTTTTAGTAAAATATTGTATAATTGTATGGACACCCCCCGAACACCCTCAAAAAGTTGCATAATATCTGTTTTATTTGGCTTCATATGCATGGATGCGTCCCGCCAAAAAATTGAATTAAATATAATATTATAAAATATGTATAATACATATACAATGGGTGAATTTCAAACTTTTAGCAACTTTTTGAGTTACATCGATAAAAATTATGACGAAGAACAAAACATAATTATTGAAAATTTTATGGCATATTACATAAATAAGTATAGAAATAAACGTAATGATGAGTCTATATATAACGATGATTTGAAAAGCGATGTAACTGGAGAATTACATAAATTAGGTCTTATTGGGTTTGAATTTGAAAAAAAATTGCATGATGAACGTGAATATAAAAGATCTCTTAGGAAATCTAAAATGAAACAAAATCTAAAATGAGATATCTTCTAAATCTTGAATTTTCCAATACTCGCTTCCTCCGTTAGGTAATGGTCTTCGAATAATAAAAGGCATTCTTTTTTCTTTAAGTTCCATTTCAGCAATAATATATCCATCAATTACATTTTCAGGAACTTTTACAAATGGGTAAGCTCCTGAATTAATTTGTTTGGCTCTTTGTCCTAAAATGCGTGCCTTTTCATATTTTGTTAAATATGGTATTGTTTTATGTAATTCATCAACAATAACTCCATCTTTATTTCTAATTACCTTTGTCATTGATAAAATTTCGTCATAATTTTGTAAAACGCTTTCTGGATGAAAATTGACTATATAATTATCATTAATTGATTGATCAAATTTTTGTAAATATTGTTCTCCATCATCATCGTCATCATCTACATCATTATCCACAAAATCAATAGGTTTTTTATATACAGTTTTTGCCGGAACTTTTTTTATTTTGCTTGGTTTTATTTCTGTAGTAGACTCATTATCATCTTCCATTTCTGAATTAGCTCCACCATATTGACTATCTTGTTCATCTTCTTCAACATCTTCATCTGGTTCAATATCTTCATCCTCATCTTCATCTTCGTCTTCGTCTTCGTTTGGTACAATATCATCTTGTTCTATGTCTTCTTCTATGTCTGAATTATCTGTAGACGATTTTTCGTCATCTGAATCTCCTCCTTTATGAAATTTATTATCATCATCTTCTCCATCATACTGATTATCAAAATAACTACTCATTGTATAATATAATGCTATATATAGTTTTTATATTATTTCAATTTTATTTATATGAAAAAATAATAATAAATGTTGATTATGATTGATCTTCGGTTTTCCAAACAGTATCGCATGTTGAACATAAATAAGCATATTTCATGTTTGTGTCGTCATACCGTATATAAATAATTTCGCGTGGGACATCTTCTTTGTTTGTTAAGCAGTCTTCATTTGGGCATAAAATGTTAGAAACCCGAGGAAGAGTTGGATCATATTTTGTATATTTATTAATAATATGACTAAATTCTTGTTTAGATTTTTTTAATTGTATTTTTGATACAGTGACATCTTTTACTGAAATTGTAGAATCTTTATTTCCACAGTTTCTACAATAATAAATGAGTTTATTAGGATCCACAGGATCAATACTAATATAATACATATTGGAGCATTGACTACAGAAGTGCATGGTTATATAATATGTATTATATTTATATTATAATTTCAATTTTATTTTTATTCTAAAGGGTCTAAGTAGTGTTAGATTCGACAAATAATTTAGTTTTGATTAATTTTTGTTCTAATTCGCTATAATTAATATTAGTGACCATTTTATATATTTCTATAATTTCTTTTGATTTGGGGTTTGATTGTTTGTTAGTTTGAACAAACTTAAGAAGTTTCTCATAATTATTAATAAAATGTTCTTTCATGTGTGTATAAAAAATGTGAAATGGTTCGGGAATTTTGTTTTTCATAATCATATCACAAATAGCAAAATCTATATTTTTAAATTCAATTGATTTTTGGTAAGGAATACACTCTTTACTTTGTGCGCAATGTCCTGGTTCATTTTCAAATGGTATTTTAGTAAACAATGAACAAATAGTAAATAAAACGCTATTTATGGTTTGACATGCTGACCATTGGTCTCCATACCATGTGTTAAGTATGGATACACATACTTTTCCGCATCTATAAAGATTTGGGTTAAATCGTGTACATCCATCATTAGTCATATAAGTAACTTCGGGTGGTGTAAATGGATAATCATTTGGGAATTTAAATTTGAAAAAATAATATCCCCCGAAATATGGTGTATCTGAAGGTCCAACAATCATAGCGTATCCTTGTGTCATATCATTTTCATCATGAGAATAATAAATTCCGTTATCGGTTAAAGGGTGTTTTATTATTTGTCTTACATCTTTTAAAAGTCGTTTTACAGTATCAGTGTGAATTATTTGAGATTCTGTCATAATATATACATGTAAAAATATATTTAAATATGTTTAATATAATATGTTATTTGCGTATAAATTAGTTATTTTAATATTATTAAAATAAAAAAATGAAATAGAAAAATCTTAACATAATATATCAATAAATGGAAACTATGATATCATCATCGTCACAATATAATGATTTATCTGACTTCCTAACAAAGCATACAATCAGTAAAAGTTCTGGAGATACAAATCAACAAAAAATAACTCACACAAGAATAGGAAGTAAAGAGTTAAATGTGTATGCAGGTGCTTTTAGTATTGGTCGTGATGAATTGCCTATATTTCGTAGATTATATTATGAACATGTTTTTGTGAAATGTCGTAAAGAATATTTGACTGAAACACAGATTTCAAATTGTTTGCAAGAGGGTGCTGGACCCATTTTGGTTGATTTCGATTTTCGTTATAAATATGATGTAACAAAACGTTTACATACAAGTGAACATATACAGGATATAGTTTTACTTTATTTAGAGCAACTTAATGAATTTTTCATATTTGAAGAAAATAAATCATTTCCAATTTTCATTATGGAAAAGCCAACTGTAAATAGGGTTGCTGATAAACAAGTTACAAAAGACGGGATTCATATGATTATAGGAATTCAAATGGATCATGTTTTACAACTGATGTTACGAGATAAAATATTATCCCAAATAGGTGATATATGGGAATTGCCTTTAACAAATAGTTGGGAAGATGTATTAGATAAAGGAATATCGTCAGGTTCTGTAAATTGGCAAATGTACGGGTCTCAAAAACCTGGATATGAAGCATATAAATTAACATATTATTTGACTGCTGAATTGGATGTAACTGATAATAATTGGATTACGATAGCAAAGCCATTAAATGAGATTGATTTATCGAAAGATTTGCCATTATTGTCAGCGCAATATGATAACAATATAAAATTTGAATTAAATCCAAATATAATAGATGAGTATAATAAGAGATTGGATGAGAAAAAAACTAAGAAATCAAAATCAAAATCGAAAAGTAAAATAAATGTGGTGTTTGAGGAGGAAGAAGTTGGTGAAATTCAGTTGTCTGATATTACTGATAAAGAAACTCTTAAAAAGGCAGTAGATTATATTATGGTAAATTTAAAGGTAAATGAACAATATATTAAAGAAACGCACCAATATACGCAAATTTTACCTGAAAAATATTATACACCTGGTTCTCATTTGTTAAATAGAAAAGTTGCATTTGCGTTAAAGCATACAGATGATAGATTATTTCTATCTTGGGTCATGTTAAGGTCTAAAGCAAGTGATTTTGATTATGCTACGATTCCTAATTTATTTAATGATTGGAAGCATCATTTCAATAAAAGGCCGGATGGTGTAACACGTGCCTCTATTATGTATTGGGCGAAACAGGATGCATATGAAGAATATAAAAAGGTTAAAAAATATACAATTGATCAATATATAGAAGATACAATATTTGAAGCGGGTGATTGGGATTACGCAATGGTATTATATCATTTATTTAAAGACAAGTATGTGTGTAGTAGTATTACTAATAAGAAATGGTATGTGTTTAATAAGCATCGTTGGGAAAAAGATGAAGGTCAGCGTTTAAGAATGGCGATTTCAAAAGACTTATTTGAATTGTATTCTGAAAAACAAAGTCAATATTTGTCTGAAGCTCAGCATTATGAACCAAGTGATGAACATCATGAAAAATTTCAAAGAAAAATAAAAAAGATAGCTGAGATTTGTATAAAATTGAAAAAAACGAATGATAAAAATAACATTATGCGTGAAGCTATGGAAATATTCTTTGACCAAGAATTTCAAAAAAATATTGATTCAAATCCATATTTAATGTGTTTTACAAATGGTGTGTTTGATTTTAAGACAAAGGAATTTCGTGATGGTTATCCGCAAGATTATATTACAAAAACAACGGGTGTATCGTATATCCCATTTGATCCGTCAAATAATAATATTCAAGTTGTATCTAATGAAATAATGACATTTATGGAACAATTATTTCCTCTGCCTGATTTATGTAAATATATGTGGGATCATTTAGCGTCAGTATTGATTGGTGTTAAAAAAGAGCATGCCTTTAATATTTATAGAGGTTCTGGTTCAAATGGTAAATCAATATTAACAGATTTAATGTCGCAAAGTTTGGGTGATTATAAAGGAACTGTGCCGATTACATTAGTTACAGATAAAAGAAGTTCTATTGGTGGTGCAACTCCTGAGTTGATGCAATTAAAGGGTGTAAGATATGCAGTAATACAAGAACCGACAAAAGAGGCTACACTAAATGAGGGTATTTTGAAGGAATTAACGGGTGGTGATCCATTATTGGGTAGAGCGTTGTATTGTGATTCTGAAATATTTATTCCTCAATTTAGTTTGGTAGTGTGTACAAACTCGTTATTTGATGTGAAAAGCAATGATGATGGTACATGGAGAAGAATGAAATTGGTTGATTTCTTTGCAAAATTTATGTCAGAGGGTGAAATATATACAGATGATACGAAATATGTGTTTAAAAAGGATAAAAGTTTGAAAGAAAAATTGCCGATATGGGCTCCTGTATTTATTTCAATGTTGGTTAAGAGAGCATGTGAAACGGAAGGAGAAGTAATTGATTGTCATGAGGTATCGTCATCATCGAATAGATATAGACAAAGTCAGGATGCTATTTCTGGATTTATAATGGATAAACTTATTAAGGTTGAAAATCAATATGGTCTAAATCAAATGTCATTAAATAATGCGTTTAAAGAATGGTTTCAAATGAATTATGGTAATAGAAAATCTCCAAAATTATCGGAATTAGTAGATGCGATGATTAAAAAGTTTGGTAATAAAAATGGGAAAACGAATAAGTGGCATAATGTAAAGATAAAAGAAGATGACTGTGAGAATGTAGATGATTTGGATGCTTTGTAGTGGAAATATATATTATGAAAACAACTTAAAGAACGAAATATATTATTTATGAAAACAACTTAAAGAAAGAAATATATTATGAAAACAACTTAAAGAACGAAATATATTATGAAAACAACTTAAAGAACTTAAACAATACATTTACAAATTATTATATACATTTTTTGGTATTTTTTGCAACAACCACGTATATATATTATAACATATGTGTGTTGTTATGTGAAATAAATAGGGGAAAAATACAAATACAATTGCTAGAATTATTTTTTTAATAAACGATAAATCACTTGGAGAAAGTATTAAAGCTAAAATAAAACAAATAACTAACAAATAATAAATCCACCAAAAAAATCTATACCAAGATTGCAAACGTTCTAGTGCTTCCATTTCATAATAAGTTTTCCTATCATTTGTTAGTATATCACCCTTACTATCTCTTAGTTTTGATTTAAGAATCATATTTTTTTCAGAATATTCATGCAATAATTCAGTTGTATTTTTAGAATTTATTAATGCCGTGTTTAAATATGAATTCATAGTGTTTGCACTTAATAGCTCGTTATTAAAATTTTCTTCTATCATTTTTGAAACTGTTTCAGCTTTTTGTTTTAATTCTTCTTCTCTCATGTTATCATAATAAGGACGACCTTCAGTATATACATAATAATTTTTTTTACTTTGTTCAAGTTTTATTGGAGCGATTTGCATGTTAGTTTCAGCATCTAAATATTTTTGTTTTAATTCTTCAGATGCTTTTAATTTTTGGCATGTTGGACCACACATAATTGCTTCAGAAGATTTTTCAAGCAATTCATTTATTTTATCTTGACTTATTTGTTGGTTTTGTAGCAACGTTTGTTTATCATTTTTACTTAGTTCATTTAAACTTTGTTGTATACTTGAAAATAAATTATCCATCTTGTAATATCCTTATATTTTTTTTTGGTTAAAACTTAGATAAAGATGAAACAGTATTATCTACCGGAAATGTTTTTATTTGAGCGTGTCCATATTTATCTAATCCTCTAAAACCTTCATTTGTATTATATAAATTATTCGGTATACAAACATTTTTAACAGAGTCGTATGTGCTTCCACTATAACAACACGCCGAACCTATGCATGTAACTGTAGGCGTTTTCCAAGGATTATTAGAATATTCGTAATTATTAGTAGTATATGGAACATTTTTTTCGGCTTTTTCTTTATTAAAATACCAATCATATTCATCCCAATTCATATCATCTCTGTTTGACATATCTATTAATTGCATACCAATCAATAATACACCGATAACAAGTATAATTACTAACAACAATGTATAAATATTAGAAGGCAATATACTATTGTTATATAATAAAGTTAAAATAATAATAGGAATACATATGAATACAATTGTTTTCATTAATTTAGAATGAGCATTGTATTGTTTTCCAAAATAAGTATTTATTTCAACTAATCTTAATTTATTATTTTTTTCATTTTCAATAAGATTCATTTTAAGTTTTGATTGATTTAATTCATTTTCAAGAATATCAATGGTTTCAATAGATTGGCTTAATGTATTTCTAGATGAAGATATGTTTTGTTTATACGATGAATATATGTTTTTTAAACTAGAATATAAATTCAGTCTTATTTGTGAAATCTCATTAATTTTATTTATGATTTGTTGTTTTTGTTCAGGAGTCAAACTAA
>Ga0078894_10001043_pt1 | contig 20239 bp, 15 predicted proteins | sample LauGreSu1BDMLBSD_2_FD_67506 | JGI IMG/M metagenome (GOLD analysis project Ga0078894, IMG submission 67506) | Freshwater lake microbial communities from Lake Michigan, USA - Su13.BD.MLB.SD (version 4) (version 4) | ecosystem: Environmental > Aquatic > Freshwater > Lake | place: Lake Michigan... | reverse complement strand
GTGTATGTGGTTTTTGGTATTAATGCAATTTCATTGTTTTCGGCAAGTGAAATTTTTGTGGTCTGTTCAGCACCTTCATAATACAACAAATTATTTATTTTGTATTTGGGACCAGTTTCTGCACTTGCAGTCGCAGTTGCATCTGTAATGTCAAATGTATAAATATATGTGTTTTCGCCCCAAGACACATAATTCAATTGTGTTTTTGTTGGTCCATCAATCGTGTACCATGATCCTACATATGGACTAATTACTTTTTTAGTTATGACAGGCAGTGGCATGTTTTTCACATCTGTTGTCAAAGTGTAAGAGGTTTTTGTTCCACCATTTCTGTCAAATATAGTTACCGATTTAGTAGAACCACTAACAGTGACTCTATAGACATTTCCGTTCTTAGAGTCATACCAAAAATTGCCATCCACTTTTACTAAATTTTTGTAATATTTTTCATAAATACTTGAATCGGAAGAAAATGGGTTTGTGTCTGCAGCAAATCCTTCGGCACCATTTGTCCATGAAGAATAGAATGATGCTGCCACCAATATTAGCAACAACAACACAAACAACATTAATGGACTTAATTTCATATTGTATATATTCTATTACGAAAAATATAGTTTGAGAAATATATTAGACATTTTTTCTGTAGTATTTTATCCAATGCCACGCAAAGCAAAAACAACAGTCGAAACACAGGTTGATGATGTGTCTAATAACAATTTAAATCTTCATCGGTTTAAAGTAAACCCCACACCTCTTGCCTCATGCCATTCACAAGACACTGCTTTTGAAATCGGCATCGATGAAGCAGGTCGTGGTCCCTTATTCGGTCCCGTTTTTGTTGCTGCCGTCGTTTTACCTAAAGATTTGTCTGCTTTCCACCATGAATGGATGCGCGACAGCAAACAAATCAAAAATAAAAAAACCATGAAAGAACTTGCCAACTATATCAAACAGAATGCCTTGTATTGGCATGTCGACTGTGCCGACGCAGAAACCATCGACCGCCACAATATTCTCAGTTCAGTTATTACTAGCATGCACAACTGTGTGACCGGTGTAGTCAAACAGATGAAAAATGGAGGCAAATCCGTTGCCGATGGACTCCTCCTCGTCGATGGCAACTATTTCAAACCCTACGTGAAATACGATGACACCATTGACAATTTTGTTAGCATCATGCACACCACTGTGGAGAAGGGCGATGGGACCTATTCCAGCATTGCTGCTGCGTCCATTCTTGCCAAAGAGGCGCACGACGCCTATATTGCCGATATGTGTGCTAAATATCCTGTGTTGTGTGAACGATATTCTCTTGACAAAAATGTGGGGTATGGAACCAAGGCGCACATCGAGGGCATCCAGACTCATGGTGTCACACAATGGCATCGAAAATCATTCAATATATGTAGGGGCGAAAAAGAGAATCATATTGAGGAAATTTAAATGCAAAGGTGTAAAAATTATTTATTACTTTTATGCAATAAATAATTTCTGCGTTTTACACAAACAACAAATCGAATGCAGTCTTATAAATTTTTCTAATTTCGGTTGTTATGTCCATTGTGCTATATCCCAACAAGAATTCTTCATGCGAGGCGTCATACAGGAATCCTAGTGCATATTCCACGGGTTTTCCTTCCAGTGTGAAATACTTGGTCCAACGTGCAACCTTATTTGATGCCGTGTCCAATGCGATTATTATGTGATAGTAATACCTGCGGTCCTCATAGGACACTGTATGACAGAGAAACCATGTCTCCGACCCAACGCGGATGCCATTGCACGACCCACGTATATGTGCAAAAAACGGAGGCAAATTGCTGCAATTCTGTACCACGTTCTTTCCTAAATCCTGGTCATATAGGGTAAATGGATACCATCCATAGACTATTTTTAGCGCACTATTGGTATAACTGCCGAAGGCAGTTACACGTGGATCAACCGTTGGTTGTTCTACACTGTCTTTAAACAAAGTCCAATTCTTCTCTATTGCCTTCATGCCATCTTTGCTTTGCAATACAGATGATTCTGTTTTACCGGTTTCCAAATTGATTGCACCAAACTCTATTGCCATTTTACCATGTGAACCTTTATGACTTGTACCTTCAGGTAGTCCGCGATTTGCCGTGAAATAGGGTTTGCCATCATGTTCAAAAAGACGCACATCCTCCAATCCCACATACAAATTGTCCAATTCTCTATTGTGCTCCAATTCAAACTCTTTCTCTATTGCACCAGTTTTTCTGTCATACAGAGTTAACCAATTCTTGGTTTCTATTTTGTCTTTATTTATATAATTGCCTTTTTCATCAATCCTGTAATTCACGTGGCGCACATTGACGAGCAACTTTGTATTCCCGCATAAATAACACATTGTCGGCGTACTATTTGCAAAATCTGCAAACGTCTTTGTCACAATTGGCACCGTGAGTTGTCTTCCTATCAACGCCATTTTCTCCGCGTAAAACTTATAATTTGACAGTACATTCTGTATGATACTATGGTCCACAGTCGGTGTTGCCAAAACACGCATGCAGAGTGTTGCGACGTCGATTTTATCCGGGTTGCAATAATACCCCGAAATCGTATATTCGTAATCAATCTTGTAATCGTACACGTCGTTCTGCACAAACAGATGGTCTAATGGTTTGCCGCGAGTCTTATTTAACCGGTCCTTAATCATCTTGTACAATTCATACACCAATCTGTTTTTGCCCTTGCTCCTGTAATAGGTCATCATTTCATAGATGTTTTCCAGGCGGTCGGGGAATTTGTCGTACCCCTCTAACCAACTTGCCAGCGCCTTCTCGTGCTCTCCTAATGATTGGTAACATTTGCCGATGTTGTAATAACTCTGCCAAATTTCCTCTATCCAACCCCCGATTTCGATGCGTTTTTTATACATCTCTATTGCCTTCTGTTTTTCTCCGTTCTCGCGGTAACTGTTTGCCAAATAAAAGGTGTAGCGGTCATTGTTCGGTTTCTCTTCCAGTCCGCGCAACAAAAGTCGGATGTCGCGCTCATATTTGTCTGCCTTGGCGCCCCCGTCGCCCACGTCATTGATGAAAAGCATATCTCGTGGTATTCCAGAATATCTGGAATTAGGTGGCGTCTCTATTACCTCGTGTGTGACTCCCCAATACTTGATGCCAATGTTGTTTTTCACTATTCGCACATTCTTGTATGACATCGTCGGAGACCCTTGGAAAACATAGTGCGCCTCGGCACATTCCAAATCCTGTTTGTTAAACTTTAAACTAGGTTCCAATATCATGTCCGCATCCATCAACAGAATGAAGTCCGCATTTGGCATTCCTGCACACGCCAATAGAGAATGTGTGCGATTGTATCCAAAATCGCGAAAGGGTTCTGTGATAACCTTGCCACTTATACCCTTTGCTTCAAAATATTTCTGTATGATCTGGGGTGTGCCGTCTGTGCTGCCTGTATCACAAATGCAATAACTGTCGATGATGTTGCAAACGGAATCGAACAAGCGCGTGATGATTTTGCTCTCGTTCTTAACTATCATGTTTAGACATAATTTAGGAATGGGGAAGGTTGATGCCATAGCAGATGTCATTTTTGTTGTCAACCATTTAAATCTTTTTGTTTTATCTCTATATGTAGATTATATTGCTGATGGCATCTAGTAGATTTTTTGACGACGAAGCGCGCATTCGCAAAAGGAACGCCATTGACACATTTGAAGGAAGATATCGATTGGATGTTCCTGGCAATGGTGCTGATATGCCTTTCAATGCTGACCCGCATATTCGTATTCAGAAATGGGGTGCCAACTTTTCTACCAATATGATGGATATTAATAGCGATTTGCGGGGCATGACCCGCCCATTGAACAAAGATTTTATTGAAATAAATGAATACAAGAAATTCAGTGTTGCGCCTAACCTTGCCAATGCAAACCCTGCTGTTGTGAATTACATTACCGATGAGACGCGCGCTACCAATCCTGCGTGGGTTCTTAAAGAACATGAGTCAAACCGATTTGTTTTACCCTTTATTAACCCCGTTGATATGACCTTTTTGAAAAAACCGTTTTACGAAAATTTGAATACACGCATTTTAGAAAAGGATTATTTCAAACCCAAGTTTTCCAGAAACACCGGATTCACCGATCCTGTAGCATACAACAAATGAAGATGCCGAATGAATTATATATTGAAGATATTATATATAATTCTATATTAAATGCAACTTGCAATTCCTTTAGTGGCACTCGGTGGTTTATATATTGTTTCAAATCAATCAGAGAAATCGAAAAAAGATGGAAAAGAAGGTTTTAAGGGTAGTCGCCTCCCAAATGTTGATGTGCCCGACCGCAATTATCCTCCTTCGGACCCGACGGTTCCCTGGTCATCAGAAACCGACGTCACCTCGCAACTTGCCACACAGAACAAATATGATGGCGCCTCTGCATACACCGACAAATATTTCAATCCTCTTGCCAAAAATTCAATGGTTGCAAATAATGTTTCTGCCAATCAGAATCAATATCAAAGTTTGTCCGGTCAACAAGTCGACGCCGGATATTTCAAACACGGTAATATGATGCCCTTCTTCGGAGGCAAAATACGGACTTCCGGTGACCCCAAAAATAATGAGGCAATCATGGATAATTATTTAGGAACAGGTTCCACACAAATTGCCAAATCCGAGCAATCACCACTTTTTCAACCCAACCAAAATCTGCAACATGCGAATGGTGCACCAAACATGAATGATTTCTATCAATCGCGTGTTAATCCAAGTAAGCATATGAATGGCATTAAACCATTCCAGGAAATACAGGTTGGACCCGGTCTTGGTCTCCCTGCCGACCAGACCGTTGGCACTGGCGGTTACAATGCGGGCACATTACAGCGTGAAAGTTGGTTACCCAAATCAGTTGACGATCTGCGCACGGCAAATAATAAGAAGGCAACTGACACCATGCTGTTGGACCACGAAGGACCGGCAAAAAGTCGCATCACCAATGTGGGAATTTTAGGCGTTTTTAACAAGAATCGCCCCGAGACCGCGTTTGAATGGGGACCCGACCGATATTTCACCACAACTGGTGTAGGAAAAGGTCAGACCTCCCATGCCATACCCATTGATAAATTTAGCAATCGTGCTGATACCACTGTTGAATATGAGGGCGTGGCGCAAAGTGTGAATTCCTTGCCCATTACACCGGGTGAGACGTTGCCCAGTCACCGTGTTGAATTGGGACAGGGACAATTGGGCGTTGCTAATGCTGTTGGACGAGGATTTGCCAATGACGGCGATTATGGTGTCAAATCCAATCAGACTTATATGAATAACCGGTCCTATGGAACATACACTGGTTCTGGCGCTGGTTCCGGTTCCTCCGGATCAACCGACGACAGTTATTTCGGCGCGGTCAAGAGTGGTCTTGGTGCCGTTGTGGCACCCATCTTGGAGATTATGCGACCCTCTAAAAAACAGAATGTAATTGGCAATATGCGCGTCTATGGTGATGCCAAGACTGCCGTCTCTCAAACATATCTGTATAACCCCAACGATGCGCCGGCGCACACCATGCGTGAAACCACCGAGGAATCTGTGAACCATTTGAATGTCAATAGAGGACAAGTCAACAATGGTTATTTGTCAACTCCTTATCAGGCGGTGGCGCAGGAACGTGACACTACTACTCGTTCTCACACAGGTGTTGCTGGATACCAGAATTCGGCGTTGAGACCCTATGATGCCGAGTTGTCGTATGAACCCAGTGATATTAAGGCGTCCACCATCAATGGGCGTTTTGGTAATTCCAACACTAACCTGTTTAATGGCAGCGTAAATTACCAGGGCAAACCCAAGGACAATGATATGATTAATGACCGCGCTTTAATGCCAAAAATGCCCGCGCATAGTCAATCATTATCACACTTTGGCGAAATGAATCATCGAGCACAACAATTGGACACGAATGTTCAGATGAACCGTAATACACCGGATTTGTATTCGGCACTTAACCAGAACCCTTATGCGCTTAAGAGAACTTATGCTGCATAAAAGTTTCCGAAGGAAACTTACTGTGTAACAGGGGAACCCATGCGTTTCCTTTGGAAACTTACGGTGACCTTGGGGAACCCAAGGGTTATAATAAATAATCTTGTTATTTATTATAATGTCTTTTAGGAGAACACAGAGTCGCGCTATTAATCATCATGTGTTTTTAGATAATCGTCTCACAAATTTTGTGGGCGAACACGTTCATTTTGGAGACTTGATTGTTGAACGCAATGCACTCATTAATGGCAATTTAACTGTTGTTAATGACATTCGTGCTCGCAGTTTCTACGCTACTGGCAACTACTATTTGGATAATTACATTCTTGTTCCCGCGGGAACTATTGTTCAGTCTGCTTCTATAAATGTCCCCGATGGTTGGTTAAACTGTGATGGCACATTGCTTAATAAAATTGCATATGCTGACCTGTTTTTTGCAATTGGCAATGTCTATGGTGGAGCACCATCAGATTTGAGTTTTAATTTGCCTGACATGCGCGGACGCGTTGGTATTGGTGCTGGACAAGGTGCCGATTTGACACTTCGCACAATGGGACAGAAGAGTGGCACAGAGACTCATACTTTAACTAATGATGAGATGCCTGAGCACAATCACGGTGTTAGTGACCCTGGACATTTTCACAGCATTCCAATTAGGTCTGAAGGGTTTGCAGATTTAGGTCCAGACGATGATGTTTCACAAGGTTCTGGATATAATACAGGTTCATCAACTACAGGAATTACTATCAACAATGCCGGTCAAGGTCTTCCTCATAACAACATGCAACCCTTTATTGTAATTCGATTTTTAATCAAATACTAAATGCCAAACACCTTTATTTTCTAATCATATTTTATATTGTGCAATAAAATATGACGACATATGCCGAAACAGTCATTGATTATGATGCTTCTGTTGCAGATAAGGTCGGCAAAGAACTAAAATCAAAAATCACCTTTGATGGAATTAATTACAACACATCCTTGTATTATACTCCTGTCTCAAAAGATTCCAAAGAATATAATCACATTGTTTCAAAAATATCCACAAGAAAACAATATAACAAGGCACAAAACAAGTTTGTAACTTGTCTTGAAAGTACTGCAAGTTATGTTAAAGGCATTTTAGATGAAAGCATTGTCAGTTTATACTTGTTTGTAAATGAACAAGGCAAGGCAACTTCTGACCAAGCATCAGGCACGTTGCAAGTGGTTAATAATAGCACTGATGTCACAAGACCATCACAAGCATGGATTTGCGACCTTTGCAGACATGCCCCCGACAAAACAAAGAAATCGGCAAAATCGCCAGTAGCGCCAATAATGCACCTGTTTGAACAAATTGCATATTATGTTTTTAAAAAATCGGAAATCTATTTGATGGTGGAAAAAATTCCGAAATCCACTGAAGAACCATTTCTGGTTGGGTTTTACAGGGATAATTATGGATTTGTTGTCGATGATGCATTTAGAGTAATGAATGACAATGCCAATAAAAAAATTGTTATGAAAAAAACCATTGTGCCCGACCCTAAATTTGCCGATTTTCCGTTTGCTGAATTGCCAAAGAAAAAATCTCGCACCAAAAAAAAACTTTTAATAGATGAATCTTCTTCGAATAATAAAATTTTGGGTAAAAAAAGAGGTGTAGAATCAATATATTCAGCAGAAATGGGCATGGGTGCAACTTTCGGTGGTTCATTGAGAAGAAGGCAGCGAAAAACAAGAAAGCAGCACAAATAACAACAATTATACCATTGCCTCTATTGCCACATTGTCCAATCCTATCATTTCGATTCCTTGGGTCCAATCTCCCAAAATGGCAATTTCTTGTATGTTTTCAAGCAAATCTCTATCGTTCACTTTTGAAAATGTCCCATCATTCTCTTTTTTGCGAATTGTTATGACATGAAATGGAATCCAATAGGTCTTGGGTGTTCCATCATAATCCTCATACAGTGATAACCAATATTCACTTGTGTTTGTTCGAATTATAATTGCTCTATCGCGCACACATGCATTCATCTTTTTGAAATCACCCATGAAACTTGTCATCGAAAATGTCAATGCATAAGGTCCTTTGTCCAAATTCATATTTTGCTTCCTGCTAGGCAATACAAAATACCAGAGGTCCCGGTCATCCTTGTTTTTCCCATCTACATTTATCAAGGTGTCTTTTCCGCCAATATAACGGTTTAATACACCTGTGTTATATTCATAGTGTTTTGCAGGTTCGCAGACCTTTTCTTTAGTTTGTCTCACACACCATCCCTCATTATTCATCAAAAATGTGTGTTTCATTCCTGCAATACAAGTTATTAACCATGCAAATAATAAAATATTCATGTGTTTTATTATTATGTCTCACTTTCTCTATTTTATTTCTCGAAATTTCAAATACAATAGCATTAATGTTGCGTTAATGACAAATGCAATAAACCCGGACGCCATTAATGAATTATCCTGTATGTAAAACCCGTGGAAAAACCACAGGAAATTCGTGAGCATCATTAATAACACCATGTAGAATGATAATCCGACCACCGTCTTAGTTTCCAAGGTTTTCAACAATTGGGGCAACGCTTGCACTGTATTTACCGTCGGCGCTAAAATCGCAACGATTCTTGGTAAGTCTGTTTGCATCTGTTGCTATATATTACCCCCGCAACAATTGTTCGTCCAATTCCGGCAACGTATTTTCATCGTGTTTTTCAAAACAATTCACCCGCGATATTTTCACACAGTGCATTTGTTTGGGTTCTATTGGTTTGTTGTATTTTTTCACATGCAACGTGTATGACATGTGCACATCAAATGATTCTATTGAGTGGATTTTACTAACAATTACATTCAAAAACAGACCACTATAACTCGTCACATAATATTCCAATACAACATGTTTGCCCGTTAATAACATATTGTGTATCACTTGTAACAAACGGAATTTTATATCCAAATACTGTATTTTCTTGTCTTGTTTTGCAACTGTTAAACACATGTTTGCGTATTGCTCCAATTCACTTTTGGAAAAAGGCATTTCTAGGTGTGTTTCACTTGTCGAATTCAAGTGTATGTATTTCAACAAATAATGGCAAACACAGTCTGCTAAACGCCGAATCGGACTTGTGAAATGACAATATTCTGCCATACCCACCAAATCGTGTGACGAAACATGGGACAAATAATCTGCCTTTATTCCATTGGATATGATTTCTTTGAGCAACTCTTGTCCCGTGATTCCTTGATATACGTTTTGCAACCACTCACTTGCATTGCACGTTCGAAATATTCCAACATTCAAATGGATTTTCAAGTACTCTCCCACAAAGGAATTCGCGAAAATGGCAAATTCCGCAATCATCTCTTTCAATTGTTTCTCGCCCTTTTCGGATATTCGCAAATATACGTGGTCCTCTTCAAACACAGGATATGATGCATTCACTTCACTCAATTTTACACCTTTTGTGATTTGTGATCGCTTGGTCTTCAAGACCTCGGCAATCCTTAATCCGTGTTTCAAAGCATTCACTGTATCCATGTTTTTGGACGCACTTTCATATGTATACTGTGTTTCTTTTCCTACACGGATGTCGGTAAATAATAACTTTACTTCGTTGACAATTTCATATGTGTCTGGGTTAATTTCCGAGAGCACCGTGATTGCCTTTTTGATTGTATGAACTCCAGAGGAGTATTGGGTCAAAATGCCCCTTTGAACTCCAGAAGAGTGTTGGGTCAAATTGACCCTTTGAACTCCAGAAGAACTTTGCAAACTTGCCAAAGACAACACTGACGCCGGCATCATGTGTATTGGTGGTCGGTTTGATGGATATTTTGTGGTTACACGTTTGCATATGTCGCGCCACAGCGAAGACGATAGAGGTATATATTCTGTGGGATCTGCTATGTGTATTGCCAAATACATTTTGCCATTTTCTGTAAACACGCTGAATGCATCGTCTGCATCAGTGCAACCTATTGGATCAATGGTATAAGATTCATGTTTGGTCATGTCTGTTCTTGTTGATATGCTGTATTCATGCTTTCTCACATCTAATTCTAACTCATTGTCTTGCAGAGCATCTCGCTTTGCTCCATAAGATGGTTCTACCACTTGAGAGTAGGTTTGTTCATAAATTTGATTTTTCATATACATGATACACGTGTTTGATCTCTAATTCGTTGAACTGTCAAATTATTTATGAAGACATCCTTCTATAATGCAAAACATAGTCCTTCATATGATGAATTTTCAACATGTCCACAAGATTCGTGGTGCGCGAAATACCAACACAAAATGCATGTATGATATTTTGAAAACACGTTGCCCCACAATAGAGGTTTTGCCGGCAATCGTAACTTCATACAATAATGATGACGCTGCCCAATCAAGCGTGGTTGTTAGTTTAGTTATTTTGGTTACTGAGGGCGAAGAAAAGGTTTTGTTGGACCCCTGTTATGATGTTTTTTCTCTTGAAAATAAACGGTATTATCTGAATATTAAGGAGTTTGTTGATGCTGTTGCCGAATCTGAACAAAATCGAGACAAATTGAAAACTCTTGCCATTGATTTTCTTCTTCTCATGGAAACTGCCAAACAAATTGGTGATGGTTCTTTTGATCAACATAATAGAGAATTGTATGAAAAACAGATGGAATATGTGAATTTGAAGGAACAGTTGTCTTAGAAGAATTCAATCAATCCTAAATTTGTTTATTTGCGTAATATATACTGCATGAATATTTTAGCAAAACCCGTGTTAGATTTTGTCAAGAATTATTTAATAGAAGAACTAGGAAACAAACTAAAAAATGGCATTGATCCACTATTTGATGAAATAACATCCACGCTTAAAAAAAACCCGGTTTTTCAAACAATTCTTAAACCAATTTGCCATTCTGGATACATAGATGATGTGAAAAAGGAATTGATAACACAAACACAAAAAGATGAGTTTTATGTTGAATTAAAAGAAAAAATTCCAGATATTACAGATGATATGATAGTCAAATTAAAAGAAAAATTAGAGATATTGATTAATGTAGTAATTACTTGTGAGGGCACGCCTTCGCCTGTTGCTGCTGCAGGTGGTTCTAATAAAAAACGTCGTCAACGAAAGACAAAAAAGAGGATTCATAAAAGGTCTCGAGGTCGTAAACAACATAGTCGCAAATAGAAATAATATTTTCATATTTAAGAAATATAAAAATACAAAGCCTCCTTTGGGGATTGAACCCAAGACCTTTTCATTACAAGTGAAATGCTCTACCACTGAGCTAAAGAGGCGCGCGCCATTACCCATTTGCCTCTGTCCCCGAATATTTGCGTCCCCCAAATATTTGCCCTTTGGGCATAACCGCCTTTGGCGGTTACACATGGAGAAATCTACGATTTCTCTCCAAATACACGTGGAACAACCATCGGTTGTTCTGTATATCTGTATTAACTTCTTTAAGTGTTTTTTTGTCAAATCATTTTATTCATATCCTATCTGTTTTTCTTTGTATCTTCTATTTGCATGCATGAAACTGCAAATAATGCCAATATTGATTGCTACTAATACAAATGATCCTACAGCAAAAGTTATTGCCAATCCACTTATTATTTCTGATATCATTCAATGTTCAATTGTGTAAATCAAAAAAAAATTCTATATGCTTTACACTGAAATACACTTTATAAATCATCTTACTCCTCTTACTCCTCTTACTCCGTAAGTAACCTCGGCACACAATTGATGGTCTGTAATTCCTGCGCCATCAGTTTGAATGCATACGGCATCTCCACATAAGCAAATTCCGTCGTGTTTTCACACATGGAACACTTGTGCACAGTGAATGTCGATTTCTGCATTGCGAATCCCTTGTCATTGTATTGCGCAATCATTCCGCATTTCTTACACACATGCACACTGTATTTATCCGACACGTCGAAGAGACGCTCTCTGCAAAATCTGCTTACGCCGTGTGCCAAGAGACCGTCCTTCTCCATCTCGCCCATTCTGAAACCGCCATCGCGCGCCCTGCCTTCGGCAGGTTGTCGCGTCAGATTCACCATGGGTCCAATCGACCTCGAGTGTTGTTTATCATTCACCATGTGTTTCAATCTCTGGTAAAACACGGGTCCAATGAACACACTTGTTTCAAACTGCTCGCCAGTAAGACCATTGTACATGATTTCGTTGCCATAACTCTCATATCCAACTTTCTGAAGTTCCTCGGCAATCGTCTTTACGTCCAAATCGCCAAAACTGGTGCCGTCGCCAAACATGCCCAATTCGATTAGAACCTTACCAAGAATCGTCTCCTTCAATTGTCCAATTGTCATTCTGGATGGAATTGCATGCGGATTAATAATGATGTCCGGTCTTAGTCCATCTTTAGTATAAGGCATGTCACACTCCGGAATGATGTTGCCTACGGTGCCCTTCTGCCCGTGGCGACTGGAATTTCCAGTAAATGAGCACTTGCCGTTTCTTCTAACAAGAAATACTTCGGAAGGAACTCTCAAACAATATACTTTGCCTTCAAATTGGGTGACTTCCTCAACTTGACCCATTTGTTCTTTGGAATGCCCATGATTCAATGTTGGATATAATCTTTTTCTGCGAATTCCAATGTCCCAAGAAGTTTCAGTGGCAGTTATAGTTCTTCCGTCTTTTAATGTGGTTTGATGACCTGGCAAATATCTTGCCACATAATATGCAGTAAACCCGGCGTGTTGTGCTAATATTTGAACATCGTCGCGTAACTTAACAGATGATGTTGAATAATGCAGAGATGTGGCAGTTTCATGACCATCACCCAAACACATTGCTTTTAATAATAATTCGGATTGTCTTGAACTTAACAGTTTTGTCCACAAAGGTAATGATTTATTGGTTGCTCCAACACTAAGTTTTGCAAAATCATTTGCCAATTCCTTGTTGTTTATATACCATTTCAATGATTTTGCGTTCATTGAGTATTTTAACCCTAACATTTCACAAGATTCATACAGGGCATCTTGCACTCTTTTTTTGTTGGCAGCAAATTCAATTCTGGCAATACAATCTTTCTCGCAAATGTATGTCCATCCTTCTGCCATAAATATTCCAAGAATCGTAATGAATTCGTCCGCATTTGTTCCGGTAAATGTTTGATTTCCAAAATTTATTTCATAATCTACATTATTAATTGGACTTCCGCCACTTTGAAATCGAACTCTTTTACCAATCATGTCTTTTGCTTGCATCAATTCATAATCTTTACAATCCCTTTGTTTAACCCACATTCTGTGATTTAATGTTACTTTTTGACTAACGCCTTGCGTTTCAACTTCATACATATCACCTGTGTGATCAAACACCAATGTTTCTAACGGGTTCACATATTCTAATTTGCTTGTTTGACGATTCAATTGTGCAACCAAGTCGTCTGTCTTAATGTCACATATGGGAACCCACCCGCGGTTCATTGTTAATACATCATGGTCATCTGTCATGCAGAATTTATCCCCGAATACAGGTTTTCTGAATATGCGCGCACGAACCTTTGCTGTGTTGTATCCTTCGCCATTCCTGCCCACATAATTCTTGTCCACATAAGTTTCTTCCGATGTCCTGTAACACTTGCTCTGGTCCTCGAACTTGATTACCTTTGTTGGGTCATTGCGATTCTCTTTGATGTGAACCACCTTTGCCATGATTACGTCGCGGTCCTTAATCAGCGAATTCTCCGCAATAAACCCATCCGAACCAATGCTGTCGTAATTTCCATATTTGATTCCCTTGGTGCGCGCAGGGTCCGGTTTGCATCTACTCACAAATCGGGTGATATTCTTGTCTTCATCCTTTTCTGTGTGATAAATTGTTGTCAAGAACATTCCGCGGTCAATTGAACCGCGATTAATCAACACACTATCCTCCTGATTATAACCTGTGTGTGACATAATTGCAACGTGGATTTGCTGTCCCGACGGAATCTTTACCAAGTCCAACCAATTCATCAATCGGGTGTCTACCAATGGTCTCGATGGGTATGTTAATACATATGCTGTCTTGTCAAATCGCTGGTCAAAGTTGGTTGCATATATTCCCATCGCCTGTTTTCCCTGTGCCGACTGATATGTGTTTCTCGGCGCCTGATTGTGCTCTGGAAATGGAATGCACGACGCCAACACACCAAATATTGTGCTGGGATGTATCTCACAGTGTGTGTATTTGATTCTGTGTTCATTCTGCACATACGATTTTTTTGCTCTTAGTGCAATCATTGCATAGTTCTGCTCGTCGGGGTCAATGTATTCCACCACCGAGTTGTCCAATTTGCAATTTGTCAACAAATCATTCCATGACACATCTCCCTGTGATAGTCCATCAATGATTTCCTGTGTGATTACCGCGCGTCCATTGGCAACGCGCAACAGGGGTCGCGTCATGCGCCCGCCATCATTGCATATGCGGATCTCCATCATCTTGTAGTCAAACACAATGGATGTGTAAATATTGATGATTCCCTTGTATTTCTTGTCCTTCATTTCAAGGTATAATTCTTGGGGAAAATCTGTCACACCGACCCAGCATCCATTGACAAACACTTTCACTTTGTTGAACGCTTCAATGGGCGCAATTTCATCCAAAGATTTGATGTGTGGTGCCACATATGTATAGAGCGATGCGCTATTTGTCGAAATTGTGAGATGCGTTAATTGACTGATGTTTTTTACTAGACCAATGGACTGCCCTTCCGGAGTTTCTGCTGGGCAGTTTGACACAACAAATGATGAAGCAACAAATGAATGGTTGTCTGACCGAGTAGTGAAATCATAAACAAGTTCGGGTTCAATTTCCACGATGGATGCAATGGGAACAGAAACACAACCATTATCGGCAATATTGTCTCGAATGAATGAGTCGTAACTAACCTTGTAATTTTTGTTTTTATTTTTTATTTTCAAATATTCAATTACAGGTGCTGATTCTGTTCGTTTGATATCACAATAATAATAACTAATAGTGTCTGCGTATTTTAATAAATTTTCATCTGAATTGTCAAACACCAATACAATATTAACATCTGTCATATTTGTTTCAACTGTTTTAATCTCGCATTTAATATCAAATTCATTAAACATATTTTTTATTTGATTCATGTATGCAATTCCTTCTTCAATCATTGTTTTATCTGTAACAATAATGCTTTCCAGTTCGCCATCGCACATGTTTGTTCCATTTGTTGATTGGTAAGCAGATAAATATTCAACCTTCACTGATAATTCTGCATTAATTAACCAAACAGGCAACCCGTATGCATTGTTGTCTACGAAATTCATAAAATATTTATAAACAGGATCATCAACATTTGCAAATCCAAGTTTTCTTATATCACTGTTAACAATATCATCATTGTAGTCTTGGTGTTCATGATACCCAATCAGTCTAGCAATTATTTTTAACTTCTGTGTTGGTATCTGCACATTTAATAGATTTTTCTCTAATAAATCCATGCGATAATGTTCCAAAACATCGGATTCATTGATTATAAGAATAGTTGTGTTTGTATTTGCAATGGGTTCAGTCATATGTCGAATGACGACTTTATCATCAGTACTCAGTTCACTCACCTTTTTCATCTCGTATTTGCCAAATGCCGTCTTAACCAAGAATGGATGGTCGGCAGTTGCTTTTATACTTCTTCCACTGATGGTTTTGATTTCAAATAACTTGTCCGGCATTTTGCTGAAGTAATTGTGAATGTCCGATGGTTCGTCCAACAGACTTTGACGATTCACTGTATTAACCCAGTCTCCGTCCTTCATGTCTTTGATTTGCCGAGAATCAATGCGATTTGATAATAACACATTGGCATCTCCAGTCAAACATAAGTACCCAAACGTTGTCCCATGCAGTTTGCGTGGTGCTATCAGTTCACCCGATTTGTCAATGGGCGTATTGACGCGTCTCATGTGACTCAGTGTTGCCGCATTTGTCAGGCGATTCAGTACTTGCGCAACACCAACCTTGCTGCTATTGCTGTGTTTGATGCTGAAATCACCGGTTGAAAGAGCGCGATTAATGCCCGTCTCTATCGTCGTCGATTTAATGAACTTGCACACGTTTGCCGCATTGATGATGCTTTCATAATCATCGCTCGACTTCCACGACCCTGAATTAATTTCCTTTATGACATTCTTTTGCATCTCCTTCACCAACTTGTTGAAATAGTTTCGAAACAGGTTGTTCAATAGGGTGCCAGTCATATCAATGCGCTTGTTTATGTATGAATCGCGGTCGCTTGCCGGAATCCATCCAAGTGCCGTCTGTATCAATCGGTTTGTCATGTGCCCCAAGAAATACAATTTCTGTTTCAAAGTGTGGCAATGCGGGAACAAATCGTTGTTTAATACCTCCAGCGCAAAATCGCGCTTCTTCTTTGAACCGGTCTCCTTGTCCATGTTCATCGGCGTGTATGCAACATAGGTTATTATGCATTTGAGCGCATCCTCGCGCGTCATTGCCTTGTTTGCTTCTACTACAGAAGCATTCAAATATTTTAATAGGTCCGCGTGTTTTTCACTCGCCACATCAAGCAATATGTATGAACAGATTTCCTTGTCGGAATTCACACCCAGTGCACGAAACAGGGTGAATAAGTCTACTGCCTCACGCACTCGCGGAATGACTATTTTCAATGGATGCCCATATCCATTGTTCTTGCTGGCAATTTCAATTTCCACCTGTTTGGGCGATATGCACTTGTGGTCTGGCACGGATTTGATTTCCGCATACCAAATGCACCGAGATGCATTCTTGCCGTCGTAGCAATACACAATGTTTTGTGCCGCGCGCTCCTGTTGGAGAACCGTCTTCTCTGATCCTTTAATAATGAAATAACCGCCATGGTCAAAGGCGCACTCGCCGACTGAAACAGGATTGATGTGACTATTTTGGGTCAGCACGCAAATTGACGACTTCACCATGATTGGCATCTTGCCGATGCTGATTTTTGGCAATAACTTGTGTATGCTGCGGGGTTGCTCCATATTTTCAGTGTCTCGCACAATGTATTCGATACGCACATCCACCGTCATATTGGATGCATATGTGAAATTGCGCACTTTTGCCTCCATCGGCATCATCGTCTTGGTTGCACCGTTATTCTCGTAAATGAGCGGCGGATATATCTTCAAATTCTCAAAGGTGATTTTGATTTCCAATGTGTGCGCCTCGTGCTTTGCCACATAATCCTTGTCTGACCGGATTGTGACAGGATTGAACATGTCAATTGTGCGCTTCATGTCATAATTCATAAAGTGATTGTATGATTCCAATTGGTGGCGCACCAAACGCGATGAATGCTGCCCATTGAAATACGTCTCGATTATGTTGAATGCCTCTGAATTATAATTTGGTATGTGCGACAAAATATCTCTATTTTCATCGTCCAGATTCATCTGATTGTCAGCAATCATCTGTTTGATTTCTGCCTCGATGCGTTTCTCCTGCTGGACTATCTCTTCCAGACATTTGGTTTCTTCATTTTGAGGAGGAACCTTTACAGAATTCTTTAAATGGTCTTTCTTTGGTTCATTAGGAACCGTCGGGTCTTGACTCTTTGCTCGGGACTTTCTAGGAGTCTTTTGAATCTTTTCGTTATTTTCTACTTGCATTTCTGTGTTTTTAGGATTTGTTGTCATTTTTGTCCGCGGGTCGTTGGAGATTCAATGGCATCAATTTTTCAAATCCTTTTCAAAACTAATTAAATATAAATGCGCACCGAAGGTGCGCATCTTTTAATTTAATTTAGGCAAGTTCTTTTGCCAAAATCATATCTGCCGTGTTTGCCATTTGAATGGATATTACTGCCGATTTTATTAATGACAAGTTTTGAAAAGAGGTTATCTCTATTGGTCCAACAGAATTGTCGAAATAATTCTCTACAATCTCACCAACAGTTTGGTTCAGTGCATAAATCCGCGGCATGTTATCCTTCACCGAATGCAATAATCCAGCAACCACTGTTTCTATATTTACTCCTGTGGTCATTAATATTGCAGACACCGATATCAAATGGTTTATGAAGGGTCTGCTTGGTTTTCGACATCGTGTTTTGCCCTTTGAATATTCATTGGCAATCACATGCGCCTGTTTTAACAATTCCCTATCTGCATTTGTGTATCCTTTTGATTTAGCAAATTCACATAGTTTATCAATTGTCTCTATCATTGTTGTTATATATGTTATATATAAAATGTCACACAAAGTAACTATTGTAATGACGGTGCGAGAGAATTATTCATTGACTATTCAATCGATTGATAGCATTATTAAATTTACAACTGCCCCTTATCGATTCATTTTTGTCAATTACAAAGTTCCAGAATCCATTTTGCAAGAGATTCAACAAAGAGATTGCGTCGAAGTTTTCAACAGTGATTCGCCTTATCCATCTGTTTCCATGAAAAGCGTCGTGTCCGAAATCACGACTCCATACACTGTGTTTTTGGACAACAACATCACTGTTTCACCTCTTTGGTTGGAGAATCTCATTGTTTGCATGGAACTCAATAATGCGGGTGTCGTGGGTCCGGCATATTTGTGGAAGAAAGACAGAATACACATGTTTGGCGGTGACATCAAAGTAAGAAACAAACACTTCACGGAAAAACATTATTTGATTGACCAACCCGCGCACATTCTCAAAAACCTGAAAACACGAAAATGCGATTATGCCGAATACCACTGTTTGATGGTTAGAACCGACCTTTTGAAACAGGGTGCATTGGATGACACACTTTGCATTATTCATCAACACATTGATCTATCTTTGATGGCAAAACGCATGGGATATGAAACATTTGTCACGCCTCATTCGGTTGTCACATATATGAATGAAGCAAAAATACAAGAATGCGAACTGGATTTCTTTAGAGAAAGATGGAACCCCCAAGTTGCCGAAAAAGACATTGAGTATTTCTGCAAAAAGTGGAAAGTTCTCAATGATTCCGGTTTTAATGATGTGCGCAATTTTTTGCGCAGACATGCAAAACAATGAATCCTTGCATATATTATATTTTCACAGTCATTATGAATTTTAATTTCAAAAAACCCTCTAATTCCAATCTGTCAAAACCGCACCTGATTCAATACAACACGCCCGATGTGAAAGATATGGCAATAATATTTGTGTATTTTAATCCCTGCAAATATAGGAGAATTATTCAGAATGTGCTCACTGTGAAGCATCAAATGGATTGTGCGAAAATTCCATATTTCATAGGCGAAATTAAACATGACAGTGAATCAGAATACCTGTTTTCTAAGTCCGACAATGTGTTTCAATACAGTTCAAACAGTTATATGTTTTACAAGGAAAATCTGATTCGTGTCATTGAACCTTTAATACCATCTTGTTTTACCAAAATTTGCATTCTGGATTTTGACATTTTCTTTGATAACCCAGATTGGTATTCTGTAATTTCGGAAAAACTGAACTTGGTTAAGATTGTGCAACCGTTTAAAACCGCGAATTATCTTAATGTTGATTATTCTATTTTTGAATCCAGAACCAATTGTGTTGACAATAAAACATTTGAACCAATTAATTACAAGGCAGAACACACAGGATTTGTTTGGGCGTTTGACCGCCAATGGTTTTCAACATATTATTTTGATGACATGATTATTTCTGGCATGGGCGACACCGTTCTTGCCAATAATATAACAAAAAGGTCCTATAATGGTGCAGGGTCTTTCTATGTTAATTTTTCTAGTCATATTAAACCATCGACGGTGAATGCACCATATGGGTCGTGCGATTTGAATGTGTATCATTTGAATCATGGACCACTCATCAATCGACAATACAATAATATCAATCAAATATTGAATTCAACCTTTAATCAAAATGGATTCAAAAAGATTGATGATGTCTTGTGTAGAAGAGATGATGGCATTCTTCAATATAAACTGGAATATGTATCTCTATTCAACAACGTGTTGCTTTATTATTTCAAAGTGCGCAATGACGATTATGCTTAAGGAAACCAAGGTTTCCTTATGATCCTTCCTTTAAGGGGAACCCATGGTTCCCCTTGGACCCCTCCTTTTAAGGTTCCAAGGTTCCCCTTGGACCCCTCCTTTTAAGGTTCCAAGGTTCCCCTTGGACCCCTCCTTTTAAGGTTCCAAGGTTCCCCTTGGACCCTTCCTTATGT
>Ga0078894_10001042_pt1 | contig 20240 bp, 9 predicted proteins | sample LauGreSu1BDMLBSD_2_FD_67506 | JGI IMG/M metagenome (GOLD analysis project Ga0078894, IMG submission 67506) | Freshwater lake microbial communities from Lake Michigan, USA - Su13.BD.MLB.SD (version 4) (version 4) | ecosystem: Environmental > Aquatic > Freshwater > Lake | place: Lake Michigan, USA... | reverse complement strand
AGATGGCACGGGTCCCTCCGGTATCACGCTTGATCCATCCAAGACGCAGATCTTTTGGTGCGACTTTGAGTGGCTTGGTGTTGGCTCTGTCCGTACTGGGTTCGTGATCAACGGGCAGTATATCGTCTGCCATACGTTCCAAAACGCAAACATACAAACCTCGGTCTACATGACGACGGCGATCCTGCCGGTGCGTTACGAGATCACGAATGTTTCGGCTGGTGTCGGTGCCAGCATGAAGCAGATCTGTTCTAACGTGGTGTCCGAAGGTGGTTACGAGCAGTACTCACCGAGCCATCTGGCGCGGCGCACGACGAAGCTATCAAACATTCAACTTACTTTTGTACCGATAGTCTCGATCCGTCTTGCTTCGACTGCACTTGGGGCTGTTGTGCTGCCGGGTCGTATGCAGGTCCTGCCCATCACGAGTCAGTCTTATGAGGTCGGACTGTTTTTTAATAGCACCCTGACCGGGGCTTCGTGGTCTGCGGTATCTACGGACGCTAACGTGCAGATGGACACTTCAGCTACGGCTATGACAGGCGGCACCCTCGTCCAAACTGACTATCTCGACGCTTCAGGTAGTGGCGGTAAGCAGCCCCTTGTTGACCCTGCCGGATATAACTGGGCGTTGCAGTTGGGCGTGTCCTTGGCCGGGGTTAGCGATGTATTGACCCTAGGCATCCGTACGGTGGATTCAGCAACCCCGCAGGGCGACTGCTACGGGACCATCGCGTTTTGGGACTTGACGCAGTAGAAATGCTAATATCAGACGAACTTGACCCCGTGGGGGAATTATGTACGACCGCCCGAACTATATGAATACTCCCGAGGCTGGGCTTGCTTCCCTTCTGTCTTCACGAGGCCGGGACGGGGACTCCGTGCTTGTGCATATGGCACCCCAAGAGGTTGCTGGCCTTCAGCAACTGGCTATGGCTCATGGCGGCAGCCTGACCATTAACCCGCAGACCGGGCTGTACGAGGCGTCGTTCCTTAAGAAGATTCTTCCCCAGATCATCGGGGCTGTCCTGCCCTCTGTACCGGGTCTTGGTTCGATTACTAAGACTCTTGGGTTCGGAAATGAAGCGCTGGGCAGTGCACTTATTGTGGGTGGAGCTACGGGACTGATTGAAGGCGACCTGAAAAAGGGCCTTATGGCTGGGCTTGGTGCCTATAGCGGGGCCAGTATTGCAGGTGGGTTGAAGGCTGCGGCAGGTGTAGGTGCCCCTGCTGAGGCTGTGGCGGAAGTCCCAACCAGTCAAGTTACTACTGGTGCAACAAAGCCGTCGTTTGCTCCTCCGTCGATTAAAGATAAGATTTTGTCTGGCGGTATAGCTCCTCGCGGGTTTGATATTGACGCTACTCGCGCTGCAAACTGGGCTGCATCAAATACGCCTACAGGCGCTGCGCCTATTCAGGCTGCTACTACCGTAAAGCCGCCCACTACTTTCCTCAGCCAGATGGGGCAGGGCGTTAAGAATGTTCTGACCACGAAAGAAGGCGCTGAAAAGTTTATGGAAGGATTGGGCGGCGGTTATACGTCCCCGATTGGTTCGGCACTGTCTCGTTACGCTGCCTTTTCTGGCGCGATGCTGCCGTTTGCACAAGAACAGAAGCAGTTTCCTGTTGGCTCTGCTGGCGGTGACGAGATTGTTTACATTCCGGGCCAATATGACCCGTCAAACACAAGCGTTTTCCAAGCACAGGGGCAGTACTACCGACGCACTCCGAAGGGCTTGGTCCCGTATAACCCGTGGGCAATGGCTCCCGGTGCGCGTGGATTTGCTGACGGCGGTGCAGTATCTGAAGACCCGACTGTTCTTGCTACGCGTTCATACATTCAAGAACTAAACCGTCGCGCTCTTAATCCGTTTACTGGTGAACCTACTTCTGGCATCGGTGGCGGCGGGGGGCTTAACGCGTTCGGTCCGCAATACCTACCTCCTGCTACTACGGGTAGCGGTGTTGATGCTGGCGGCGGTGATGTTGGCGGAGCCAGCGCAGGAGATATTGTCGGCGGCCTTGCTACTAGCTATCTCATCAACAAAGGTCTTGAGAAAGGCGCGGAGTATTTAGGCGATAAGTTTGCCGAGGCGACTGGCCCTCAATACGGCGTGTCTACCGACGCATATGACAAGATCGAGCAAGAAGTAATTAACCGAGCCAAGCAAACTCCGATTGAAGATTCGCTTTCAGGCGTAGATATCAACGCGCTGCCAACTACTGCGGCGGCTCTTTCTGCACTTAATCCGTTTGCTGGTCCTGCGCCGCAATTTAACGTTGGGGTCGAAGAAATAGCTGATGTGGGTCCGGGCACTCAAGCCGAACAAAAACTTGACGCTGATCTTGAAGCTAAGACCAAAGTTGGTGGAGATTTGGGCGCTTCGCCTAGCACTTACTTGGCAGGTGCGTCTGGTCTTGCTGGCCTCGCTGGTTTGGCAAACGCAGGTAAAGCCGCGTCTATTGCGATTGAACTACCTGTATACGACAAACTTGGTAACTTGGTTGGATTTAGTAGTTCGGCTCCGGGTGCTGCTGGCGCGGCTACTTCTGCTGCTTCTGGCGCAGGTGGGGCAGGTACGGCTGGTGCGGCGGGTACTGAAGCTGCTGGTGCTGGAGCAGGTGGTATTGGCAGCAAGATCATTCCGGGCGTTGCCACAGCGCTAGGTGCCTACAGCACAGCTAAGGCTATTGAGGCCGGTAAAGAAGGTCAGGCTGCATTTAGTGCAGCTTCGACTGCGGCTAGTGCCGCGAAGCTTGGTGCGCCTTTGGGACCAGCGGGTATATTGGCAGCGGCTGCGATTGCGGCTATTGGCGCTTCGATGGTTAACACTAAAGAGCAAGGCGATATTGCTTTGCGTAATTATTGGAAGGCTGTGGATCAAGGTCGTGGTCTGGGCAGTGCGCCGCCTGAAGAACTTGCTAACGGCTTCATCAACTTTTACCGCACGAACAAGAACAACTTCGCCGGACAAGAAAAATACGGTCGCAAGGGCAACGAAGATTTCGTTTATGACATGACGCAAGTCGTAAACAAGGCGGTGAAGGATGGCACCGTTTCTAAGGATGCTGATGCCCACGAGATTTATCAGAAGGCTGTACAGCCTTGGCTGAATAGCATGGGTTCGGGTCCGCAAGATGCAGACGCTAAGCGCATCCAAGACTACATGATGACTGACATGATTTATAACTTCATGCAGGGCAAACCCATCAGCAACGCGCAGGTCAAGGGCGATAAGAAGTTTAAGATCGTCAGTGAGAAGCCTGTGTTTGCGGGTAATGTACAGGCACAAACGGAGCAGCCTAGACCTCAGCCCACCGGAAACGCAGTTATTGATCAGGCTGCGGATAAATTTTTACGTAGCCAGCAGCAACAAGGTGGACTACCTCAAGTAAGTAATCCGTTTGCGGGAGAGGACATCCGTAAGTTGTTGGAAGAGCGTGGGGCGGTAGATACTTATCGGCAGCTTTTTGGGCAGGAGAGTGGGGCGGTAGACACTTATCGTCAGCTTTTTGGGCAGGAGCCTGAGCCTACTATACCCACTGCGGTCAACCCGTTTGCGGAAGCCCCCGTACAAGTTAAACGCGGAATTCCGGTTGATGAACTGATTGATATGGGAGCACCTCTTGAAGAACGCGAGTCTCGGTTTGCGTTCGGTGGCGCTGTCGGGGATGACTTCAACTTTGGCTTTGCTGGTGGCGGTATGCCTGAGTACAAAGCAGGCGGTAAACTGCTCAATGGTCCCGGTGACGGAATGTCTGACGATATCCCTGCTGTGATTCGCGGTAAGGGTGTGCAACGTGCTGCGTTGGCGGATGGCGAGTTTGTCGTCCCGGCTGATGTGGTATCGCATCTTGGTAATGGTTCCACCAAGGCTGGAGCCAAAAAGTTATATGACATGATGGCTCGTATCCGAAAGGCCCGTACGGGCGAAACGCGACAAGCACCTGCGGTTAAAGCAAATCGCTACTTGCCAGCGTAAAGGGGAAACAATATGGCAACTGCTCAACCTACAGAACAAACCCAGATCACTTCAACGATTCCGAAGTATGCGGAACCGTACGCTCAGTATTTGCTGGGTAGTGTATTTGGTGGCGTAGATCCCGCTACTGGCAAATTTATGCCGGGGCTTATTGGTCAGGGCTACCAGCAGTTTAAAGGTCAAACGGTGGCGGGGTTCAACCCGCTTCAACAAAGAGCGATGGAAGACATCGCCGGGATGCGTATCGCTCCGCAGATTGGTGAGGCTTCAGGTTTGGCTTCACTGGCTGGGCGTCGTGCTCAGCAGGTTGGTCAGTACGATCCGTATCAGGCTACGAATTACTACCAAGATCCGCGTATGCGGGAAATGGGTTTTGACTACGATAGAGTAAGTACTCAGTCATTTACTCGTCCCGGTGCAACAGAAGACTATATGTCGCCCTATATGCAGGGCGTCGTTGAGCGGCAAAAGGCTCAAGCGCTGCGGGATTATTCTCGTCAGATCCCCGGCTTGCAGTCACAAGGTATCCGGTCTGGTGCTCGCGGCGGTACTCGTGAGGCTTTGCTCCAAGCTGAATCTCAGCGAAATCTTCAGAATCAGTTAGGAGATCTTCAGGCCGCAGGGCTGCAAAGCGCTTTCCAGCAGGGCCAGCAACAGTTCAACACGGAACAAGCCACGCGCCTTCAGGCAGCTTTGGCTAATCAACAGGCCCGTCAAGGCACTCAGCAGATGGCGCTTAACCAGCTTCAGAATCTCAATCAGTTGGCGATGCAGGGTGCAGGACAACGCGCTCAGTATGGTCTGGCTGGGGCGAATCTTGCCGAGCAGTCTCGTCAGTTCGGTGCTGGCCTTGGTATGCAAGGTCTTCAGCAGCAGTTGGCTGCGGCAGGTCAGCTTGGCAATCTGGGTCAGTTGCAGTATCAGCAAGGTATGGGCATCAATGCGGCTCAGCTTGGTGCGGGCGGTCAGATGCAGGCACTGGAGCAACAGATCCTCAACCAGAAGTTGCAGGACTTCATTAACCAGCAACAGTTGCCGTACAAGCAGGCTGAGTTTGGCATGGGTATCCTGCGTGGTATCCCAGCAACCGGACAGACCTCGACTTTCTATCAGCAGCCGGGTAGTTTGTTTGGTCAGATTGCAGGCGTAGGCTTGGGGTTGGGTAGCCTGTTCGGTGGTCTTGGAGGCAGCAAATGATCGGTCCAGTTAGCGGCACAGGTCGGGCGATGATGGCCTCACTTCAGCAGGCCATGCAGAAAGGTATGCCACCTGATCAGGCGATTCAGTACGTCAAGAGCATGGCTACGCAGGGCGTGGCCCCCTTGGCTGATCTTTATGCCATGATGAATCAGTTCCAGCGACTGAAGCAGCAGCAGGTTCAGGCTCCGCAGACTCCGCCGACTATCCGCGATGAATTGAACATGGCGGAACAACAGCAGCGTATGCAGGGCGGCATCGCTGGTATGCAGGCTCCTCCCCCGGCTCCGGAAGCGATGGATCGTGGTCTTGGTGCCATTGATGCAGGCCGCATGGAGTATCCGCAGTTTGCAGGTGGAGGTGTCGTTGCATTGGCTAATGGCGATCTGTTGGGTAATGCGGAAGAATTGGACATCATCAAACAGTTTGTGCCTGAGTATGACGATATGCCCCCTGCACAACAGGAAGCTGTCCGACGCTACCTTGACCCGCAGATTAAGCAGGCTAAGTCTCGCCGCGCAGAGGGTCCGACGATCAATGCTGCGCCTATTGAGCGTTCAATAGACAAGATCATCCCGATCTCCGAGCAGTACAAGACTGCAACGCAGCGTGCAGAGCGTCCTGTTTCGGGATATGCGGCCCAGCTTCGTGCGGAGGCAGAGGCGAGAGGGGAAGGGAAGGCGGCTCAGGCTTTGCGTGAGCGGTTCAAGAAACGCACTGAAGAGATTGAGCCTGAGAGCAAGAAGGCTCGCAGTTTGGCGTTGGCTCAGATCGGTGCTCAGATTGCTGAGGCTGCCTCGCGTCCCGGTGCTACTGCGTTGGGGTCGATTGGTGCTGGGTTTGCCCGTGGCATTCCGGCCATGATGGAGCTTCAGCAGCGTGAGCGTGACCTGCGTGAGCGTTATGAAGATCGTATGTTGGAGCTTCAGCAGGCTGAAGAATTGCGTCAGGCTGGGTACGACAAGGAAGCCCGTGCTCTGGCTAATCAGGCCCGTAGTGAAGCTGATGCTCTGCGTAAGACGTTGGGCGAGAACGAGTTGGCTATGGGTCGTCTGCGGTACTCCGAGGAAGCTGCGACAGAGCGTACTCGCATTCAGGAGCTTGGTGATGCGACACGGGCTAAGGCTCGGGCGAATGATTACAACCAGCGTCTTGATGCCCTTGTTACTAATAAAACCAGAGAAAGGCTTGATAATCCTTTGACTGCGCCAAGAGACTATAGGGCAGCCGAAAGAGCTTATACCAATGCTAAAACCCCTCAAGAACGAGCGGCAGCACAAGAACAAGTTCGAGCTATTTTCGAGCGTGAAAAGGCACGGGTGCGTACAGAGTTTGGTGCAACCGGAGGAGTAGATGAGATAGACTTTCTTACCGCTTACCCGCAAGGATAATTCATGGCCCGCGATATTCGGATGCCGAATGGCACGTTGGTCCGGAACGTCCCTGATGGCTTGTCACGCGAAGAGTTTCTTGGCCGCTTAAAGGGTGCAGGTTACAACGTTGATCAGTTGCTGACTCCGGCTCAGCGGGCTGAGGCTGCAAAACCCGTTACGCCACCGGCACCGAAACCGGCTGAGACTAAACCTGAAGAAGCTCCCGAGGAAGAAGGTCGGGCTTGGTATAGCCTGAGCGGAAAGGGTCTGACCAAGGGCTTCGGTACTCAACTTGCCGAGGGTGCTAAGCAGGGTGTGGGTGGCGTCCGTCAATCCATCATTGACCAGTTACCCAACTCCATCGACCAACTGCCTCCCGGCGTATCTTACGAAGATGTGGATCGCGTCGGCGGTCTTCGTGCTTACTGGGAACAGGTCTATGGCATCACCAGTAACGAGCAATTAAAAGCGGTCAAGCAGCAAGCTACGGAACGCCTGAAGGAAGAGCGTAAGGCTAGCGAAAAGCGCGTTGCGGAAGCGACTCCGGATGATCTGACTCTGCTTGAACAAGGTATCCGTGGTGGTGGCGAGAGCCTTGTCCGTAATTTACCCGGCATCGTTGCCTCGATTGCTACACGCAACCCGTTACCTGCTCTGGCTTCTGCTGGACTTCAGACTGGCGCTGAATCATACGGCGAGGCTCGTGCTGAAGGACTGACCGCACCTGAAGCTGCACGTTATGCAGGTGTTGATGCTGCCATCGAAGTTGGCACGGAACTTTTACCGACTAAGTTTTTGATCGACGCTCTTGGAGTTAAGACCTTAGACGGTGCTAAGAGACAGCTTCTAAAGTTTGTCGCAGGCGACATGACTACTGAGCAGATTGCTACGTTCGGTCAGTCTGTCAATGCTTATGCAAATGAACTAGATCAAGAACTCGAAGCGGCTGAAACCTTTGAGGAAAAACTAGAAATTCAGGCTCGTCGTCAGGCTCTGACAGGCATTGCTACGGCTGTCAGTGGTGGCCCGATTGCTGCTGCCACTTATCTTGCTGTTAGAGAACGTGACCAAAAGGGTGGGTTTGAGCCTCCTCCGGAAGAACCACTTCCCGAAGAACCTGCGCCGATTGAACCTGTCCGTGCTAGAGAAGCCCCGCCTCCGCCTAGTGAGCTTGCTCCGGCTTTGCGCGGGATTGAGGCTATTGAAGCACCGCCGGAGACTCCTGAAGTCCTGCCCCCTGCGGTGGTGGACGATGCTCAACAGTTACTTAAGCTTGCCGATGAAGGTGGCAAGATCAATTTGTTCCGTGCTCGCAGCCTAGCTAAACAGCTTGGTGCTGAGCTTGATAAGAATGCCAACAAAGAGACCACGCTGGATGCGCTGCGTCAGATCTTAACTACGCCTGTTGAGGCACCGGCTGTTGAAACCCCTGCGTTGCCAGAAATGCCTGCGCCGGAAATGGTGCAGGTTGAGCCGACTGTTAAAGATACAACTGGACTTGTTAGTGGTTTTGGGGGGGCTGCAAAAGCTATCTCCGACAATCTTTATAGCTCTCTATTTCAAGCTCTGGAATCTGGATCAACTCGGATGGCCGGGGTCAAAGATCCAATTCTTGTTGCTGCTAAACCCGCATTTGACCGTGGGGAAATTACCTCCCCAGATGAACTTCGTACGTGGGTAAGCACGAGCTACGGCAAGAAAACTCAGGAGGCTCCAAGTGAACCAGTACCAACAGGTGTTAGCGAAGCTGTCACTGAACCAGTTGCAGGAAGCACTGGAGTGCCTGTACCACGAGTTGGACCCGCAGGATCTGGAGTTGCAACTCCTACCGCTGAAGGACTGGAGCCTGTTAGCGTTGCTCCTCAACGACCTGATGAAGGAGAAGCGGTCGAGCCAGTTGCATTAAATGTTTTTCCATCGGGTCGAGCAGCAGCGTCGGCGGCAAACTTTTTTAGGGGCGAGTCGGTAAAGTACCGTACGATTGCAGATGGTACTACGGAAGTACGTTTAGAAAGCATTGGCGATGAGCCAGTTGCGCGACTACCAAAAGGTGTAGCCCCTACTAGAGAAAGTATTACTCGCCAGATGCTGAGTAATTTGCGGGAGTCCTATGCGGCTGAAGGTAAGCAGTTTCCGTCAAACCCGAAAGATATGTCTCGGGATGAGTTTATTGTCGCCTATGAAGCCGGGGCTGTTCCTTCGTTTGAGATAGAAGGCGAAGAACTCGGCACGATAGTTAAAGGCTCGGGGGAGAAAGATCTACTTTCTGTAGATGCCGATGCGCTTTACGACAAAATTCAAGCTCAAGCTGCTCCCACCGAACAACGCTTCCTCAGCCTCGATGAACTGAACGAAGCTACACCTGCCATACCTGACCAGACTCAGGAGCGGGCACCGTCACTGCGTCGTGAGTTGAGCAAAGCAAAAGCCGAATACGATGCGGGTGAATTGACAGCAGACGACTTTGCCAACCGTGCTGGTGATCTGCTGGTTAAAACTCAGAAAGAACGTATGGTTCGCCCTCGCGTACGAGGTGCTGAGTACATTCGTGAGCGTTTATTGAATGCCAAACGTGTTGGCACGTTGTCCGATGAAGGTGCTGATCTTGCTGAGTGGTTTGTGCGGCAGAATCCTCTACTTGTTGCCGACTTAGGTATTTCAATACGACAGCAGCCGGAAGGCATGAAAGGAGTTGCTGGGTTTTATGAGTCTGCCAGCCGCATTGCTACCGTTTTCTCTAACGCGGGTGATACCAACACTGCCACGCACGAAATCCTGCACCATCTTGAACGGTTGATGCCGACTAATATCCGTGCGGGTATACACAAAGCATATACACGGCAGTTGTTAAAGGCTCAGAAAAACGCGAAGACTGAAGCTGAAAAAGCCTTCTTCAATGCTATCGTTAATTACCACTACCTAACGGGTGCAGCGAACAAGAAAGCTGAATATGACAAGGCCCTTAGTGCTATCAAAAACGGTGATGTTCCTAAATCGCACTATCAATACGTCAACCCGTCTGAGTTCTGGGCAGTCAATGGATCGCGTATCGTAGCTGGTCGCTATGGCGTTCCCCCGACTATTGTTGGTCAGTTAAAGCGATGGTTACGTGAGTTCATCGAAAAAGCTAAATACATCTTTGGCCTAAAGTCTGATGCTGCTGTCATTCGCGCACTGGATAGCCTCGCCAAGGCGGACGGTAAATATCGAACCGAGGAGATGCTTTCAGACGTTCCGGTGTATTTGTCTGTTCAACCCGGCAAAAAGCCGAGCAAGAAGCCCGGTCAGAAGCCAAGCAAGAAGCCGCACGATCTTGAAGACTTTGCCCCTGCCTCACTTGGCGGTGGCGGTATCTCTAGTCTTACCAAGAAACTCTCTGAGCAATTCCAAAACAAGACTTTGTTTAAAGATCTTGTACGCAAGTTCCAGAATAAGCACATCGTGATTGACACGATGGATGATGAAAAGGGATTGCAGGGCACGTTAATTATTACGGGACCGGATCGCAACAACATTGCATCTGAGATTGCTCGTGCGCCAAACATCACTGATTACATTATTGTCAGACGAGTAGACCCTGCTATCCGTGAAGTACAGGATGCTATCAAGGAGTTTGCTCTCAATTCTGGGCTTAGCCTGAAGGCGGCTATAAATAGGCTCAGTAAGATCTTCATCGCACAGCATGAGATGAAGCGCAGAGAAACCAAGTATCTACGTGAAGTTCCGTTGCGGAACGATATTAAGATCCCCTCAGCAGGGCTTCCGTTTGTACCCGCTGGTACAGCAGATATGACCCCGGCTGACTATCGTGCCTTCCTTGAAAAACAACGTAGCAAGTTGCCGCCTGATCAAGCAGCGCAGATTCAAGATGTCATGCGTGTGCTCGTCAATAAGTTCAAGTCTGAGACTGGGTACAGCCCTGTTGGTACCCGTGGCAAGAAGATGTCCATTGACATCAATGACAAGATCTACGATGTCATTCCACGTGGAACAAAGGATGCGCCGTTGTATACGCCTGAAGCGTTGCAGGCTAAAGTTGACGAATACAACAACAGTGGTCCCTTGAAGCCGCTAATTGATGACGTACGTGCAAAGTTGAACCGCGTACAAGAACTCCAACGCGAGCTTAGTAAGGAAGCAAACTACTGGGCACCTCAAGTTGATAGCATCGTTGCGTCCTATCAGTGGGGCGATACTTACGTGCCGTTCCAAGGTCTGCCGGGATCTGATCAAAATCTTGACTACAGTTCCCAAAGATTGTCAGGAGAACTGGCGGAAGTAGAGCAGTCATGGGAAGGGCGTAAAACTGACTTTGAAGATCCCATTTTGCAATCGTTTGCAAACGCTTATGTAGCTGCTTCTCAAGCAGGGCGAAAGGACTTATTGCCTGTCCTTGTTAACAACATCAAGCAGGGATTCATCAAGGTCAAATCGAAAGATCCTGAAGTTGTTACGTTTGATGAGCGTAATGATCCCAACTTTGATTTGAGTGTTCTTAAAGGTAAGAACAAGATTTTGGATTACCAGCCTAACGGCGATGTCCATGTCTATGAACTGACGGATGAAAGACAGCTTGAATCTATCAAGACGCCGTACGAAAAAGCTAACCCTGTACTCAGACGCTTCGCTGATTTCAATAGTTTGATTGGGCAGTTCCACACCCGCTTTAACTTGAACTTTCCCCCGATGGATTTCTTGGTCAATAGCATGACCAACTTCGGGTTGATTACGTTCAAGGAAGGATTCGGTCAAGGTAGTAAGTACGCTGCTGAGCTTATCGGTAACGTACTCCGTACCGGATTGATGGCAAAGTCATTCAACCTGTCTCGTATAACGACTTCCAGAGATTCTGCGGCGTTGGAAAGACTAATGTCTAAGGATGGTTTCTACCGAGATGCCTTAGATTTTATCGAGTACGGTGGCAGTGCACTTTATCCGCAAGGGTTCAACGTCGAAGATCAAGTCGAAGCACTCATGAAGCGCGTTGGTCCGAGCAAAATTATTCGCACCAAGGAAGCTTTGAGTCGCTGGTTCGATGTCTTCGGTGCGACGTTTGAATACACTAGTCGTGTGGCGGCATATAGCATAAGGCTTAAAGACAACATTGCTAAAGCAAAAGCTCAAGGCATCGACGTTGATAACCCGCAGGTCATGGCTGATCTCAAGCGTGAGGCAGCAACCTTCGCTCTTGAACTGATGAACTTCCGTAAGATTGGTACGTGGGGCAGAAAGATGTCCGCGTTCTATATGTTCTTCAAACCTGCTGCGACCGGTGCCGTCAACTTTATTAAAGTAATACGTACCGCGACTACTTCCGCTGAGGACGCAGTTAAAAATGCTGAACCGTCCGTCTGGGCGCAGATGGATACTCAGTACGATGAAGATGCGCTACAGAAAGAAGAAGCGAATCCCAAAGCCGATCCAAATAAAATCGCTGAACTTCAGAACCGTATCGACAAGAAGAATGAGAATCGCCGTAGGTTTATTGAGAACTATAACCAACGTCGTAAGAACGCCCTTGTTGCTGCGCCTATCTTTTTTACATCAGGCGCACTTATATATGCGATGGCGGCGGCAATGGCTCCGGATGATGACGAAGGGCGCAACCAAATTGCGACGGACAGTATGTCTCGCTGGACACGCTACATGCGCTTACCGGTTCCGTTTTTGGAAGGCGAAGACGGTAAAGATAACTTCCTTCAGATGCCGTGGGGATTTGGCGCAGGTGCATTCCCTGCTGCGGGAGCGCAGTTCGCTGCTTTGTTCTCAGGCAATCAAAGCTTTGAAGATTTTGCAAGCAACATGGTTGAAATCGGTCTGGACTCGTTCATGCCGCTACCTGCCTCTCGTATCAGCATGACTGAGCATTTCCCGGCATGGTTGATTAGTACTGTCTTTCCATCTGCGGCACGACCGCTCTTTGAATATACCGTAAACATGGATAGCCTCGGCAACCCAATCTATGACTCACGAATGGGCAAATATTCTGATGCTTATTCTGGTGGTAGTCGTCCTTCGGAATGGCACAATATTGCAGCCAAAATCTTACTTGAAGAAACTAACGGTAACATTGACTGGGAGCCGGACACGATTGCCTTTGCCTTGAATACTTACGCGGACGGACCCAACGCGCTTGCCGAAAACATTTTCAATACGGCTTTGGTACTTAACGGCCAGAAAGAAAGCGACATCAAGCGAGATATTCCGTTCATTAAACGATTTATTGGTAAGACATCCAACTATGATGCCGCACAATTCCGCGAAGCATCGGAGTGGATCAAGTCTCGTGCGTCGAATTACCGTACATTCCGCGATTACTCAAGTCCTGAGCGGTTGGATAAGTATCTCGAAGCTAATCCGAACATCGACATTCTGACTGAGGTTTACGAAAACGTTGTAAACGGTCAGCTACGCGAGATCGGTACTATGAAGAAACAGATCCAGCGTGATCCGAGTCTGACTCCAAAGGAACGTAAGGAACAGTTGGACGATATTAAGTACAACGAGGACGCTATCAAGCGTAACTTTATAGAGACGTACAACTACTACCGGTTCCCCGAGGAGTAGTATCCTATCGGATACGCCAGCACCTGACGCCAAGCAGACCATCCTTGGTCGTGGCGTATGCCTTGATCTTGACCCCTGCAACCTTGGCCCGCGTGTCAATCACGTAGATCAACTCCGCAGGTTTCAAGGTTGGGAGAAAGAAGCTATCTCCGACATACATTGCGTCGAATGGTAGATACCACTCTGGCTCAGTCAGACGAGGGCTTGTCAAGATAATCCTCCGGCAGTCCTTCCGTGTTAAATACGTAGCAAGATACGGCAGCTTGGTGAGTGCCCTGTTTCCAGCCCGTTGTCAGGCGTTGCTTCTTAATCTCCTTCAAGATGCCGTTCTTCAGCCAAGCACGTTCAGCCGCAGTGCTACTGATCTGCAAGCCGGGGCTAGCAAGATACTTCTGGAACTCTGTCTTGCTGATGTATTGCACGCTGTTGTGTACTTCGATACGCCCGACGATGGCACTTCGAGGTTCGTTGATGACTTGGCTTTCGTTAAAGATCAGGAAGCCGGTATGGTACTTGTTAAAGAAGTCCGCGATGAGGGATTTGTAATCCATGTCATTCAGGTTGAAGACCTGCTTCTTCATCTCGTTCATCGTCCGCATGACCACCCGGTAGATCCGGTTCAGGTCTAGGTCAACGATGCCCGCTTCTACGGCTAGTTCACCGCCAGCAAAGCAGCACGAGATCATGTTCTCGTAGAACCGGTACGCCGGGTTCCTGCCGTAGTCATCACGGAACTTCTCTGCCCACTTCTCAATAATGGCCCGGACCTCGGTATCGCCTCGCTTGTAGATCTGGCGAATCAGGATCGACCCTGCATGACCGTAGTTGAAACGCAGTGGGTCTACGATTCTCTTGGACAGGCCGGGGTCGTCGATGAATGCCTGCGGCATCTCCAGTCGGAACTCGATGGTACGTGCGATCTCACCGTCCGGACTTTTCTTGACCTGCTTGAGCTTGTCGTACAGGGACTGGTTAGTAGTCATAACGGCGATGAGTGCCGCACCCATCTCGATCTCACGCTCAGCATTGACCGAGGACTGCATACGAGCCTTGGCACGACCCTGCGAGATGCGGTGGATAAGGCGGGACAGTATCTCACTATCAATGTTCGACACTTCGTCAAGGCCAAACAGAATGTTTTTGATAGCAAGATACCGCCCCGTTAGAGCGTTATCAGTAGCCGAGCCATCGGCCAAGCTGATGTAGTAAGGATCACAAAACACACTGAGTCCGGCATACATAGATCCGGTCTTACCGATACCGGTCTCGGGACTCATGTAGCTGATCACGCCACCTGCCGTTGAGGTCATACGCATCAAGGGCGAACCGAACCCAGCAAGCAGACCTAGCGCATGTAGCTCAAGGCTCGGGATGTTGAATGCGTTGGCAGACTCCTGCCACTTCTCGTAGCTACCTGTCGGTCGGAATAATTTCGACACGTTCTTCACAAGGGGCGAAGTCGCTGCGGGTCGCTCCTCGCCTGAAGCCATGATCTCTAAAGCCCCCGTGATGAAGGCATCGTAGTTTTCTGTCCATCCCATTTGCATACGAATGATCTCTGCTGATTTAACGTTTTGTAGGAACTCGTTCCACTTTCTCAAGTATTCCGATACGAGCTTCACCATCTCTGGCGAGAATCCGACGCCGTGGAATGACAGCGTTTCCTTCAGCTTGTCGTAGGCATACGCATACCGCATCGGGAATAAGAACTCTTTAGTCGGGTCTTTCGGCAAGATGTACCGCATCAACAAGCACTCGCCCTCAGTCGGACTGTGCATACGCTTGATGGCAAATAGATCATTCGCAATCAACTGATACGGCTTAATTTGCTCGATGTTCCCGTCTTCATCTATTTCGGGTTTGGGTTTGTACCAGACTCCTCCATTGGCCCCTCGTACATAGGGACTGATCGCAGTAGGAAATAGCGGAACTTCTTCGGGATTCTGTTCAATCCGAACTGTGTCCTCTTCACTAATTGTTTCGGTTGACGGGGCTTCCTTGAGTCGCTTTCCGAGTTGGATAGGTCCGGACTTACCGAACTTTCCTCGAAAGGGGCAACCGTCACAACCGGCAGGGTAAAGTTCCTCGAACTTGGTGCATCCGTAAGCCCACTCCGCTTTGAGCGTTTCATTTGCTTTGCTCTCCGTCATATCCGGTGAATAGCCCGGATGTTTGTTTGACATCTGATGAATGGCTTCTTTGCCATCAATACAACGCACCGCTACGGATAACCCCGCTCTCCACAACGGCTCTTCAATCTGTGCTTGGTTGATAACAATGTTCTTAATCTGGTTGCAGCCCTGCCCGGTCAGGCTTTGCACCACGATGTCGGAAAAGATGTACTCAAAATTGTCCGGCTTCGGCGGCATGTCTGGCTCGATAGATGCCAGAATCTCTTCGACCGTAGGCGGGATTACCCCAAGGAACTCTTGGATCTGATGGAAGCTGTACTGCCCCAGATCTGTGTCTATTAACTTCGTCTCGCGTGGCGGATCGGACTTGTAATTCAAGGTGTCTGGGCAGCGCAGGACACGGGCAGCATCTGCCGTCACCGCCATATCAATCTTGATATGTTCAGCACAGAACTTCTTAAACTTCTCGGCGTACTTCTTCCATTCAACGATGGGTACGTCTTCGTCCAACAACCAATAAGCATGGACACCACCACCCGAATCGACGCGGATAGGCGGAGCAAACTTGGTTATCTGCAAGAACTCATCTAGCGCAGCAAGGGCTTCTTCCTTGCTGTTGTATTTCTTCGGGTTCTCCGGATCAACGTCAAGATCAATGAAGAACGACCGCGAGAATGCCGCGTTATCAGCCTTGCGGCTGTAGCTGTTGAACGAACTTAACGCGACAAATATGTTGTAGTCCTGAGTCTTTAGCTCCTCAATAATGTTGGTAAGATCATCGAGCGTTTCAGCAAACCGGTTCTGAACTTTCTTGTCTTTGATACCGGTTACACAGTACACGCCCTGCGATGGCAATGCTTTCTCATAAAATTGTCTTAACATTTTCTACTCGCAGAGACAAAAAAAGCGGGGGCGAAGGCCCCCCGCCAACCACAACGGTCAAATCAAATCTTCACTCCTATCATCGACTCAATGTAAATCTTGGCGTCAATGATCGTACGAGCAGGAAGATAGCCAGCCTTCATGTCTTGCTTAACAAGATCCATGAAAACCTCAACGGTCTTACGCTTGTTCTCACGAATGCCCCTGCCTCGGAACCAGTTGTACACGCTGATGCGTGAGGTTTCCAAAGCCTTAGCAACGTAAGCCGCAGGCAGGTTCGCCTCTACACACAGCCTGCCAAGTTGGACGCCGAGACTACCTCCGTCCGCTCTTTGCAGGTTTAGTAGGAATCTTTCACTGTATGGGCGAGCCACGAGCTACCTCACTTCTTAGTCCATTCCTTCAAAACGTCAGCCACATCCGCTGCCTGTGCAGGCTTCTTAGCCTTGCTCGTCACAACGGGTTCAGCAACCGACGCTTCGGGAGCGGTAGGAGCAGCAGGAGCATCGCCTTCATCTTGCTGGTATACCGTCAGCTTCACTGCATTCTCAGCAGCGGGCTTCTTGGCTTGAGCAGAAAGAACGTCGATCATGTCTGCCGGTACACCCGACACAGGCGAGAACAACACACGAGGTGCCGTAGCCTTGGTATCGAACTGCATCTTAGTGACGACGCGACCTGCCGAGATGTTGTGATTAGCAAGCATCTTGACGTAGGCACGGAACGGCCAGCGACCGTTGTCTTCATCACCGAAAGCAGACGTAGCAGGCAGAACAAGCTGCATGATGTCGCCGCCCGGATCTTGCGGAAGCACAACTGCTGTACGCCATGACAGACGACACGCTGCACCAGTACCACCCTGACCCGATCCCTTCACCGACCAAGGGCACTTGTCGCACGATGACGCCTGTGGGTTCCTTACCTCGGGGTCAGGCACTTTAGAATCAGACGACCAGCAAGCAGGGCTGATCTTCTCGCCTTCCTTAAATGCGCCCGTGTAATAGGTACGGCTAGGATTGTGCGACATCTTCACGAAGATCACGTTCATGTGACGGTCTTCAATAGCGCCGACTTCCTTACCACCTGCCATCTTGCGGAACACACCGCCCTTGATGGAGATACGCTTGTTACCACTGGTACTACTACCAGCAATAGCTTTTGTATCTTCGTCCAGACCATATTCAACGTTAGCAAGCTGGCTCTGGATACTTGCAATGATGCTGTTACTCATATTCAAACTCCTCAGTTACTAGCCTTACGCACCGTGATGCCATATTCGCGCATCACACTAACACCGGGCGGCAGGCCATCAGCTTCATTCTCGGCCATGTACTGCTTGAAGTTGCCCTGATGAATTCGTTTCTCCAGAAGTTCGAGCGATGCGTTCTCGACCACAAACTTTCTGAAGTTATCCCAATCTTGGCAGAAGTACCGCTCGTTGAGCTTACGCATGATCGTGCCATGCGAAGTCTTGATACTGTCTGCATTGATGCCGTTGCATACGTCGAGCAGCACCGCCTCGATCTTAGACATGTCCTCTTTTAGCTTGGCGTCCTTCGCCTCGTACTCGCGCAGAATCTTATCGCGCTCGTTACGAATATTGAGATACGCCTGAACCACTTCTTCCGTATTGATGTTACTCACCGATATCCTCCAACTCTTGTTTGTACAGGTCTACTAACTTCTGATGGTTATCTACTTTGCCTTGCAGCATTCGATACATCTTCTTTTCAACATCACTGCCTTGCAGATGGACGACGGTCATGTTGTTCTTCTGACCAACACGGTCGATACGTGCAACGCATTGCAGATAAGTCTCTACGCTCATCACAGGCGACCAAAAAACTACTGTGTCAGCAGCAGTCAAAGTGATGCCGTGCGATGCAGACTGAGGCTGCACCACTAGAACACGAGGGTCTGTTTGGGTTTGGAATCGCTCAATAATTTGCGAGCGTTCACGAGCGGAGACTGAACCTTGTATGACTTCACAACTAATATCCTCACTGGTTAAGTACTTGGTTACTACACCGATAGTATGTAGGAACCCGACGAATACTACAACTTTGTTTAACGTTTCATCAAGTACTTCTTTGAGGGCATTTAGCCGGGGCTTGACATCAAACTCTACCGTCTGGCCTTGGTCGGTGTAGACCGCGCCACCTGAAATTTGTAAGAGTTTATTGAGCGCAGCGGCAGCGTTGACTGCACTGACTTGTTCGCCTGCGGCCTCTACAAGTAGTTGAGCCTTCAGGTTTTTATAGAAGCTAGCAACCTGTGGCGTCAGTGGTACGTCGCGTGTCTGATATACAACAGGTGGCAGGTCGAGACACTCTGCCTTGGTATACCGGATGGCTGGCTGTAATGCCTCGTGCACCCGACGCTCTGAATTTAGTCTCGGCTTCCACGTGAACCGGCTGACTTGGTACATCACCATGTCTTTCCATGCACCGGTATAGCGGGGCACTCGGGTCGGACTAACCAGCTTAGCTAACCCGAACGCATCAACTGGGGACTGCGCCGCTGGCGTACCCGTCATCATCCAGAGCCGAGTGCTGGGCTTGAGTAACTTAGCCAGCGTCTTCCAGCGTCGTGTGGTGGCGCTCTTATAAGCATTAGCTTCGTCTACGATGATGAGATCGAAGCCACCCTTAGCAAGGTCGTCAAAGACCGTATGTACCCCATCAAAATTAATGATGATGAATTCATACTCGCCGTTGATCAGCTTGCATCGTTTCTGCTGTGACCCGTGAGCTACACCACAAGTCCGGTGCATAGCAGTCTTGAAGATGTCAGCCTGCCACGCTGAGTACATGATCGACAATGGACAGATAACAAGAACGCGCTTGATCTGCCCAAGATTCATAAGGTAATCCGCAGCCCAGATAGCCGCAGATGTCTTGCCTGTGCCTGCCTCGTTGAAGCAGAACGCACGTTGACGCAACGATAAGAACGACGCCGTATCCTTCTGATGCTCGAACGGTTTATAGATACCCGGCCAGTTGTAGTCCCGCAGCATCGGTGACGGAACGTTCGGCAGCGCACTGTTAGGTGCTTGCTCATCCACATAGAACGCAAGCGAAGTAGCTTCCGGGTAGTCCCAGTACACTAGTAATTCTTTGTTATACGCATCGCCCCCCAAGTCTTTGCTCTTGGGTATGTGCGCTAGCGCGGCGTTTGCCAGCGGAGTAGGCAGGGCAATATGTAACGCTTTGTTATCAACGATGTTCATAGGTTTCCTCACAAAAGCCCCTTACGGGGGCCAGTCGGCTTAGACACAGCCCGGAAAAAGCATTGCTTTGTAAAACTGTTCTAAGCAGGCATGGTTATGCGTCGAGTGTCACGCGGGAGTGAGGTAGCAACTCCCTATCCTACACACTCATGCCTTGTGTGGATTCTGTTAGCGTTCCTTATAAAACTCGCAAGTCTTGACCGGACACCAACCACACAATGGGGTCGGTTTCGCAGGCCACTTATCAGACACAAAGGCGAGTTCAAGTCTCCTCAATTCTGGTTCAAAGACCGCCCAAAGTTTCGGGACATCTTCTCGTTCATACTCTTCAGCAACGAAGGAGTTGTGCGCCACGAAGAGCAGACCCGCCTTGATGTACTCAACATCCGGGAAGTGCTTGAAGGTCATCAACGCCATCAACTTCAACTGCTTCGGATCAGGATACCGATTGCTGCCGGTCTTGTAGTCAACGATGTAGGCTTGTTGGTAATCCGCCACGAGCAAGTCAACGATCCCGCGCACCCAGTAATCAGGCGAGTCAAAGTCGCACCGCTCTTTGTTCGCGTTCAGTGCCATCTTGTACTCGGGGTAGTGCTCACCGGGCGTTGACCTCAGCACATCCATCATCGACTGAAACCGCTGGTAATTCTTAGCCAACGGGGTGCCGTCACGCACGTAATCTTCCAGAGCCTTGTGGACTTCCGTCCCATACATCATCTGCTCCGTGACTTTCTTCACGAAGTTTTGTTTGATTTTGACCTCGTGATACTGCTTGGGGCAGTTGATGAAGTCCTTCAAACTACTGAATGACCATTTAACATTCGCCATAGGACTCACCATACTTTGCTTCACATGCGACGGGCAACCCCTCTGCCCA
>Ga0078894_10001041_pt1 | contig 20243 bp, 14 predicted proteins | sample LauGreSu1BDMLBSD_2_FD_67506 | JGI IMG/M metagenome (GOLD analysis project Ga0078894, IMG submission 67506) | Freshwater lake microbial communities from Lake Michigan, USA - Su13.BD.MLB.SD (version 4) (version 4) | ecosystem: Environmental > Aquatic > Freshwater > Lake | place: Lake Michigan... | reverse complement strand
GGTATATGTTCCGTCCTCGTGTATCAAAGCCCGTGGTCCTGCGGGAACAAAATCCTTTGGAAAACTCCGGAAGGGCGACTTAATTAAATACGGATATCAATATCGTCTGTCGGATCGGCTTCGTCATAGCGCATTAGAGAGAGCGATTTCCGTATATAAGGCGATTAATGTTTTTCATATACTCGATCTTGCGGCAAAGTCGTCGATAAAGAGTGCACCCGATGCGAGTAAAACATTTGTACGTGATCGAAACTGGGTCCACGAACATTACATTTATAAAAAATAAACATACTTTTGTTCTGTCATGATTCATGATATGGAAAAGGATGAAGAATAAAATGATAAAAAGAAGTTCCGCAGGGTTGGTAGTGGATAATAGGGAGATGTCTGCCCCACCTCCAGCATACAATAATGATCCGTTGACATCGATTGATACGGTACCGTCCGTTATTCCAACGCCAAATGTGACGAACGCCCTATTAACCGATACCCCGCGTTCAGATGAATCGGATCCGTCGATATTATCGTCTGTATCCACCACCGCCTCTGCCGCTGCGGCGGCAATGGCGAACCAAGTCGCCAACTATTTTCAACCCTCTACTGAGCCACACGAGTTATGGTCGTTTACGAATGCCCTGTTTTTTCTTATTTTGATTGTCGTCACTATTTGGATATCCGCACATGGACTGAATATGATAGTGAATATCAAGCATATTAAGGATGATTGGGCCAATCAGCGTTGCAGCCCATTGATTATGCCGTTCGCCAGTTTTTTTGATGTTGATACAAAGGCTAATTTTGAATTCTGTATGGGGAAAATCTTTAATACACATTCACAAGGGTATCTTGGTTCCATTGGTGGAATGTTTTCTAGTTTTACCGAGCTTCTTCAGAATATTTTTGATTCCATCAGTTCTCTACGAAACGTGATTGCTTCGCTAGGAGGTGGTATCAATGTTATCTTCCAGGAATTCACAGAACGTATCAGTACATTCTTCTTTCAACTTCGAATAAGCGCGATTCGAATTAAAATGTTAATGGGAAGATTGTATGCCATTCTCTTTTCAGTCATGTACATGGGAATGTCGGGTATTTCTGGCATGTCTTCCTTTACGAATACATTTCTTTTTTCCTTCTTGGATACCTTCTGCTTTCCAGGAGAGACCGAAGTAATGGTAGAAGAAAAGGGTGCCGTCCGCCGTGTACCGATCAAAGATGTGAAGATCGGCGATGTATTGGTACCAGGTCATACACGTGTCACGGCCACCTTTCGATTTTATTCACGAGGGCAAGCAATGGTTCGTCTTGGACCTGTTCTTGTAAGCACGAATCATTATGTAAAACATAATGGGAAACTAATTATGGCGGGAGATCATCCCAATGCGATCCCGCATGGTCCATGGGATTCGGACGATCATCTTTATTGTTTGAATACATCGGACCACACCATTCCAATGGATTATCTAACTTTTATGGATTATGATGAAACACCCGAGGGAGATGAAGCAACGCTGCAATGGATCGAAGAGAAGATTAACGCGAAGAAGAGTACTGCTACACATCACTCCTATGTAGATGCCTGTTTTGCAATCGATGAAACGGTACGTATTCAAACGAAAAAGGGGCTGATCCAGGCAAAAGATATCAAAATTGGTGATCAATTATCAACCGGATCGGAAGTGGTGGGACTGATTCGTCGAGAAGTGAGTGAAGTATGTACACTTGCAAATGGTATAAGAATGACACCGGCTACCCTTTACTGGGACAAGAATGAATGGAAGCGGTTAGGACAAGTTCATGTCTATCAGAAAGTAAATTGTCAAATGGTATCGTTTGTTGTAACACCCAATTCACAAATAGAGCTAGAAAACGGTATGAGAGTACGTGATTATATGGAGGTGTGTTCTCCGGATTCCGAACAGCATTATTCTGCATTGTTAGAATCCACGAGTATAACTAGTTAGTAATAACGAATCTCTCATAAAAGGAGATGGAATCAAAATGGCCCTTCATGATGATTACCTTCGGCCTATTGTTTGCCTTAGGCCTAACTATTGCAAATTTAGAAAAAGCATCTGTCGTAAATAATTGGACGGACCGTCGGTGCGACCTGCCTGTCATGGCAGCGGCAGCCTTTTTCAAACCTGATACCGATCCACGAACAGGATCCGAATTTTCGAAGGATAATTTTGAATTCTGTATGAAAACAACCGTTGAAAAATTTATCACAATGTTTATGGCACCCATTAACGCGCTCTTTGGAAAACAGGCAAATGTCGCAGGAGATGCAATCAATGCCGTGAGTACTGCACGAGACATTGCTCAAACGTTATACAACCAATTTATGTCGTATTTAGACATCATGTTCAAGAAATTCAATTCATCGGTATTCGAAATGAGCCGAGTCGTTCAGCATTTACGTATGGCAATGGATCGTGCAAATGCGATGGCAGTCTCCTTGATTTATATAGGAATTAGCGCCTTTCGTGCAATGATTAATGCAATTCAATTTGTCATTAAGGTTGTTCTGATCATTTGCGGTATCATGTTAGCGATTATTATTATTTTATGGTTTGTTCTATTCCCAGTCATTCCCATTATTTTAGCAACATTGGGGGCGGTTATTGCAGCAGTCATGGCATTTGCAGGAGTCCTATCAGGTTCCATTTCGGATAGCGCACAAGATAAAATGGGCGGATTCTGTTTTGCGGAAGATGCGCCCGTTATTGTTCGGCGCGAAGATGGAACAGAAGAAACAAAACCGGTCAGCCAGGTGAAATTGGGAGATCAATTGGCACGAGGTGGAGGACGAGTGACGACTGTCATTTTAATGGATGGTAAGAATATTCCACTCTATCAACTCCACGGAATTCACGTGTCTGGTTCACATTTGGTGAAAGGAACGGACGGGCAATGGAAGTCAGTATCAGAGGATGAGCGTGCAGTACGTTCAGACCGAACATCGCCCATCATATACTGTTTTAATACATCATCGAATACTATCCCCATCAAGTCTGCGACAGGAGATGCTATTTGGTTTCGAGACTGGGAAGAGATTAAGAATGATGACACAAACGGACAATTTATGTGGAATTATTTGATATCAAAGATACTACATCGTGGTACGAATTATCATGCGTGGAAATCAAACCTCACCATGCACTGTGAAACAGCAATCGTAGGATTAGAAGTCCTTGTCAAAACAACGGAAGGATTTGTACCGATATGGTCCTTGACAAACTTTGGAACAGTGCTAGATCGTAATGGAAAGCCGCAGCCCATTTTGGGCATCATTCACGGAGAAGTTGCGAATGCGGAAGAAACCGATGGAAAATGGCATACAGAATTGTATGTATCAGAGAAAGATGCGTGGGTAAAGAGTCGTAATACGGTACAACACGGTTCAAATGTGATTCATGGAATGACTTTGATGACAGAGAGCGGTGAATTTGCGATATGGGACGAACAGGAGCAAAAGGAAAAATGGATACGAGACTTTACGGAAGTAGGGTATCAAACGATTCACGAGACCTATCCATTCGTAGAAGCGAGACTCCGGTTATAGATTATCTAACGCGTATTCAGTAGAATGAAAACAGCGTTTCTTATCACTGGATTGGTATTATTGTTGGTTGCGAACCTGATGATGGTCTATTCCAAACAGAGCGTATCAGGTGAGGGTTTTATGAATTATTTCTTGGAAAATGCGGCATCGTCCGGTATGGGCAAGAATAAGTACGAGGCAATCGGTCCATTTGATGATGTCCGTGTGACACCGAGCAGCGGCGGCAGTTCGTGGCGTGGAACCGCGCCTAATGAGCCGCTATTGGGTCCAGAGTTTGAGCCCGGTCTTGACAGCTTGTTCATGTTCAAGAATAACCAAGTGAAGCCTGAATGCTGTGCCTCCTCGTATTCATCGGATATGGGATGCGTGTGCACCACTCCTCAGCAGAGAAACTACATTAACATGCGTGGAGGAAATCGTACGGTAGAGGACGGTATCTAAAATCACCTATTCTATTTTTGTGATTATGATAATAAATGAAAAGATTATCATAATCAATCGTTTCATCTAATAGAATGAGTTTGAACGGGTTATCCAAATCGGCTAATAATACGGCAAGCAATATTGTGAATCGTATTTCAAATAATCTTCCGAAGAACCTTCCGAAGAATACAGCCAATACGGGTTCATTTATGATGGCTCCTCTTCCCGCGATGACTACGGCGATCAATAATACTGCTAAAAATGTCAAGAATGTCGCTGTGAATGCAGCTTCAAATGTCAAGGATGTTGCCGCGAATGCAGTAGAGACAGTGAATGATGCCGCCAACAGTTTGGTCGATAAGGCGAAGAGTGTATTTAACAGCGATGCATTTTCAGGAGTGACCGAGCCCATCAAGGAATCATTCAATGAATCGATGCAGAATGAATCATCCCCGTTATTTACGATACCTGTCATGATTGCACTTGGTGTATTGATTGTTGCACTAATTATGTTTGCCGTCTTTCGCGATCAGATTGCATTTGGCATGTCGGTTGCATGGCAGAAGATCAAAAACTTTTTTGCTGGTTCTTCCGATGTCCCGCCTCCATCGGCTGCACCAACGCCAGTGGCACCAACTGCTCCTATTATTGATACTGGGGCTATTAATAAAATGCTACCAGGCAAGAAAGAAGTATTTAATATCGCCGTTGACAAATACACCTATACGGATGCCGAACCAGTATGCAAGGCATTTGGAGCAGAGCTTGCCACATATGACCAGGTGAAAGAGGCGTGGAACAATGGTGCAGACTGGTGCAATTATGGATGGGTGAAAGGACAGGCGGCAGTGTATCCGACACAGCAGACTACCTATAATAAGTTACAGGCAGGTCCTGAGGATCAGCGAATGGCGTGTGGAGTTCCCGGTGTAAACGGCGGATACTTTGACAATCCAGAATTACGTTTTGGCGTGAATTGTTATGGCGCAAAGCCGAGCGAGAACGAAGCGGATACTCGATTTGCGATGGATGAACATTATCTTACACCTGGTGCACTAGAGTATGATAAGAAGGTGCAAGATTATACAGCACACAAGGACGAGATTCCAGTGAATCCATTTAAGAAAGGGGCGTGGTCATCATAAAGTGTCACGATTCATTATTTAAACCCCTCTATTTGTTTAGTATATATGTATAAGGTAATATCCTTTGGTTATCGATGTTCGTCTGCCTCTTTTTTACAGTTATTGAATTTAAAAACAGAATCGTACCCATTTGATTGGTTAGTTTCAAAATTAGATGTTATAAAAGACTGTATTGAAACCAAATTCGTTCATTTTCTAAATGCTAATCATTATGTCGCGCGAAATACGGAAACAGTCAATATCATTGATAATACAATAACGTGTGTATGCAATGAAGTAGCACACGTAAATATGTATTATGAAAAAGATATGCAAACTAAATACACGTATTCTTATCAATTAGCATGTAATCATCGAACTATACAGAAAGATTGTGACTATTATCAAAGATGTATTAATCGTTTGTATAGTTTGTTTAAATCAAATGTACATAAATATTATCTTCATTTTCACCCTATTATGGGGATAAATGACTATCAGCATAATAAAGAAAAGATATTAAAAGAATTCGATGATTTTAATCAGTATATCATAGGAAAAACAAGAAATATATTTGGAATATATTTTATATTAATTAAACATAAGGATCAAATTAAAAGTTTTAAATGGAAAGAAACGCGGTATTATAATGTATTTGTATTATATTGTAATGATGATTTTTTAGATGGAGGCGCGCCATTTATGGGAAATGATACAGCAGAAAAAGAAGAAGTACTTTCCATTTTAAAAAAAATATTTATATAATTGGTGGGAGCATCAATATTAAAAATTTCATGTTGACCATTTTAATATTGATAGATATACGTCTTACGTAAGTTGAGGAGTGCCCTGATGGGATGGTGGTATTGCAGATTGTTTAAGAACTTTATGAGTGGAATATCCTCGGTTGGCTTTGATAAATGTCATAATGTTTACAGATTCATCGACACCACCACGCTGTCTATAGTATCCGTGAAGCAATTCTTCTACTTTGGAAAGGGAGAGCTGATTGGGTTCACGGCTATCTTTTACTTGAAGACGTCCATTTTGAATTTGAATGGTGGCTTTTTCCATACCGTGTTGCTGAAGAATCGCAATGACCTGTTTTTCGTAATCGTCTTTTATTTTCCTGGCAGCCCCAAATTGTTTAAAAAAAGAAGAAGCCATATTACTATAATGTAACCAGCCTCGTACTAAATCTCCGATACCGGGGTCAGTCATGATATTACTAATCCATATCAAAAAATAAATCTTTAGATTCTCCCATCTAGAAAATGTGTGAACACGATGGACAGATAGTCGCCTTATTTTGATTCATTAATAGAACAACAAATGTCAGTATCACGACAATTAACATAACTGAAAAGATACAAAGAGCAATAATAAGATACGGAAAGGAGCGCTGAAAGATGAATTGTAAGAATGGTTCAATCACAAGTTGTTGAATATAATTTTTAGTATCCGAATTTGCGAGAGAGAGGGCAAACTGATCGATACGGCCTTTTAACATATGAACGAATCGCTCATTATCCCTTGTCCGGTCCACCGACATTTTGGTTAGTGTGGTGAAAATCTTCTCACTCTTCTAATCGCTGTGGTCAGATAACATGCCTACCTTCCAGTCTCCGAAATATTCTAAAGTAACGAATCCCAAATCAGGCATTGCAGAACCGTGTTATACATTTGTTGCAGAACACGACGAAGTAGAGGAAAAACTAGTAATTATTGCTGAAGAACCAGTAACTATATTGACTCTTGAGAAAGCCTTACAGGAGAATACGGAGTGGTGGAATAAATGGGTCTCTTCTTTTTTGGAAGCTTCTGTCAAACATTTTTCGAAGCCCTATACGGTTCAACACATTCATAAAATTACGAAACACCAAATCAATCATACGGAACATAACATATTTCCGGCAAATATGTCATTCTATCCTCAGACGATTCGGATTCATGGTGGGGCATTCTTGGTAGAGTGGCATTATCAAATCACACCGGTCACGATTGACATTCCGGATTTACCTGAGGAAGAGGAAACTCTTCCGGTTTCGCATTCAGTGGACGATGCTCAGGAAGTAAACTTAGAAGAGGTACCGGTCGATCCAAACGCTACGGAGGAATCGCTTGTACTTCATACTCCAACAAAGTTTTATGAGAAGAATAAGGTAAAAGAGGCACGATTGAAAGCGAAGATTGCCATGTATCGAGCTCAGCATCAGATGAATAAATATTATGAAAAATACGGTACGGAGGTAACGGATTCGGATACCGAAGAGGAGGAATCAGAGGAGGAGGAAGAGGTCCAATTTTGAAAAAAAGAGGTGTTCGGCAGATTTGTCATAAATTTATGCCCTCATTCTTTTATAGAAAGTAATGGCAGGTATAGATATGGAGCGCGTCGTTTTAATCGCCCTTGTTGTGATCGTAGCCCTTTTCCTGGTTCACCAATACAATCCCTATTTCTTTTCATCGTTAGCATCATCATTAGGCTTTAGCGAGGGTTTCGCTGACGCCGCAAAGGAAGCAGAGAAGCCAGTTGCCAAGCCGGCGGAGAAGGCCAAGCCAGCAGAGAAGGCTAAGCCAGCAGAGAAGGCTAAACCAGCGGAGAAGTTCCAGAATAAGAAGGATGAGGGATTTGCGGATCTGAGTGCATACCAGGGTCCGGCTCAGTTTGGCTCCGCCGAGCAGCCAGCTGGATGCTACCCGCGTGATCAGCTGACTCCATCCGAGCTTCTCCCGAAGGACATGAGCAGTGTCTGGGCGGAACAGAACCCGATGGGACCCGGTTCCCTGAAGGGTAAGAATTTCTTGAGCGCTGGTGCGCTGCTCGGTGTCAACACCGTTGGTCAGAGCATGCGCAATGCCAACCTTCAGGTGCGCTCGGAGCCACCGTGCCCTCAGGTTGCGGTAAGCATCTTTAATCAGTCTACGATCCAGCCGGATTCTAGCCACCGCCCGCTCGAGATTGGCGCGTAAACACTCTTTTATGTAACGTACTCACAGAGATAACATGAAGAATCTATTTGGATCTCTTCGAGAATTAAGTACCAAACATGTCATCTTACTTGCCCTGTTTGGAATCATTGTCTATGTGATTCTTTATCGTCCTTATGGATATGGGTTGCTAGAAGGATTTAGTGGACAGGATGGATGGAACTTAGCATCGATGACATCGATGGAGAATGCACACGGATCCGCACCAGCCGGCGTGAATGCTCTGCCTGGCGAATCACAGTATCAGCAAAATTCAGCCAGCCCTCCAGTCAATCCGGCAAATAAGAACGGTAACCCTGAGAATACCAACCCAGAGTTGAAGAAACAGCCCTTGTTTCATTATTGAAAAGAGAATGAATGTACATTCTTATTTCAAATCAAATGAGTAGAACACATGTCGATCCTAGATACGGCATCGAGTCTATTCAAGTCCATTATCGGCGGTGGCAATTTTCCAACCACCTATGTTACATCGACGATTGATGGCAAGACCTATAAAGTACGCGATATGCCCGACAAACAGCAAGCCGCAAATATGATGGCAACCCTTCGGACTCGGTTGGTAAAGTTGTGTGGGGCCTTAGAGAAAAAATACCCAGATAAACCGCAAGTCAAGCAAATGGTTCAGAATTTTCGAGCAGACCCTGAACGATTTATGGAAGCGACTCCTGAATCGGAACATACCTCCTCTACGGTTAACAAAGGCGAATCCATTCATATGTGTCTTCGTCAACGTGACGGACCTGATGAAAGCTTGGTGGACGAGAATGTTATGATTTTTGTAGCACTTCACGAATTTGCACATGTATGCACCGAATCCATTGGTCATGATTCAGAATTTTGGAACAATTTTGGCTGGTTATTGAAAGAAGCAGAGGCAATGGGCTTGTATCGTTATACTGATTTTTCTGCTCACCCTGTGAACTACTGCGGAGTATATATCACGGATGCGCCTCGTTATGATCCGAAAAAGGATGGAACAAACTTCCAAGTAGGGGCTATGTATAAGAAAAAGGATTAACTCGTGAAATCTGTACCTTACTTTTTTATGTGAAAATGCCATAGGGATGGCATCCGAGATAGATCAACTCTTTTCTCCCCAACTGCTCTCCAGTTTCCGTGAGGGTCTTCCTCCGGTTCAATGTATGATATGGAAGGGGAGAGATCAGTATGATACCATTACATTGGATCGTATTTATCCATTTGATACCATCGATACAATTAAACGAATGATCTGTGCCAAGTTTTCAGAAGATCGTTCATTTGTCCCACGATTTACATTTGTGGGTATTCCTATGAATGCAGGGGCACCTACTATAGAAACAACCTATCTCCCGATTGACTATTTATGGTTTTCGAATGAATCTCACGATCCAAGTGATACTCATATATTGGCGCATCCGTTAAAGGCAATGTCAGAAGGAGATGAACGGTTTGTGACGAGTGATGGAAGTTTTGCAAGTCCCAATTATGAACTGCGCGGGCGTAGCACGGTAGAGGATATACTTATTCGCCCGTATGAAGGTCAGCCTCCTGTTCTTCATGTATTCCCTCTTCGAACATTGTTGCGAGAATACAAGGGAGTCACGCCCCTTCCACAAGAAGATTGGAATCGTCGGTTTGCTGCGTATTTTCCCGATGTTAAGGTGGGAGGCCCCTATCAGGCTACCGACGCAGATCTTGAATTTACAAAAAAGATTCAGTATTTTCTTTCCAAGCGCGAAACGACTCTGGATCGGCTTAATCAATTCTTAGAAGACAATGAACAGGTTCCCTCTATTCAAGTAACGGGTGTAAGACAATTGCGACTGATCTGGAAGAAACCAGTGGATGGATTTGAGGGCTGTGCCTCGATGTTTTATCAAATTCCTGTGACGGAAAAGCGCCCCTATATGCGACTTCTTCCAACAGAGGGTTCGGCGATTACAAAGCTTCATGTAAAAGGAATTCTTCCCATCCCTACATTGGACGATCCACGTGTATTAGAGATATGGGGAAAAGAGGAATCCTCCTCGCCAGGAATGGATATGTGTATGATTAAGTATGTTCATCGTCCATCTATTGGCATTACACAGCCTATTTACGGTACTATCATTGTTTCAAACGATGCGACGATGAATTTGAAGTTGCAGCCTCCTAAAAATATCAGAAACCTCGATCCGAATTTGGATTTTCGTAACTTTCGCGACATCGTGGATGATGTATTTGACGGATTGCCTCAACCGGCGAGTGAGTTTCAACTTGGAGAAATTGCAGTGACGTTTTCTCTTACGACAAGTATGAAATCAAAACGATTTACAAGAGCCCGTTTACTACAGCGCCTACCCTATTTCCAGTCGTTCTTTTATGAAATTGAAGCTCTGCCCAACGAGCACCCGCTGCTTTCTTTACGCTATAAAGCGGTTAGTCAATATGCATCAGAAGACAAGGTGTTTACATTGATGACACAGTATGCGACTAGAAAGGGGTTAGATGGAGAGGGGGTAGATCCGAGACAATTGATCGAGATGCTTCAAGATGAGTTCGAATTTACATTCGAAGAGGCAAAGGAAAAATTTTCAGAATGGTCCAAGAATCGCAGTACATTTACTCTTCAGTTGCCAGAAGAGGGCGAGTTTATTGAAAGTTTTAATCCTGGAATTGACATTCACATTCATGCACAACACCCTGCGTATCATTTTCACGTCCATCGCATTGACAGCCAAGCAACGTATTTTCGCATTTACACGCTTCTTTCTCTGCTATTTATGGAGGATGATGATTATTATCGAAGCAGTCGTGCGGATCAAGAAATGTCTGTGATCGAAGAGGAATTAGAACAGGAAAGCATGGAGCGAGAGCAGGTAACTCGTGGAAAACAAGAGGTGGTATTCGATGATAAAAAATATGACGACGAAGAGGAGGATGAAGATGACGATGATGGTTCTATGTATAATGATGTATTTGCAACAGTGCCTACAGCAACTTCGTCAGCTACTGCATCGGCCACTGCAGCAGCAAGTGCATCCAGTTCCTCCATTCTACACGGTATGAGAGAAGAGACCACATCCTCTGTCTATCAAGATCCATTTGCAGCAGACCTAGAGCCGATAAAAGCGGCTGCTAAGAAGGGTCCACGAATTGCACCGCCAGTTGTATTAACAAAAGAACAAGAAGAGGAGCAGAAATTAGTTGATCCGACAAGTTGGTTTATTAGAAAGTTACAATCGATCGACAAACGCTTGTTTGAATTCAAACCAATCGATGATAAAAATGGATATAGTCGCAAATGCGCAGGAAATGAAGATCGACAGCCGGCTGTCTTGACGAAGGATCAATATGATCGAATGCGGGAGATCTATGAAGATGATCCGATTGTGTGGATTGAATATCCGCTAACAGGATCAAGTGATACTCAAGAATCAGCCAGTAAAACAGAAGAAACGATCACAGTGATGCGATTTGGTTCCTCCACTGACACCATTCGATATTACTTTTGTCCTCGCTATTTTTGTTTGGTGGATGAGATTATGATTCGTCCTGTTGAATTTGAAGGAACAATTGCTCGAGATGGAAAACGCAAATCGCCAAACAGCTGCCCATTTTGCCGCGGAAAGCTGATTGTAAATGATAAGAAAGCGATTATGGGACACACAGTAGTACGCCGCGAAAATAAACCGAAATCCAATAAATATCACAAGTATATCGATTTCTTGGCAAAATCAAGTCATCCTGAAAAATTTGCATTACCGTGCTGTTTTACGACACAGTCCACATTACGTGTATCGGATGAAAAATTTGCTCATTTGCGTTCGCATTTACAAGAGGAGCGACTAGATCAAGTGGTGGACGCACCTCAGGAGGAGTATGAAGATTTAGTATATCGAACGGATCGTGCGGTTGAGTATTCTGTATTGCTTCAAAGTATTCATAAACGATATATTTTAGAGTCTAATAAGCCACCTGAAGCTGGAATTTTTGCGACAGCCCCGCCCTCCTTTGACGCATTTTTTAGCCAACACTCAGGAGAGCAGATTGTAAAGCGCTCTCCAATGTTATTAAAGGTGCGTCCTAATGCACACGGATTTTTACGTATGGGCACAGATAATACGCATTACGAATCACTTTTGGGTGTGATTGCTCCATTAATTAATCGCAATACGATTGCGGATGTGAAAGAGCGAATCATCGAAGTCATGATTCCACGAATTTTTCTGAATGCCCATTTTGGAAATCTGGTGTTGGAATTTTATGATCCAACGGATGGTCGCACGATGCCATCCACGCAAATGGAACTTGCGACATGGGTTCAAAGTAAATTGGGAATGACAGTCACGTCGAATAACCGATATGCTCTGATTCGTATTTATAATGCATATCATCAGTTTATTTCTTTCATCAAAGACCCATTTCGTCGTAAAGATTTGAGACACATTCAACCCCTACTCGCGGAACCAGGCCTGTTTACAGTGCGCGGTATCCAGTTACTGATTATGGATGTTCATAAAACGGATCCAGTTCGCATCAAATGCCCCACATTTGGTGTATCAATAGACCGAAATCGTAAAAACGATGTTGCATTTATTTCTCGAAGTGTGAAAGAATCAGATACATCCGATACTCCATATACACGTTATGAATTGTTCGTCTATACCAGTAATAAACCTGCAAAAGGTGGAGAAGCAGAAATTCACGAGTCTATTGTGAAATGGGATTATGCCTCTCGTCGATATTGGCCTGATATCGTTAAAAAACGAGTCGATGAATACATGACACAATGTGAAAGCAGATATCGTACACTATATACGTCTCAACAGGGTGTTCATTCCATGGCAATGGTTCCATTATCAAAAGCGATTGAATCTACCTTGTATCGTCCAGACGGAATCATCAAAGATAGTTATAATCATTTAGTAGGTGTTACGTTTCGTGTACGTGCGGGTGGTTCCGCTCCATTGGTCGCATTACCCGTGGTAGATGACGGTGTTGTTTCTATTTCACACACGTTTTCTATTAAAAATATCTATTTGGACTGGGATGAATTTAAGGCAGCGCCAGTGGAGGATGTCATTGGCTATTACCAGCGTGAATTAGAGCCGCTCTTTTCGCTCTATCCTGGATATCGTGTGAAATATGTAGCTCGCCGCGGATCCGATATTGTCGCTATTCAGTTGGAGAATGGTCTCTATGTACCTGTGGCAGGACCGCGTGATGAGGCTGCATTGGATACATTAATGCAAACCTCTCAGATCGGATTTGTATCGGTCAAGCACTTTGAATGGGAAGTGGATCGAGAATTGGCGGGAATGAGATCAAAACAGAACGATCAGAATTGGAAGTCGTTCATAGAGCCTCAATCACCAGATGAGCGATGCGGATCAGATCCAGAGATTGCTCGTACATCATCGTATAAAGACTGGGAAGAATCGTATCGTCAATTTAGATTGATGGTATCCAATTGGATCGCTGGTGAAAAGGCTGGACCTACTATTCGAACTGGGATCGAAGAAATCATTTTTAATATGGATCTTCCTGAATTTGAGAGAAGAAAACGACTGTATATCTTATTATCTTCTACTCTACTTTCTTGGTTCTACCCTGATAGAGACAATTGGGATAAGGGCTCGACTACGTTTTTGCGTAAAGATTGTCGATTGATTGAAAGCCCTGAGTCGTGTACTGGCTCGTGTTATTGGAAGGAGGAGGAAGGAAAGTGTTTGTTACATGTGAAGGAAACGACCGAACTAAGTGATACACCAGGTCAGCGTGCAGTGAGTACGCCCGAATTGTATACGAAGCGTGTCATTGACGAGCTTGTACGATTCCCTATTCGAAGAAGACAACTGATGAAAAAGGGAGAAATATCGTCGATCATTGCGATTGTGGAACCGATTCGTGACGGCGACCAATATATCATTCCAGAATCCTCGCCGACATGGACGAATTTGTTGCGGCTTGATTGGGCAAAAGTTGTCCCAGAAGAGCCGCGATATTATGAAGAGCAATCTCGGGAAGCATCGGAGAATGACCGAAAAGTCCCAGAAGGAGAGATGCCAGATGCTCTTCAGGCCATGTTAGGAGAAACATCATTGCGATTGCGCATTCCTCCCAATGCAGATCGGACTCTTTTACCATTTACTGCCATTTTAGGGGTTACGATGGGACAATTGGGATTGGAAGAGAATGCTACACGATTAAATAAGAATGCTCTCATTCAATATGTGCGATATACATCTAAGCCAATCGGTATGATAAATCTAACAGGTGAAATACCAGATGGCGAAAAAGAGATTATGTTCGCAAGACCAGCGATTGGTATTTTTCATTCGGTGACCATCCTTGTCTTTTTACCAGGACAAATTGGTATACTTGTAGAAGAAGATGGAGTAGCAACTGTTCATCTATCAAGCCTACCTGAGGCGATGAATGAACGATGGAAGTCAGCGGGTATTGTTCAAATGCGACCAAAACGGGCTATCCCTGTAGTAGCCCCACCGATTGAGATTGGAACAAATCCAGCTGTCGCCCCTGTACCGTTAGTAGTGCAAGCGGTACAAAAAAGAGGCCCACGCGTGGCTCCAAAATCATCTGTTGCTGCTTCTGCGCTCTAAAACTGAAAGGAAAAGCCGGCAAGAGGTTTCGTATATTCTTCTTCGACTTCTGGAACAGGGAGTACGACGGGTTGTTTACAGCCGCCTTCAACAGCGCGTCGACGGCATTCAATCATATCTTCCACTTCATCGGTCAAGATATTGAGCCGCATGCGGCGGTAGGAAGGTTGGTCAGGATGAAGAATGACCAAGTATAAATCCGCCACTTCTAGACCATAATATTGTTCCAGAATCCATTTATAAACATTGAGCTGTAAGGTATAATGCCAATAATTCGTATCGGGTAAGTGATCCAGTGGAGCCAGACCCGAACCGAATGGATTGTCCGATTTGATTTCTTTGGAGCGTTTCCAGTCATAAATGACAAATTTTCCATCGGATTTGCGACGATAGACCATATCAATGGAGCCACATAGTTTGATTTTGCGTTCAGACGCAGGGGAGTCAAGAGCGTCGGTGAAGACTTCCCATTCACTGCGATAGGGCTCCAAATCATCGCCACAATCTCTCCAGAATTTCATGAAATAACGCCATTCAGGTGTATTCATTACCGCAGGATTAATTTCGTCCATCGCTCCGTGCATAAATTGCTCAATCGCAAAGTGCATGGCCGTTCCTGCAGAGGATGCCTCCTTTCCGTTATCGGACCACTCTTTCATAATTTCTTCATCTGTTTTTCCATAGTATTTGCTGTTGACCCAGTTCGCACCCTTGCGCATTTTAGTGATAATTTTTTTAGCATCAAAATGACCGAAGAATTCATGAACGAATCCAGTACAGGAAATATTTCCCTGGCACGAACCGTTTACGTAATATTTATGAGTAGGTTCATCGAATGAAATGTGGCTGTCTCGTGGATGACGATTAATTTGCGTTAAACGTTGCCAGGCGTGATGCGGCATATTGGAACTGATGTATTATATTGGATACACAAAACATCAATTTTTATGATATGGATTCAATCAGGCGCGCCAATCGTTAGAAGAGCGGTAGGAACTAAATAGGGAGGGAGATCCAGTAGAGAAGCGACAGCTTCACTATGAAATGCGTCGACAGAGACACACGGAATTGATTCTTCTGCACAGGCGGCGATGATAAATCCAAGTGCCACATAGGTTTGACGAGTAGACCATATCAATTGCTCAGATTGTGGGGATTCCCATAAACGAGAAAAATAAGAACGAATAGAGGGCGTTTCATTCAACTGAGGAATGGAAAATTCAGTACGAAGATTAAAATCAGTACGTGCGCATAATACAAAAATACAATTACATATGGTGATATAGGGTTGATCGTACGCTTCTTTTTGAATATTGTCTTTGGTTTCTTTATCGTATATCACATAGATAACGTAAGGCTGGCTACCAAACCGTTCAGGCACATTTACCTGTTCATATAAAAAAGAAGAGTAATGTCTATGATTCAACATCTTCACAGTGTCTTTCCATTCAAGATGATTCGAAAACGTATCAGTAATATGATAGGATTCAGTGTAGTAATCCACTTGAGGTTTACTACGAATGATACCCATTCTATATGAATCTTAGAATTGAAATCCAGCAATTTCCATCAGCATTACTCCAACTTTATTTTTTCCAATGATGATTTTACGACTTACATCACGTTTGCCATACAGTTCGGAGGCAGATCCCTCGACTGCATCGCTTGTTTCATTGATGTTGCTGTTCGTTGAAGTCTTTGTATGAAGAAGATATTTATTATCTTTTTTAGCAGCCGTCACTGCGGCGTGAAATCGTGCATCGAACTTGAATCGATAGCGGAGAGCATCATGTAGATGTTTATCTCGGATAGGGAGCCATTTGTCATCGGAAATGTCTGCCTTATACAGGTTCAACTGTTTACGAGTGGTAAAGAACTTGCGTACGTCCTGAGCCTCCTTGACAAGCAATTTATAGTCATCATCTGATTCGGGCAGGAATCGCTTCGCCTGCATTGCCTCACGGCGCTTCTTTTCCGCTTTTTGATGGATATCACCATCCATACTCATGATGAGTTGTCCTAGATCAGGTTCACCAGGGCGACGTGGTGTTACAAGTGCGTGTTTGAGTTTCATACCAGCAATGTAATGCTCAACGCTTGGATAGAGAATCGCCCCTTCGGGCAACGGTTCAGCAGAGGGGTCATCCAGATTGGGCAAGGGATCAGGAATGGGAAAGGGTGCGGAAAGAGACATCCATCGACCAACATTGACATCTGGTTTTCCTTTCGGATCAATGACTCGAAGAATGTCTTTACGAACGGCATCCATTCCAAATGCAAAGACCTGTTGTGCTTCCCACATCTTATCGCGAGGAGGAAGGCGAAATCCAGATGGCGCCTCTTCTTGCGCTTCTTCCTTTTCATCATCCAATACAGGGGCCTCTTCTTGCGCTTCTTGTACTTCAGGCTCCAATAATTCAATGGGAGGGGCAACCGCTTCTACTGTGCCTTGACGTTTAAAGATAAACCATCGATTGAGGAAGGAGAACTCCTTTACGGAATCCAACATACGATAATTCATACGCTGTGTCGCAGCCATAGCGTGACTTACATCAAATGTGCTTGTGCTTTGTTTTAGATTTAATTCGGCGAGCTCCTTATCATTCAATAATCGGAAGCCAATCTTAGCAAGACGCTCTACCAAATAGGGAAACGAGACCAAATATTCACGGTATTTTGAACCAATGCTGATGAACTCCACATCAATTGCCATTCCAATCGAACTCTCATCGGCGAGAAGTTCGGGTTGTTCATATTCTTTTGTAATGGACCATATCGTGGCATCGTTTTCGGTACGTACAATCGATTCGTGAATACTCAGTCCACGCAGTAATTTGTGCACATTGTCTCCATCAAAGCAGCATCCAACAAAGAGGCCATCAGGTTTCACTGTTTCTTTAATGTTAGTAAGGAAGCCATCAAGCGACGCAGGTGATTCAAAGAAGTAATGAAGAGCAAACATACACGCTGCTACATCCGCTCCACCTAGAAAGCTTCCTGCCATGACTCGTTCGATGTAGGGCGGAAGAGCCCCTTTAGGGTTTTCTTTACCAAAGACGCTACGAAGAATATCACTTTCTTGCGGATTCGCGCCCGCTTCTCCATTCACAATTCGTTTCGCACTGTTTCCAATGACAAAGGCAATATTTGGCACACGATGATGCGCTTTTTGTTTGGCCTCCAGATAGCGACGATATGCTCCATCCTTTGGATTGGTAATGTTCTCACCTGCATAGTCGATGCCGATCACATATCGCGCACCATTATTAATCCATTTCCACATATCACCGCCTTTGCCACACGCCACATCGAGGATATTCTTTCCTGATCGAAGAGCTGTCTTCAATAAAATCGTATCTTTGATATATTTGTTATGAAATTCCTGTAGACCACTGACGAGAGCGAGGTTTTCCTTGGGAGCATTTCGTTGATAATATGTTTTCGTCGTCTCTGAGCCGCGCATATTCAGAATCGAGAGCATTTCCTCCTCATTTGGTTGTTCGTTCCCGCTACGAATCATGGAAAGTGTAATAGGCTCGTGAATCGAACTCCATACTGAGTTGGCGACTGATTCGTCATTCATGACACCCGAATAGGCAATACTCTTACCAGTCGCTTTCGCCACCTCGATGGCACGCAGAAGTCGCTCTGTCTTATCGTGGCGAATGCGAGAAGGAACCCATCGCCATCCTGACTCGCGAGTGGAATCGTATCGCATTTCTACCACAGTATTATCTGAAATCGGCTCATCTGAATCTTCTGTTTTAGAATAGAACTCTAAGGTTTGAGCATCTTGTGTCACGGGAATGTAGCACGTATTTGCCATCGTATCTGAAAATTCAAGCGGAGTAAATAAGACGGCTTGGTAGGAACCAGGACCATCTCGATTCATTTCCAACTGCTTAAGAATGGTATCACGTGGGTTGGAACCGGCTGTACCACCGACATAGAGGTGCATCGTTTTGTATTGAATGATATCATTGGTCGGCCCCATTGTCGTAGTAATTTTGTCCATTGGTAATTCAGAGTGGCGTTCATACTTGATGAGGAAATCAACGGTATTATCCTTTGAGGGTTTCCATTTAAACTGGTGAATAAATCGTCCACCAGCCCTTGCAGGGAGGGGTTGTGAATTACTGGTTAGAATGAGACCGTCGATATGATAGATACGTGATGCATCCAAAATGGCAGAACAGCATCGTCGAAAGATGAAGTCTGAATCAGGAGTAGCAAACTCGAACCGTTTCAATGCAATAAGAAGACGATTTCCCGCATTCACTGTTTTGGTAGTGTATTCGATACCAGCGGTCCATTTTTGGTACCACTCTTTCATTTTATTGAATCGGCTAGGGGTTTCGACATCTAGTAGTTGTTCCTTGAAGATAGCAAAGGGAAGGTCCCACGTTGAATGACCATTATGCGAATGATAAATGTCAAAGATAAGATAATGATTGATTGGTTTTCCGTCACTTGTCGTTGTGACCCATTCTCCGTCGACCAAACTATTGGCGCACGCTGGATTACGCAGACCCGTTCGATGCACGTTCATGCTTTGGTCAAGTAAGAAGAGTTCGCCCTCTGGATTAACGTATCCGTGAGCACGAAGTCCGTCCGCTTTATCAGTAACATTGTAGCCAGATCTGATATTAGGCACGCTCTCTTCTGCATCTTTTTTCATATTTTTTATTTCAAGCGTGACGGGACCGACACCGCGATAACGAGATGTACCCACTACTTTTTCGTATTCCGCTCGCACCTTATCGGCAACGGATGCTCGAATCAAGAGCGAATTTTTTTGGATAGCACGTAGCACTTCGCCGACGCCACGAATCAAAGAAGAGTAAGCAAGTTCTGGAGTCTCGGTATCCTTTTCATCGTGTAATAGTTCGACTTCTACCTCATAACGAGGCGCTTCGTTGAGAATATTTTGTTGTAGAAATCGCGTCGACCACTGAAACCCTCCCGTAGACACGGTGGGAGATTGACGGACCATAGAGAGGTCAAAGCGAATTCCTTTTCCACGAAAGCTCCAACGTCGAATGAGTCGGAAGGCTTTCTTTTGATTTGTCCAGTTAGAGAGAATGGGGAGAACAAGTGGATCATCGTGGCTCATGTCGGTCTCACGTCGCATCTTGAAGCGAACACCATAATCATCAATGTTAACGTTGCTATCAGGCGAGGTGCGACTCTTCACCATAGCGGTAAATGTTTTGTTTTGGAGTGAATCGTCTTTACAGTAGAGCTGGATGACGCCTAGGCCTTGAAGGGAGATACGAACATCATTCGGAGTAAGGATGCTCAATCGATCATCCTGTGGCATCATTTCAAATCCCTTTGCGCGGAGACGTTGCGCAATCTGGAGAAATGTATTGGAGTCCACGACGCCTTTCTTTCCTCCAAATGTGGTTTCCAACTCCATGGTTTTGTCCTTGGACCAATCTTGGATAAACGCGGTAATACGTCTATGTTGGTCGGAAGTCAAGTCCATTCTAATTAGTATGGACAAAAGTACCTTAGATGCCTTATGAGAGAGTATAAAATAGGTCAATT
>Ga0078894_10001040_pt1 | contig 20244 bp, 26 predicted proteins | sample LauGreSu1BDMLBSD_2_FD_67506 | JGI IMG/M metagenome (GOLD analysis project Ga0078894, IMG submission 67506) | Freshwater lake microbial communities from Lake Michigan, USA - Su13.BD.MLB.SD (version 4) (version 4) | ecosystem: Environmental > Aquatic > Freshwater > Lake | place: Lake Michigan... | reverse complement strand
TTGGTCTTTGTGCATGTAGCTGTTTTATTTTCATAATGATTACTAACACATACACTATATTCTTTATTATCTAAATAAATACACTCGAAATGTTTTGACTCTATTTTATTTATTTTAGATGCAGTATAGTTCTTATATAAATCATTTAAAAACTTATTCTTATCATCTGGATCTAACATGGGAGGACAAAGTTTATTATTTAAGAATGTCAAGATATCTACTCACTTTATTTACTACAGATTTTAATTTCATTTCAATATTAATCATTAGTGTTTCTTCATTTTGATCTTTAAGTTCATCAGCATCATACTTTACTGTTTGATGATTAGCGCTCTCTAATGATTTTAATAACATACTAAATAATAATCCAGCTTCATCATCATTTAGTGTGCTGCTCAAGTTTTTTAATTTATCTTTATTCGTCATTCTTAAATAAACTTAATATTTTATATATAGTACTTAATTTGAAATTATTTAAAGTACTGTAAACATTAAGTTCCTCATCTTCAACATTACTTAACAAAAGATTTAATAGCTGAACAACATTCTCAGCTTCTTCCTCTGTTAGCATATCACACAGCTGATCAAATTTCTCTTTCATTGTATCTCTTTAATATATCCAAGATCGCGTAGTCTTTATTCTTTAATTCTACATCAAACAATACATCTCTATCATAATTTATTGGTAGATTAATGGCCATGTCACTGTGAGCTCTGGTACCATTCTTACCTTCACTATAATGGAAGATTGGTGCACAGTTCCAGGTAGAGTATGCTTCATTAAATGCATCCATATGAGACACACCATGATTTAACATTTCATGATGTAAGTTATCATATGTAACAGGAATACCATGGTCATTATAAAAATACTCTTTTAAGTTTTTAACTGTCCAAGTATTTCCAGTATCATTATTCTCTAATACAAGTCTACTCTTTACATTGCTCGATAATTTATTATAATTACTCAAGAAGATTTTAGAGAGTTCTGTTGGATCCCCTTCTTTACGTATATGTATGTTTAACGGATTATAATAACTCTTACTCAAACCTAGTCTCTCGAAAATCTCAGCATGGAATTCTAAATCAACAATAGAGTGATTTATTTTTATTGGATCATCAGAGGTAAGTGTTATATATTCTGAGGGATGTGCACTTGCTCGAATATTAGTTTCTTTAATAATAGCAGAAACATTATTTATTTCTTCTTCTATTAATTTATAATTAGGAAGGTCCTCTAAACCTAACATTACTTCTGGATGTTTTATTACAGGACAAAGATCACTCGAAAGTCTATATCCTTTTATATTGTTAGCTGCACAATGTTTAATAATCTTTCCAGTAACAGAAAAATTATTAATAATAATACCTGACAACTTCTCTAATGACTCAGATCTTTCTTTGCTCGAAAAACTCTTATAAGTCATTGTTCGAAATTTGTATCCCTGCTCAGCTAGGATATTAGAAATACAACACAGGGAAAGGTTCATACGTCAATGATATCATAGAAGGAATATTAAGCAAAGGGATAGAACAAAAAAATCATCATGAACGAAGAAATTTTAAAAAAGCTTGGTTATAACAATATTGCTACTCAAATATTATTAAAAAGATCAGCAGCAGAAATTGATACTGAAATTTTTATGCCTGGAGAATATAATCCAGTTAATAATAATAATGCTCCTGATGATCAAGCTGTTGAAATTACTTTACAAAATTTGCAACAACAATTTACAACATTAATAAATACAATTAAATCATTACCTAACGAACATAATGGAGATGAGTATTTTGGCAAACTAAAAAGAAATTTATTACATGTCTCTTTTGATGTTGGATTAAAAATAAATTCTCTCATGACACAAGCTGGAATGAGTAATGATGGTTTCGAAGAATTCATAAACAAAATGTAAATAAAAAAGGATCCCTCTAGAAAGGATCCTTTTTTATTTTAATTCCACAACTAAAATAAGTGTAGGGAGAGATTAATTCAGAACCTCATTGTTCTTGCTCGTTCTCTCAATTATTATATAGGAAAATAATTATAATATATCCTATGCAGTAATCATATCTAAACTAAATTGTATTTGTCTCATTACAGGGATAAAATCATTAACATCTATCTTTTCATCTTGTAATGTCTCGAAAATCTTTAGTGCATTATATTTAGCACTTTCTGGCATGTCTGAGCTATTATAAAAATAAGAAACATAATCGATCAAAGCATCATATAACATTTTGTTTTTCTTCGTCATCTTTTCCACCTCAGAATATTTTTTCATTAATATCTTTTACTGGAATATATATAATATCTACTGCTTATTTCACCTTAATACCAAACTCCATCAAAAACTTCTTATCTATACTAGGAAATCCAGTGACAGAAATTACATTATCCACTAAAGACACTTCAACTTCCTGATCCATAATTAATTCTTCTTCTTTTATCTTACTCGAAAAATAAATTATGTTTTGATTAGAGCTTCCCTTAAAACAGTCTACTACTCTATTCTTGTCTTCATATCTACCATCAATTAAAACATCTATATAGCTGCAACATTTTTCTCGAATTTTGTTCTCTCGAATTTCATCATAAGTAAATCCAGAAAAAACAATAACTCCCTTAGGTAAATCTAAACCGTTTATAAGAATTAATAATTCTAATAATTCTTCTTCTTGTTCAAAAGGATCTCCACCAGTTATTGTTACTCCCTCTAACTCGAAATCTTTTATTAGCTCGAAAATCTCTATAGCACTTAAAGCTATATTAGTTTTATTATTCCATGTCTCAGGATTAAAACAATTAACACAACCTTTAGAACATCCTTGGGTCCATAATGTAAATCTTTTTCCAGGACCATTAACACCTGAAATCTTATATGCGTGAATATTCATAGGTTCAACAATTCTTATATAGTGTATCATAAAAACTTGAACCTAAATAATTCTTTTTCTCTATATAGGAGAAAAAGAATTAACACACCAATATTAGCTTCAACATTCTGCTCACTCCCATGCTCGAAATACTGAACCTAACTTTATTTCTACTAAATTAAAAATCTTGCAGGAAAGTTTTTAGATAGTGTAGAATAATATATATTACGTCTCTTTTTGATACTTCGAATTTAATTATTGTTGTGTTTTTTCAAAAGCCCCGATAATCCAGACAGAGAGTAACAAAGAATAATTAAGAATAATTAGGGTATATTAGAAAGTTTACCTAATATCAAACAGAGAGCAAACAAAAAACACTACCCTTATATTGTATTATCTCTAATGGTGAAACATGGTATTTATTTTCTCGAAATATTCTTTTTCCTTATATAGTAATTAATATGTTTCTCTAATAGTAAGAATATATTTCCTCTAATGGATATATATTCTTTTTTTTTGTTTATTGAAGCTAAATACACCTCAAACCTTAATATGCTCGAAAAATAAACTATATATTATTTGGTTGGTGTGTGTTCTATATATATTAAAAATATTCCTTCCTCTAATGTGATATTTATTTATTTTGGGTAGAGGTATCCATTGTCTTTCCACTAGGTCTCCACTCATCCTCCACCAGATATCCACTAGTTTTTTAAAAGTAATATATATGTGTTCTTAAATGGGAATAAGTTTTTATACTTTTGCTTATCCCTCGAATTTTAGGTTTGGGAAATATCAAAAAGCAGGAATTATTTATTGCTGAGGATAAGGGAATAAATTTTATTTTATCCTATTGAAGTTGGTTGTTAGTTTTGGTATATGTTTATTTGATATATTTTTTATATGTAATATGAGTATGTATAAATGCTCGAAAAATAGTTTTCTCTAATGGGATAATTTTATTTTTTCTATATAGGGAAAAATAAATTATCTTTTTATTTTCTTGTCTGGTGGTAGTGTTATTTCTTCTAGGTAGAGTAAGTTATTTGTTAATTTCTCTATATAGTGTTTTTGATTAATAATAAATAATAGTGCTAAGAATAGTGTTAGAAGCATAGTGTATTGTTTGTATTTTTTAGGTGTCATATTGCTCGAAAATCTTATGTGTTTGTTGTGTTATTTATTTATGAGTAGATAGACTAATATGTTTCCTAATAATATACTTAGGGATGCTGAAAGAAGTAGTATTTTTCTAAGGGATAATTTAATTGTTTTGATTGCTCGATATAAACAGTAGAGCATGATTGGTGCTGAGATGTTTAGGTAGAGTATTGCTAGTATTGTAATCATTTGTTTCCTTTAGGTTGTTTAAGGTGAGGGATATAATTTTGTTTATTATATCCCTCGAATTCTTTTTATTCTTCTGTGTATATTTTGTTATATAGTTTATTAGAGAAGTCAAAAAGTTCAGCTCTTATACCTTCATCATAATTTCTTGCAATTTCGTATGAGAGTTTGTTCCATTCTTCAAAATCAAATTTATTTTTATTAATTGATTTAACTATTGGGTTGCTCGAAATTTGTTTATCTGGTTTTGGAGCTGGGATTAATTTGGTTGTTGGTGTTTTGGGAGTGGATGTAGTTTTGGTTATTGGTGTAGTTGTAATGGGTTCTTCTTGTGTTATTGTTTTAGTTTTTTGTTTGCTGTGGTTAATAGCATCACTTAAGTTTATATACAAGTCAGCAAGAATGTCATCAAGTTCTTCGTGAAATTCGAAAGATGTTTTTTCTTGATCTAATTTTATTAAGTTATTGATATGCCATTCTGAATCAATTTCTATAAGTGTTCTGATTGGAGAAGAGTAGCTATCATTACTTGTCCACCAGATATAGTCTCTAATAGTTCCAGTTGTGGTTTTATTATTTTCTTTAAGAGATGCTCGAATTTTTGTTTCTAGTGATTTAGTAATTGGAATTCTTTTAATTGCTTTATTAATAATCACTCCATTATGTTGTAGTGAAATTCCATTATTGTCATTATTAATATGAAACGGGGAATTTTTAGTTATTTCGTCTTTATGAGGTTTAGATATCTCTTTGTCTTTAGGAGTTACTACAATAGTGATTTTGAGTGGATTTTTGCATAGTTTGTGAGTGTATTCTTTCTCTAGGAAAGTTTCTACATCTTCTACATTTCTAAGTAGGAAATCTATTGGTTGTACTGGAGTTACTATATCTTTATATCGGATATTGATTTTTAATTTTTTATTAGATATAAGGTTATAGTAAGACATTCCTAAGTGGCAGGAAAGTTCATTTGTTAATTCCTCGAAATCATCTGTTCTTAATTCTGGGATAGATGTTTTAATTATTCCTACTATGGTTCCAGATTGAAAAGGTCCATCTTTCCAAATGTGATCAGAGCAAAGATTAATAAGATATCTTTGTATTTCATTTTTTTCTGTTCTATAAAGATCTATTGATGGTTCTATTTTCCATCCATCAATAACTCCTAGTTTGTCTATATTTTTATTTATTTCTTCTGGGGATATTTTTATATAGGAGTATGATGGTTTATCAAAATATTCATCCCAAGTTAAGGAAAGAAAATGAGCTTGAGTTATTCTGGCATCTTTATTGAATTGAGCTATAGATTGGTTGAGGCCAATTCCGAATTTCCCTAGTGTATTTGTTTTATTGGTTTTTCCAGAATTTCCAGATATGAGTGATTTGTTAAGAACATCATTATTCATTCCGCAGCCATTGTCGATGATAAATATTTGATTTCTTTGTAGGATGATATTAATTGTAGTTGCTTTAGCGTCTACTGAGTTATCGCATAGTTCTCTTACAGTATCAAAGAATGGGATATTTTTTCGTTCTGGATATTTTGAAGGGATGAGAGAGTGAGTGGCTTTTTCTTTGTTTTGAAAGAAGGGCAGGTTTTGAAAGTTGAACATTATATTCCTCGAAAAAGAAATGTTGATGACCCATAGTATCAGAAGGTAATTTGTGTTGTCAAGTCGGGAAATGATTATTTTTAGTAGAATATTATTTGTATGAAAGATATTGTTAAATTAGCATATTTATTTGATATGTCTGGGAATTTTATTTTAGCAGATAAGTTGGATAAGATTGCTCGAAATAATGGAAGAGTTATTTTAGCAGATCAAGGTGTTTATAATCCAGTTTTTCAAGGTGTCAATTTAAAAGATGAATTGACCAAGCTAGTAAGAGAATCTACCAAACTTGAAAATGGAAAAAATGTGATTGATATTCCGCTATTAAAACAAAAAATCCAAAGTGGAGTATTAAGGTATTTCATTTATGATGTTAAATTCACAGATGGCAATGTACAAGGTTTATTTAATAATGCAACAAAAACATTATCCGTAAATCCTAACGAAGATATATATAAAACAGTTCAAAATTTCAATAGCACATTTAGGCACGAATTATCACATGGAACTTCTCCTCTTAAAGCTAGGGGTCAAGAAGCTAAACAACAATTGGATATTACACGGAACAATTTAAAAGATCAATTAACAAATTCTATTTTAGAGAAAATGAAAAAATTACGAGAAGATCTTAGAAATGGAACTATTAGTGAAGATGAATACAATGCCCTAGATAAACAATTGAAAGAACAATATGTATCAGAATTAACCGAAATTCATAATATAAAACCAAACTTTGATCCGAATAGAAATACAAGAGGTCGTATTCCATATTTTGATGATGATGAAGTATTGGCTCAAACAGAAGATTTTAAGAATGCTTTTAATAAAGAAAATTTGAAAGAAGTTTTTAATAGATATTATGGTGGTGATGTCAAAAAATTCCAAACTGAAATGAGACAATTTGTAGCATCTTTACCTACGATAAAAAAAAGTTGGGGTTTAATTAATTCACCTGCTTTTAATTCTCCTGAAAATCTAGAAAAACTTATATATAAATATAATAGTGAAGTAATTGCAGATACGATTAAACGATTAAGAACTTATAACGATCCTGCATTTAATGAAACTATATTAGAATATGAGAAAATTGCAAAAAATGAAGAAGGGGCTAGTATTTTAAAAAAAATCCCAGGTTATGATTTTGTTGATAAAATTTCTGCAGTTTTTGGATTTAATGTTGAAGGTATCATTGCAAATATCAAAGATCCACAATGGTTTGAAGCTATGAGAAGGTCAATATCCAATGACGTAATAGAAATTGAACAAGAATTAGGTTTGCTTCCCATACATAAACCTCTTAGATCTGAACAAATTGCATTACAAAATAAAAAAATTACAGACAATATTTTCTTAGATAGTAAAGGAAATTTAGTTCTTAGACCTGAGATCGTTCCAGAAATACCTACCTCTGTTGCTCCTGTTAATTCTGCTGTAACACGTCCTGTTAATGCTCCAGTAAGTCCTCCTGTAGTTGAAGGATATTGTCATAATCCAAATTGTGCACATTATAACATGAAGGATTATGATGGTGGTAAATATTGTGAAGGATGTGGAGAAGCAATGCATTCTACTCCAAGTGATGTTAATGCAAAAAGAACAAATACAACCAAAGAAAATACAACAAAACCTAAACCTAAACCATCAAATACACCTAAGAAAACAAATCAACCTCGTTCAACACAGATAAGTAGATTAACATCTAGAATACCACAAAATAAATTTAAATTTACTCCAAAATCTAAAAGTGCATTATCAGCAATTTTACCTACAATTAAAAAACTATTCAAAGATTTAGTTGTAATTTTAGAAAAAAACCTAAGTAAATTTAATAATAGTCCAATGGGTAAAGTAGTTAATTTTGCAATGTTGGTGAAGGATATTTATTTTATAGTAACACTTTCAGATAAAATTTCTAAGCAGATTGAAGCTGGTGAAGATGTTATGATTAAAGATCAGTATGATTTAGGTTTGACGATTGTAAGTTTATTAACTGATCAACAAACACAAGCAGCTTTAAGAGTTATTTTTCCTCCAATTATTCCAGTATTAAATAATCCTCAATTTCAAACTTGGTTAGTGTCTCTTAATATTGGAGCAAACATATTATCAGGTTTAGTTTCAGGTGCAGATTATTTAGGTACATTATCTGCAAGTTCAAATAAAAGTGAGGGAGCAACAAGTGGAGTTTTAAATACTCCAGGAAGTCTTCAAGCTTTAGTTATGCCTGTATTTGATTTAAGAGAAAAATATGGTGAAGTTTACAATGCTTTAATTGATGTTGAGAAAGGAATACCAGTTCCTCAAGCTATATCAAAACATATTATGAAAGATGCTAGTGGAGGATATGAACCTTATAGACTTTCATTGTTCTATAAGTTCAGAGAAAATAAACCTCGAATTCTTCAATATCAAAAATCTGCTGAGTTTAAGAAACTTCCAGCACAAAATCAATTATTATATCCAAATGGAAATAGTGCATATGCTATTTCGAGTTATAAAAAAGCTAGAGATGCACAAGCAAGAGCTAGACAAGAAGCTTACGATAGGAACTTTGCAGGATCATCTGGTTTAGTAGGACCAGGTGGACGATCAATACCTCAACAATAAATATAATCGAGGACAGAAATGAGAAACATTAATAAATTAGCATCGTTGTTAGACAGAGCTGGAAATTATAATTTAGCAGATAAATTAGATAAGATTGCTCAAAGTTATCAAGAAAATCCACAACAAGCATATAAAAGATATATTCAAGAATATCTACAAGCTTTAAAACAAAAAAGTCCAGAAAATAATCCGGAAAATATTATATTAGAATTTAATAATTGGTGTGATGCTAAATCTCAGCAATCTACAGACCCAAATACTAAAAATTATTACACTAGGTTAAAATACAACTTTAGTAAACACGCTGAAAGATTAAAAATTTATTACATTCCAGGAAATCGTTTTTATGCTGATAATAGTCTCACAAGAAGAATCAAAGATTTTGGACTTGAAACTGCAAAAGATGTTAATGAATTCAATGCTCGCTGGAAGCAATTTACAGATTATTCAAAAAGAAGGCGTTTTAATAATTATCCTCAAAATTCTCCATATATATATAATCAGCCAGGAGTACAGGAACAATTAGCTCAATTGTATGATCAATTAAAAAGTAAATACGTTAATCCGAATAATTTAAAAAATAAGTCTCAGCAACCAAACACAAAAACACCTGATGGTCTTGAATGGACTGTTGCTAATGGTGATCCGGAATTGACTGTTCCTGATGCATAACAATAAATCCCTCGAAATGATCGAGGGATTTATTATTTAAGCTTTTAGTTGTTAGTTACTGTTACTGTGATGGTTTTGCCATCTACTATTCTCTTGAATACAATTTCGTTTACTGCAGAATCAGTAAATGGATCTGCTTGTAACTTTTGTTTATTTACAACATATTCGGCTGTTGGAAGATTTACGTTTTTGTTAGGGTAATAGTAGTACATGATGACTTTACCATCATGATATCTATTCATGTTTACTTGAACAGTAATATTATAAATTTCTGGTCTGAAAAGTTTTGCTAACTTGTCATATACTTCTTGATGAACTTGTTGTGCGATTGTAAGTCCACTGATAGGGGTTTTTTTGTTAGAGAAATCAAAGTTATTAAGAATGTACTTTGTGATTTCTAAAGTTGTATAGTGACCAGTTTTGTGTTGTTCGAAAAAGTAAAGAATTTGTTCAATTCTTGAGTATCCAGAAATAAGTTGAGACATGACACTTAGGGTCTTTCTGTGTAATCAACAAGCGTGTGTTGATGTTGCATATATATTAGCTCATATAGGATGTTTTGTCAACTGATATTTGATTAATTCTGCCTTAAGTTAGCAAAATTTTCTCTCATGTGATTTATGACAAATTCTGGGAAATGATCTGTTCCTCCACTAACCAAGAAATAAGGAACTCTGTAATATTTAATTTTTGTATATTCCTTTATGTAGTATTTTTGTATTTGATCATTAATAACATCTGACATTAAATCTGTTTTAGCGTATTTTCCATCTCCATAGTGAAATCCTCCATCGTATTCATATATAGCTATTGGAGTATTATTTTCATACACTACAAAATCAAGAGAAAATTTCTCAGGTTGTACGTTACCAAAAATTTGATTTGGAACATCAAATGTACGATCTCCAGTTTTTAATTTTCTAGTTACTCGAATTGTCCATTTCCCATCTGATTGTGGGATAAATTGAAAATTATCAGCATCTGTTATTGTGGAGAGTTGGAATGGTTGTCCTTTAAATTTCTCTTGTAAAAAATTGAATAATACTTCTCTATTAAATGTTTTATTTATTATATCTATTTGAAATTTATTTATCCAAGGAATAAATCCTTCATCTATTTCTTTTAGTGGAGCTTCTACTCTAAAAGTGTATTGTGGAAATAATTGTTCAAAAGCTGGTTTACTTTTATTTAAGTATTGTTCAGCTCCCCAAGTTTTTGGGTTTTTTCCTTGACTTTCTTGTTTCCATATATCAGAAAAATTAAGTGCATTTATTTTGAAATTATTTAATATTCTGTCATTAATTTGATATAATAAATATTTTTCTCCATTATATTCGAAAAACGGAATATAATCAACTATTCCATTTACAATATGTTCAACTTTAGGCAAATATTTATTAATAAAAGAGTTTAAGTTATTTATTTTTACTCTAAGTTCTGCATCTACAAGTTGTTTTATTAATTCTTTTATTATATATCTAAGGGTGTTTTCATCAACATCCCATAAATATTTATAAGTTTCATCTGAGTTTCCAACAATATTTTGCTGTTTTCTTCTGTATTCTCTTACCCATGAAACAGGAACAGGATCAAATTTTCTTTTCCCAGTTGGTATTGTTCTGCTTATTTCACTAGGTATTGGATAAAGCTTTCCATTAAATAATATAGCAGTGGCATTTTTTTGTATTTGACTTACTGGATCAAAAACGCTAGCTGATCGTGTATTTTCTTGAATAAAATTTGCGTATGAATTATCATTTAATTCAATGTATTTAAAGTAATGGTCTAATATTTGAAATAATATTTCTTTCGTGAGGACATTTTCAGATTGCGGTTGTATGACATCTCTGTAAAATCTATATGTTGTACCTGATGATAATGCAGCTAATTGTGGAAGACTAAATGTTCTTCCATCGAGTGTTATTGTTGAATTTCCATTCCTGTATATTTCATATGATTTTCTAGAATTGATATTATTATTTTGTGCCCATTTTAATAATGAGCTATACAAATGTGGATCTCTTTCTATATTGAAGAAAGACTCGATTTCTGTAATTTGTTTTGAAGTTTGTTCATCTAGTTGTGGAGCTGTAGTATTTTCAAATTTAAATTGATTAACTCTATTTTTAGGTTTCTTTCGAATAATTCTTATTTTCCACATATATATTTTATTATAGTATATTTATTTTATTTCCTTATTAAAGCGGGAATATTTTGTTTTCTTTTAGAATAATATAGTATGTATAGAATATCTGTAACTCAACCAACATATAAATCAAGTACCGCTCCTGGAGTTTTTAAATTAGGGTATTTTGGTCCGTGTAATATCGAAGATTTAGAATTATATTCTAAAGGTGATATCCTGAAATTTAAAAATCCTGAAAACCATATTGATATAAATATGTTAGTTGCAGATAGTTCCAGAAGAAAACTAGTATTAGATTTTTTAAATAAATTTGGCATCGGAACAAGATCATCATATTCAGCATTTAGAAATAACAATAATTACACTGTTAGATTTTGTCTTATGCGTAAAGGTCCTAATCCAAATTATATTTATTTTTTACGTAAGGATTTAGCTAGTTATTTTGGTTATCCTAACGAACCTTTTTTAATAAATACTTGGGATGCATTAGAAGATAGCACAAGAGAATTTATTATTCAAAATTCTAAATTAGCTCCAGATAGAAGACAAGGTGTTTCAAGATACGGTAAAGAGATTGCTGAAGTTTTATACACTGGAACAAATCAAGATATTTTAAATCATCAAAAAGAAATATTTGGAGATAAACCTACTAGATTATATGCATGGGGTATATTTCTAGAAAATGATGTTACTCGAAAACCAAATACCTTTGTTTCATCAAAAGCATTACTAGCAGCAACAAAAGCTGATCTTCCTCCAGATGAAAAACAAGAACTTTACAATAAGATAATTGAAAAATATTATTTTGGATTTAATGAAGATGAGAAATTCAAATTATATAAATATACTGTTCCAAAAGGTCCTAATTATAATCCTGAAACTGCAAAATTAACATCTAGTAGAATTATTAATGACAAAACTGGATTTGGCAGAACTAGAAGTATTGTTACTGATGGTTTTAGTTTAAAAGAATGGGAAGATTTAGTATTTAAGAAAAAAATACCTAAAAGCATCAGAAGTCAATCAGATGAACAAATTGAAAACTGGTTAAATGGTTTATCAGATTTTTCAGAAAGAATAGTTCCTGCGATATATAAGATTAGATACACTGGAAACAATCCTTTAACTATAAAGAAAATGGGATTAACTGGATTGTCTCGAAATGTTTACTATGCAAAACCAGAGTGGTATAAATCTTTAGCTAAGATTAGATATGTAGAGACCATATTAGGAATAAAACAAAGTCAAGATTTAAAAATAGGAAAAATCAAAGATCCACAAATACAAGCTGATATCATGTCAAAAGAATACATGGATGCTTTTGAAAATGAAATTCCTATTGACGAAAAACTTTTAGTAACTGTTGGTAATTATTTCAGGCAGAATTCATTGAGATTTACGATAAATACTAATGCAAATATTATAGATCAATTACAAGAAGCAAACGCAGATAGTTTTGCAATTAATAGTGAGTTAAAGAAACTTCAAACATTAGATAATCTTTTTATTGACAAACTATATACAAACACTACTGGAACTACTGGAGAACAAGTTATGCTTGGTTCTCTAACAAAAAGTAAAGAAGTTGAATACAAGAGATCAAAATCATTTAACGTAACAGATCCATATGGTAGAAATTATACTCTTATTTTTGATGGATCTATTTATAAAGACAATCGTTTAGTAATGTTAGCTGAATATCAAGGTCCTCAGCATTATCATTATAACAATCAGTTTTATAGCAACTATGATGATTTTCAAGATGCTTTGTATAGAGATAAATTGAAACAAGATTTTTGTAGAAAAAATAATATTCCCTTAATTACTATCAGTCATGCTCTTTCTCCATCAGAAGCAAAGAAAATATATGACGATTATGTTTCTAAGGGATTACTTAATTATGCGACAGATTTAAGTAAAGAAGATGTTCCTGATTTAACTCTACCTAAAGAAGATCCTGAAACTATGTTGAATAATTATGTTGATAGCATAGTTACATCTCACTTTGGCCCATTTGTAAATACTGGAAATTTTGAATATTTAAATCATAGAGTTAAGGATATTATGATAGATTTATCTAAACTTGTTATGATTATGATGAGCAATTTAAATAGTGAAAATATGAGTGATACTACTTTCATGCAAAACTTTAGTAAACAAACATTATTAGATGATGGACATAGAAAATTAGTAGATTCATTCAATAAGATATATGGTGATATTTATAAAATGGATTACAGTGATAATGTAACTTACTCGAAAGTTATATATACTCCAAAAACAACCCCAGCAGTTTCTGAATTTGCTTTTCATGGATCTTTTCCTAAAACTAAAAAGAAAAGATACAAGATTAGAGTTAAATAAAAAAATCCCCTTTTCAGAGGGGATTTTTTTATTTGATGTTGTTATGAAAGTATTCTCTCAAGTTCATACATGATTTCTCTTACTTTATCAATTTCAGCATCTGATATCATGTCATTATCTTCCATATTCTGTATGGCTTCTGCTAAAGCGTCAACAACTTTATTTTTATTATTGTCCATAAAATTTCCATAAAGATCACCTCTTTCTCTTTCTGGATCCAATATGTCTCCTATATATCCACTAGGGTCTTTTTGAAAATTATCCATGTCTGAAGCTAATCTAGACATAACTTTTGTAACTGTACTAGCTTCTGCATAAAGTCCACTGTTGTCGAGTTCATTTGCAATCTTGTTTAGGGATGCAACAATTTGTTTTTTATTCATAATTTTTTCCTTTTTTATTTATCTTGTTGTCGTGTTGGTTCAATATAAAACATCCGATTTATTTGGAATTCATCAACGGCTCTAAAACCATTTTCTTCAAGTTCTGCATTGAGTAGAATTCTAACTTCAGCTAAAGTATTATCTTTCAAATTACCATTTTCATACGCTTTACGATATTTATCAACTATATTATATTTTGATAATGTGTCTTCATTGTATATTTTTCTACCTTGAAGTTTTTCTCGTGTAGTATTGTCCCAAAAGTCATCTGGATCAGGCATTTGACTGTTCAAATTTTCTTCATCAGAAAGATTTCTTTTCATTCTTTCAGCTTCATAATAACGATTTTTAATTCTTTTTATAACTTCATCAAGAGTAAGTGCTGGCTTAGTAAAACCATTCTCATCTAATTCATTAGCAATCTTAACAAGAGATGCAATAATTTGTCTTTTATTCATAATTATTCCTTTTTATTTGCTAATCTTCAAGAATATCTGGATCAAGATCATCATATGGATGACTATCATCGTCTTCATCAGGTAATGTCATCCAAGCGTTAGGATCTTCATCATCTTCGTAATCAGATAAATCAATATCTCCATCTTCACCGTCATCTTCAAAATCAACTGGATTTTTAATTCTTGAATGCGGAACAGCTCCTAATCCAAGTTCGAAATCATCATCAAGGGACATCTCGTTTGTTTTAAGCCCTTTGTTAGATCTGAGCATGTTTTGGATTGTAGCAATATCTTCATCATCTAATTCACCAGCTTGTGCGGCACGGTTGAGATCCATGAGTAAGCTATCAAGTTCCATCTCTAAGGACTCAGTGTCATCAGCTCCAGAAAAATCATCAGGATTAAATCCACCCATGTCATCATCCATAGAAACTACAATCTTAGCAATTCTAGTTAATTCGTTTGCACTGTCAAAATCTCTTTCGTTGTCTAATTGATTTGCAACTTTGATGAGATTTTTCACCATATCTGTTTTGTTCATATCTAAATCCTTTTAGCAGGGCTTTGTAATATATTTACAAATACTTTTTATAATGTCCTTGTATCTTTAATATTATAGCAAAACATAGTATTGCAAGCAAGAAAAATAGGACAAGAAAAATATATTGTAAATACACTAGTGCTTTCATCTGGCAAAGTATATGTATTATAAAACAAGAATATAAAGTTTATGTGGTATAGAACATCTCAACAAATATCTCCCATTTATATCCGTCCCTTAAAAGAAGAGGACGCTGAAGATATTTATGCTTTGTACGCTAATCAAAATGTAACTAAACATACTAACTGGGCTGGTATGCATATTAGTTATGGATTAATTAAGAGCTTTGTTGATGAATGTCTCGAAATGCAAAACTATTTAGAAAGAATAACATACTCACTTGAACAAGACGAGAAGGTAATAGGATTAGTGTTTTTACATAATCTGAATAAGTTCCCAGGATATGCAGAAGTTGGAGCTATGTTAGATGAACCTTATCAAAATAAAGGCATCATGTCCAAAGTCTTAAAAAATGTTTTTAATAATACTTCTTTTGATAAGTTCTACGCAGTGATCAGCTTAAAAAACAATCCTAGTTTAGCATTATTCACTAAACTAGGATTTAGATTTGATCCATCTTTCCCTTTAGAGGATGGACATATTACATTGTCTCTTGATCTTCAGAAAACAAGCTCTTAAGTTGAGATTGTAACTTCGAGTTCTTAAGTCTGCTCTGATAATTTTTTTGTTGCACAAGATCAACATTACGTTCAGGTTGAGGGGTGTTTTCAATCTTCTTGTCACTATTGAATACTTTATTTCCTCTATCATCAAACTCAATACGTTTGTCCCAAATAAATGTATACAAAACATCATTAGTTTCATCGTAATTGAGATTTCTGAACTTCATTGTGCCCGATGGAAGCTTTTCAAGTACTGAAGGTGCAATGTCAGATGGTTTATCTTTTGAAAAAGTAACACCACCTTCGCAATAACCATAGTCACCCTTCTTGAAGTTAAGTGACTTCAAGGTTGCAGCAGCTTCACCTTTGCAGAAAAGCTCAATGGTGTCGAGAACATTGTTTGTGTTGGTGTCGATGGTCAGAATAGGGAGTTTTACAATCCCTTGAGATCTGAACATCATTTCTCCAGCAACACAGAAATGGCAAATTTGCTTATTAATTGGTTGCATCACGGTTAGCATCCTTTTTGAAGATCAAGTTGACAGAGTTTGCAATAATATCATTGCTGTAAACTGTTACTTCAGTTCCATCAGGAAGTGTCTTGTTGTAGTTGTTGTTCTTCAAGCAACCATCAATAGCGATAAGATCACCCTTACCGAAAGATGCAACTTCCTGTGCAACCTCCCTGAAACACACAATGTCGAAAAAGTTTGTGTTAGACATATTGTCTACAGCGAGTCGAAATTTGACTACCCCGTTGTTGAGCAACCTGGGCTCTTTGGTGAGATTGCCCTTAAGGAGCAATTTATTTACTTCGTTCATTTTAATCCTTTGCCTAAGATCATGATTACATCCATCCCGTAACCATATATATTATAGCACGTAGTTTGAAAAGATGCAAAGTGTTTTTCAAATAATTTTAGAATTATTTGTATAATACATACATGAAGTTTAATACCAATGTTTCTACCATAGCAAGTCCAACGATTGCTCCTCAGCGTAGACCTGTTGTTGTTTGTTGTATTCCAGGAAAGGAATTTACTCCAGGATTTTTTGATTCATGGACTAAATTTCTATTAGCAGGTTCAAGAGGATTACCGTTCGATATTATTGTATCTCGTCACTATTCTCCGGTTATTTTTCACTGTAGAGCAAACTTACTAGGTGCAGATAACAGAGCTGGTATTCATCAAATCCCATTTCAGGGCAAGCTTGACTACGATTATATTATGTGGTTTGACTCTGATATTGTTTTTGAACCAGAGCAAGTTCTCCAACTTTTCAACAAGATGCAAAAGGATAAGTCCCTTGAAGTACTTTGTGGTATTTATCTTACTACTAACGGTACTCATTCTACAATCGTAAGAGATTGGGATTTGAACTTCTTCTTGAAGACTGGTATGTTCCCATTTATGACACCAGCTGATTTGAAGGATGTAGCAGAAAGAAATCCAAAGAAGCTTGCAGATGTATTCTACGCAGGTATGGGATTTATGATGTGCAAGAAGGGTGCTTTTGAAAAGGTAACTTATCCATGGTTTGAACCAGCAATGCACTCTATTGAAATCTCCAGAGACTTTTCATCAGAAGACGTTTCACTTTGTTGGAAGTGGAAGGATGCAGGAGTTCAAGTTTATGTTGATCCTGACATCATTGTTGGACATGAAAAAGCAATGGTAATCAGATAACAAAAAAGCCCTCGAAAGAGGGCTTTTTTTATAGCTTGCTAGATAACTGAGCTAGCTTGATACAGTGAGGAATAAAACCTTGAGACAGTAGTTTGTAAATCTTATCTACTGTTTCAATTTTGTTTTTAATTTCTGGATCATCATCAAGAAGAGATTTTGCAATTAAGTTCTGATAAATAACTTCAGCTTGATCGATTACAGGACCAAGAGTTTCAACAAGTTTGATATTATCTTCCCGAAACTTTTCGATTGCAGCGTTGTCAATTTGTTCACCAATATTTTCCATGATATTTCCTTTACAGCTTGGCTTCTAGTATTTTAAAACTCATCTCGTAAAAATCAGATAATAATTTTTTATGATGATTTTCTTCTTCTAGGAAATTATGAGCCCAATGAGCACTTATTATAGCATACTTATCATCAGTAAATCCCCAAGATACATTTATTCCGTTAGTATTACATAATGGCAATTCAGTAATTTCATCTACTTTAGCGTCTAAGGTGTTGAATAACATTCCTAATAATACAGGTATGCATTTTTTCTTGACAATAAATACGAAATATGGTAAGGATTGTGATTTATCGTCATGATTATGTCCTTCACAACTAAATAAAGTCCAGCACCAAGATGATTTATTGATATTTTTAATAGTTTCTTTAATGTTGACATCGATTGCATTATCAGCGTCAAAGTCATATTCACTAGGATCATTAAAGTCAATTTTCTTTAAAAAATCTTTGAAACTTGTTTTCATAAAATAACATCGTCCCTATCGTTAACTTGATTTGGATCAATAGATATAACTACAAGTCCTTCTTTGTTTTTGATACCTTGAGAAGATGCAATATAATTATTTAACGAACATTCTATATTTTTATCTACAAACTCATCCCTTAAATCGTAGAGATCAAATCTTTGTCCTTTGTAAAAAACAGAGAAATTTTCTCCATACATATCGATAAAGCGATCAATTGCAGAAACATCACATACTAACATTACTGAGTGTATCCTATATTCAATCTTCGAACAAGATGAATGAACTTATGGCTGTTTACAATATGATAGAGAAAATAAGCACGTCTACCTAATGAAAAAGCTTGTAACTCGTCTGCACTCCTAAAAACAGCACCACCATCTTCATATTTTGTTGGAACTTTCATTCCATCTTTTGCCCAATCTTTTTGCTTGTTGAATTTCTTTTCAATAAGGGATAAAAGATTGGTCCATTCATCTTGAGTATATCTTTTATCTTTTGGCTCTAAAAACTCATCAAATTCAATCTTTTTATGAGCGAATGAGCTTCTGTGAATAACAACATATATTTCTTGCTTGTTAGTTTTTTCAACAGGAGGTAGATTTAGAGACCATCCCACATATTTAGATACGCAATATTCAGGAGCAGAGTGATTTTTAACTCTCATTTGTCCATTGTCAAGATTGACAATATGGTCGATACAATAATGATCATCAAATTTAGGAACAGCATCACTTTCAGTTTCAAATGATTCTACGAACTTGAAAAAAGATTGACGTTCATCGGTACTTGGGATATATCTAAAAAAGCTATGTTTGTATTTTGTCATTCTTGTAAACTTTCAATCTAGGTAAGGTGCCTATATTCTTTATTGTATCTAAATTTTCACGATTGTCAATGCATTTACAAATATCATATGCCCATTTAGATTTTCTGTGTAATGATGGACTAGTAATTTCTAGTCTGTATTTTTCATCATAAAACCCAAGAGCATAATCTGAAATCTTAATAAGTTCATTATATACTAAATCATAATCGATTTTGTGTTTTACTACGAGCAAAACATCTTCTACGTATCCACATTGTATTCTATAATATATGTAACAAGCAAGATGTATCAGGTTTAAATCATCTTCAGTAATATTTATTTCCATTGAGGATAATCTTTTATTTTTCATTATTATCCCAGTGTCAATAAATCGTTGTTTGCAATTAGTAAGATGAGAGCCAAAAGTTCCAAGCTGTAAAATATTTAAAGACTTACTAAAATATTGTTGTTCAATATCTAGCAAGTCTTTTTTAATTTTTTGTATCCTGATGTCAAAAAACTCAGGATAATCTAATTTGTTTTGTGAGAAAGTAGTTTTGTTTTCTTCTAATAAACATGCAGCTCTGGAAATTTCTCCCTTAGAAATAGATTTTAAAATATCAAAAGCTTTCGAAATCAACTTGACGTGCGAAATCTCAGCTTTAATTTTAAAATCATATTGCATGGCAAAGAATTATGCTAATGAAAAACTATATTTAAGAGGACCAAATACTTCAATAACAATCTCTTCTTCAGTCATCATTGGGTGCTTTAATAAATAATAACGCATCCAAGATGTAATTCTAGGTGGTTTTGGAGCTAAACCATTTTGTAAATAATATTGCTTCAATGATTTATATAATCTGTTGTCAGTAGATGGAATATTGAACAGTGCTAAATCTTCTTCATTATTTGTGTCAAGTCTGAGCTTCTCAATCCAATCCATTAATTGGCTGTGATTTACTTCTAAATAAGACATGAGTTCTGGAGAGTTATCGTTTACAACAGCAATCAAAGTTTCATTTTCGTAAACATTGTATTGCGCGACAGGTTCAGGATCAGGTTCTACAGCTTTAGCTTTTACTGGAGCTGGTTTTGGTTCTTCTACTACAGGAACAAAAACTTCATCTACGATTTCTTCATCATCTTCTTGAATATCAGGCAATTCAATAATATCAAGTAGTGTTTCTTCTTCTACTACAGCAGCGACTATTTTTTTTGGTCTTGGCATGATTATTTTCCCTTATGCTGGAATTGGACATTCTTATTATAAAATAAAAAAATCAATCCTTTAATGATTTTACT
>Ga0078894_10001039_pt1 | contig 20245 bp, 19 predicted proteins | sample LauGreSu1BDMLBSD_2_FD_67506 | JGI IMG/M metagenome (GOLD analysis project Ga0078894, IMG submission 67506) | Freshwater lake microbial communities from Lake Michigan, USA - Su13.BD.MLB.SD (version 4) (version 4) | ecosystem: Environmental > Aquatic > Freshwater > Lake | place: Lake Michigan... | reverse complement strand
TAAAAAAAACTGCATCTTTGTCCCCATAATAAAACACATGAAAGGCATCATTTTAGCCGGAGGTTCCGGCACCAGACTTTACCCTATTACTTATGCCATCAGCAAGCAAATCATGCCGGTATATGATAAGCCCATGATTTACTATCCTTTGTCCACTTTAATGCTTTCTGGCATCAAGGATATTTTGATTATTTCTACACCTCAAGACCTGCCCCAGTTCCAGAAATTATTTGGAGATGGTAGTCATCTTGGATTGAATTTTAGCTATGCAGAGCAGGCTATCCCTAATGGATTGGCACAGGCATTTGTGATTGGTGAAGATTTTATCGGCAACGACTCTTGTGCATTGGTTTTGGGAGATAATATATTTTACGGCATGGGGTTGGGGAAAACCTTGGAGAAGAACTCTAATCCTGATGGTGGTATTGTTTATGCTTACCAAGTAAGTGATCCTGAAAGATATGGTGTGGTTGAATTTGATGATCAAATGAAAGCCATTTCCATTGAAGAAAAACCCATAAACCCTAAGAGTAAATTTGCTGTACCTGGACTTTATTTCTACGACAACAATGTAGTGGAGATTGCCAAAAATATACAACCGTCCCCAAGAGGAGAATATGAAATAACAGATGTGAATCTAGCCTACCTTAAAAGTGGCAAACTGCATGTATCAGTACTCGACAGAGGTACTGCCTGGTTGGATACAGGCACATTTGATTCTTTGATGCAAGCCTCTCAATTTATACAAGTCATCGAACAAAGACAAGGCATTAAGATTGCCTGTATAGAAGAAATTGCATGGAGAAAAGGATTCATTAACACTGAACAATTGGTAAAACTTGCAACACCACTTTTGAAAAGTGGATATGGGAAATATCTTATGGACCTGATCAATTAATTCAACAATGAAGAAACTTGTATTGGTAACTGGAGGCACAGGATATATCGGATCGCATACCATCGTGGATCTTATAGAAAATGGATATGAAGTTATTTCTGCAGATAACAATTCAAGATCGACCCCAGGAATGTTGGAAGGGATTGAACAGATTACAGGTAAAAAAATAAAAAACTACAAAGTTGATCTCTGCAATTTCGATGAGACCAGAGCTATTTTTGAGGAGAATGATGAAATAGCAGGTGTTATCCATTTTGCAGCGTATAAAGCAGTGGGCGAGTCGGTTGAAAAACCATTGCTTTATTTTCACAACAACCTCACTTCATTGGTCAATGTCATGCGTTGCATGGAAGAATTTAAAGTAAAAAATTTCGTTTTTTCTTCATCCTGCACAGTATATGGTAATCCAGATCAAATACCTGTTACCGAAGAAACGCCAAAAAAAGAAGCTGCTTCACCATACGGACTTACCAAGCAGATGGGTGAACAAATGATTGAAGCACTTACTGTTTCCAATGTGGAAGTAAACGCAGTACTGCTGCGTTATTTTAACCCAGCAGGTGCACATCCTACTGCACTCATTGGAGAACTTCCAATTGATAAACCACAGAATCTTGCTCCTGTAATTACACAAACTGCTATTGGCAAGTTGAATGAACTTGTGGTGTTTGGAGATGATTATCCAACACCTGATGGATCTTGCATCAGAGACTTGATTCATATTTGCGACTTGGCACATGCCCATACGCTTGCATTGAATTACATCATAGAAAAGAAAAACAAAACAAACTGCATCGCTTACAATATTGGATCCGGAAACGGAATCTCTGTTTTTGAAGCAATTAAAGCTTTTGAAGAAAACACAGGTGTAAAATTGAATTACCGTGTGGGCAAAAGAAGAGCTGGCGATGTTGTGGCGATCTATGCCAACAATGAAAAAGCGAGAAAAGACCTTGGCTGGGAACCAAAATATACCATCAAGGACATCATGACAAGTGCATGGAAATGGGAACAATACATCAAAGATCTACCAACCCACCTCGACTTAAGAGCATTTCGTTTAAATTAATCAGAAAATTTTAACCTCTTCACTCAAAATTAAAGGGCGAATTGGTGTTACTTTGCGTCAAATATTTAGAAAATGTTAGATGCAATTCAAGTAACGGGACAAAAAGACACCAGAAGTGGATTTGGAGATGGTATTTTTGAACTAGGTCAGACAAACCCAAATGTTGTTGCCCTAACCGCAGATCTTGCTGGTTCATTAAAATTGAATGCATTTATCAAAGCATTTCCTGAAAGATTTATTCAATGTGGAATTGCAGAAGCCAACATGATTGGTATTGCAGCAGGTTTAACAATTGGAGGTAAAATTCCATTTACTACAACCTTTGCTAACTTCTCCACGGGAAGGGTTTATGATCAAATCAGACAATCCGTTGCTTACTCCGGCAAGAATGTAAAAATCTGTGCATCACATGCAGGTCTAACCCTAGGTGAAGATGGTGCAACCCACCAAATTTTGGAAGATATCGGACTCATGAAAATGCTTCCCGGTATGACTGTAATTGTGCCCTGCGATTATAACCAAACCAAAGCTGCAACCATCGCCATTGCCGATTTTGAGGGACCTGTTTATTTAAGATTTGGAAGACCAGTTTGGCCAGTATTCACTAATCCTGATGAGCCATTTGTGATTGGAAAAGCACAACAGCTGGCTGAAGGAAATGATGTTAGCATTTTTGCTTGTGGACACCTAGTTTGGAAATCGATAGAAGCAGCAAAAGTGCTAAAAGAGAAAGGTATTCATGCAGATGTAATCAATATTCATACCATCAAACCATTGGATGAAGCAGCAGTTTTAAAATCAATCAAAAAAACAGGTTGTGCAGTAACTGCTGAAGAACATAATGTAATTGGAGGTTTGGGTGATAGCATCGCACAAACTGCTACCAAACATTTTCCTATCCCAATTGAAATGATTGGTACACAAGATACATTTGGCGAAAGTGGAAAGCCCACTGAATTGCTCAAAAAATATGGCTTAGAGACTGAAAATATAGTAGCAGCAGTAGAAAAAGCCATTTCAAGAAAGCGTGCTTAATCATGCTAAATGATCTTAATGATATTGAACTTGTTCGGTTGTTTAAAGAAGACAAAAACAAAGAACAGGTTTTTACTACCATTGTAAAAAGGTATCAAGAAAGAATTTACTGGCAAATCAGAAGACTGGTTGTTAGCCATACAGATGCTGATGATGTAATGCAAAATGTATTCATCAAGGCCTGGAACGCTTTGGACCAATTCAGAGAAGACGCAAAACTTTTTACATGGCTCTATAGAATTGCCACAAACGAATCCCTCACCTTTTTGGATCAGGCAAAAAGAAGATCTTCTGTTTCATTTGATGATGTGAGCGAAACCCTTGAAAATAAACTTCATGGCGAAAAAGATTTTGACGAGAAAAAAGCAATCTGGAAGCTTCAGTTAGCCATACAGCAACTCCCTGAAAAACAAAGAGTTGTATTTAATTTAAGGTATTTTGAAGAGATGCCTTATGAAGAAATGAGCGAAATACTTGAAACTTCAGTGGGTGCGCTAAAAGCCAGCTATCACCATGCTGTTAAAAAGATAGAAGAATATATACTCAATCATTAAACTTACTGAACCTCAATAAGTCTAACCAATGTTGAAAGACCAACAAAACATATTGTTAGAATTGACATCAATAAGTCCATTTGTAGCGGATTTGCCCAAAAACACCCCTTTTGAGGCACCGGAGGGATATTTTCAAGAATTTTCTTCCAAAGTTATTGAGCAAATTCAATTACAAAACATTGAAAATGATGGACTTAGTCCATTTATGCAATCACTGAAAAAAGAAAATCCATTATCAGTGCCAGAAGGCTACCTGAGTCAATTCAATGTTGCCATTGCTCCAAAAAAGGCAAAAATTGTTCCCTTATTTGGTTTAAAAGCTGTGTTAAAATATGCTGCAGCAGCTTCAGTTATTGGAATAATTGCTACGTTTGCTACCCTCTTTTTCAGCAATACTGATAAAACTACAATAGGTAAGTTGAATGGAAATACTATGATTTCAACTGATGCCTTTGCGCTTTATTTGAGTGAGGCTGAAATGATTGAGGAAGATGATGTGCTGGAAACAGTGATAGCTGACTCACAATCTTTGCTTGTTCAGATGGACGCCAAAGTGATTAGCGAATTACTGACAGAAATACCAGAAACTGAAATATCTAATTATATAGATATTATGAAAAGTGAAGATCCAAATTTGATGAATTAACGATACGTCTAACTATATCAAAATGAAAACTATTTTATCATTTCTTTCAACTCTCTTTATTGTTTCAACTCTTCAGGCTCAGCCTCAACGTCCTGATCGAGACGCAAGAGTTGCTGAAATAAAGAAAATTCAGGCAATGGAATTAGCCTTTATTACAAAAGAATTAAACCTGAATCCACAGGAAGCCCAAAAATTTTGGCCAATATTCAATCAGTACAGAAATGACCTAAAACAGGTTGCCCAAGGAAAAGACTATAAAGATAATCTTGATCGTCAGCAAAAGATGCTGGATGTTCGAAAGAAATACAGAGATGATTTCGGTAAAGTAGTCAGCCAAGAAAGAGCAACTAAGGTTTTTGGGGCCGAAGATGAATTTAAATCATTGGTAAGAAAGGAATTTCAGAAGCGTCAGGCTGAAAAAAAGCAAATTGAGTCCCGAAAAAAAGGTTTCTAATTTGAATTTTTAATGTAATTTTAACCTGGTGTTTTTCATAGGTTAGCAACGGCTGGCTCTTTTCAGGGCTAGCCTTTTTTATTTTATTTACTATTCCAAGTAGTCCTCAGATACATATTAATACATATTGATACCTAATATATATAAAATTTATTTTATATACTACTAATTTGCCAGGGATCAATACTTGGAGTTGTGATATCATGATAGAATAAAACTTTCCATTTTTCAAGTTTCGCTTGTTCCCACCAAATTTGTCTCCACTCCATGGCAAGCTTTCCATCATGATCATATTTTGCAATGAACTTTGTTTTCATTTGTTGCAACTGAGGAGCTTCATCCCCTCCAAAAAATGCAATTTCATTTTTTTCATGTATCCAAAATACCTGATGAAATGGTGAATGACCTCCAGAAAATTGATGATGAATATACCCATCAATAACACCTGCATCGGGCAACAATACAACTTTTTCATGCTGCTCCAATACCATTAATTTCTCCGAGTCATAAGAAACATTACCCCCATATAAGGCAAAATGTAACTCACGCTCGTGGATATAATGAACAGCATTAGGAAATGACAGATGCCAGGTTTGATGATACGCATTTAACAAAGTCAATCCACCTGCATGGTCTCTGTGCAAATGACTCATCAAAACTTTTGTAACATCATGAGAAGTAAATCCATATTCTGCAAGATTTTCATATAGTTGCAATACGCCATTTTTTGAAAATCCCAGACCAGCATCTAACAAAATAACATCATGTTCGGTAATTACAAGAAAAGGTTGAATCTCAACAAGCAGACTTCCTCTTGACCGATCTTGCAGATTGTCTTTTTGAGTGTCGAAAGGAATAAAAACTTTAGTATGATCAATGGTGAATGCACCTTCTGAAAGTGGAATTATTTTCATGCAGATTTATCTTAGAATCATTTGCCTATCGGCATCCAAGCGAATAAGAATAAATAAAAGGACTGTAAATGTTACCAAGGCAGTTCCACCATAGCTCAAAAAGGGCAATGGAATTCCAATTACTGGAACGATACCAATGGTCATACCTACATTGATAAAAATATGGAAGAATAATACAGAAGCAACGCCATAAGCGTAAGCGCGACTAAAAGCACTTCTCTGACGTTCAGCAATATTTACAATCCTGAAAAGCATAAAAAGATAAAGTCCTAATAAATATAAGCTTCCAATAAAACCATATCCCTCGCCAATTGTACAAAATATAAAGTCAGTTCTCTGTTCTGGCACAAAATCATATCTTGTTTGTGTTCCCTTCATCAATCCTTTTCCCCAAAAGCCACCTGAACCAATGGCAATTTTACTTTGCTTTACATTATAGTTTCCAGCCTTTTTCTTTTCTGCCATTTTTTTAATATCCTGTTCAGACATTGCGGATTCATCAATCTCCATATCCTTTCCTACTGTTGCATATATTCGTTGAACCTGATAGGGCTTCAATACATCATTGAAAAAATAAGGAATTGCAAAACGTTGTATTCCCACAGCCAAGGCCCAGATTCCAATTATCAAAAAAAGTAATGACCGCTTTCTTTTTATTTGACGTTTGAGTTCATAGATTACTCCTGCGGCAACAACAGTAAGAATAATGGCTAAAATATTTTGATCAATAAGTAAGGTGAGTATCACAAGAATAGCTATTGAAAAACCAATGACCAGGATGGCAGAAGGCAATCCTTCTCTATACATTACAAGAAAAAAAGAAAAATAGACAAGTGCTAATCCAGTTTCACTTTGCATGATGGCCATCACTGCAGGCACCAATACTAAAGCAGCAGCAATCAATTGTGATTTAAGCTTTTTGAAGTTGATATCTGGTGATGACAAATATTTTGCCAAAGCCAAATTCACAAATATTTTACAGAGTTCTGCAGGTTGAAGTTGAAATCCCGAAAACCTGATGATGGACTTTGTTCCTTTAATTTCTGTATGAAATGGAAAAACCAGAATCAAAAGTAAAATGCCAAAAACATAAAGAATATTTGCTGTTGCTGTATAGAATTTACTATCTGTCAATAAAATAAATGAACCAATAACAATACAAACCAAAAAATAAAGCAGCTGTCTGCTATAATCAGTATTTAATGAAAGAAATCCCTTTATTATCGCTTCATCACGGTAAGTGGTGGCAAATATGCTTGCAATACCTGTGAGCACAAGCAATACATAGACGCCAATGAGCGTCCAGTCAATCCCCTTTGAAATTTCAAACGAATTGTTCTTCATCACTTGGCTTTAATGCATAAAAAGGTAAACGGATGGTTGCGGTCTCTTTTCTTTTGTTATCGCTTTCACTTGGTTTGTTCGCAATCACCCTAATCTGTTGCTTTCGCAAACGCTCACGCTTGAGTGAGTCTAATTTGTTGCGTTTGGATTTTACAATTGGCAGAATAATTTCCTGACTTTCAATGCGCTCTACTTCTTTCCACCTACTGGCAGACAATGTATCCTTCAAAAATTTCTCCATAATCAACCCCGCCATTGGTCCCGCCCAAGTTGCACCAAACCCCGCATTCTCAACAATTACTGCTACTGCAATTTTGGGATTTTCTCTTGGAGCAAAACACACAAACCATGAATGATCTTTCAGTTTCTCTCTTTTGCCATAAATAATACCATAGTTTTCAGCGGTCCCTGTTTTACTGGCTACGGAAACTCCTTCAATCTTCGCAACTCGTCCAGTTCCTGATTCTGTTACATCCTGCATCGCCAGTTGAACAATATCATAAATTTCAGAAGGTATATTGGTTACCTGATGACGATCTTTAAATGCATTTAAAACAGTATCTTCTTCTGTTTGTGCTTCAAGTGATTTGACAAAATGTGGGGTATAATAATATCCTTTGTTAGCAATGATACACATCATGTTGGCCATTTGCAGAGGGGTAGCCTGCATTTCACCTTGTCCAATTCCCAAGAAAACATTGGTACATGAACTCCATGATCTATTGTACAATCGATTATAAAAACTGGTATCTGCAATCAGCCCCTTGTCCTCACTTGGAAGATCAACACCTAATTTCACACCCAACCCAAATGAATTCATGTATTGCTTCCATTTGAGATATCCATTTGTGGTACCGTTCAATCTTGGATTATCTACTGCGAGTCGATAAATGTGTGAAAAATAACTGTTACATGAGTTTGATAAAGCTAGTCGCAAATTGGAAGCGTGACCTGGATTTTCATGTGTGCATTTAATTGGCCTTCTGCAACCAAAATAAGCACCACTACATCCCAGTCCATATTCTGGAGTAATTACTCCTTCATCCAAAGCAATAAGAGCACCTGCGGGCTTAATGGTTGAGCCTGGAGGATATTGACCTTTGATGGCTCTGTTGAACAAGGGACGAGCTGTATCCCGCAACATCCAGGAAAAATTATTTTTCCTTTGGTTACCTGTAAGTTGGTTAGGATCATAAGTTGGGCCACTTGCCATTGCAATGATGCCCCCTGTCTGTGGCTCGATTGCTACAATTGCGCCTAACTTGTTCTTGAGTAATCTTTCAGCCAGTACCTGAACATCAATATCTATATAAGTATTAAGGTTTCGTCCTGCAATTGCTACAGAATCATATAGCCCTTTCTCATATGAACCTACAATTCGATTTTTATTGTCTTTGATTTGATATCGCACACCTCGCTGACCCATCAATATATTTTCATAATACCTTTCCAATCCGCTAAGACCCATATAATCACCCATCTGGTAATAATAATTGGTCTTTTTCAAAATATTGGAATCCACTTCTCCTACATAACCCAGAATATGTGCTGCTGCTTTGAAAGGATAAGATCGAATTGGACGCTCTTGCAAAAAGAAACCTGGTTCAAACCGAAATATATTTTCCTGCAATTGCACAAAAGTTTCAACGGCAAGTGAGCCTTCAAAAACAGAGGGCCTGTATCTGCCATTCTTTAGAATAGCTCCTATAACTCTTTCTTTAAATACATCAACACTGATGTTGAGAATTTTACACAAACCAAGCGTATCCATCCCTTTGAGTTGGGTTGGATTGATCATCAAATCATAGGTAAGTGTATTTTCTAAGATTGACTTTCCTTTTCTATCAAAAATAATTCCTCGGTCGGGATAGATAATTTTCTTGCTGACTGCATTATCCAACGCTAGTAAATCGTATTTATTGGAACCCAGTTGTAAAAATAGCAACCGCAGGATCAATACAATAAATGATACCAGAAAAAGGATACGAATGAAGTTTTGTCTCGACTGGTTAAATGCAGGCATGTTTGACGCACGATTTCAAGACAAAATTAAGCAATTGCAGTGTTAACGTGTTCTAGTATTTCGATTTAGTAAAAGATCTGCAATCATGATGAGTAATAAACTGACCACAGTTGTTGCAATCAACTTTCCGCTGAAGTAAAAGAAACTTCCAAATTGAAGCCACTCCATTAAAATCAAATAAAAATGATGAAGAAGTGTCATAGCTACAATGTATGTCATATACGGAACTTGTCCCATTGTCTTTCTGGAAGGCTCTTCGTTGCCCCACTCTGTTGCTTCTTTAGGCAAGAGCAATTGAATAAATGGAGGTCGTACGTAGGCGATTAAAACACAAGCAGCCAGATGCAAACCTGGAGTCTTGTAAAACATATCAGTGAAATACCCTACTGCAAACGCAACAAAGAGCAGCGCAGTTCGGGTAATTTTAAAAGGAAGCCAAAGAATAAATACAAAATAGAAATATGGCACAATAAACTGATGTAATGGTGGCACATTGTTCAGCACAAAGAGCTGGACTACCATAATTAAAATGAACCGGATTATATTTTTTATGACAAGATTCATTCTTTGTTCATCTTCTTTTTTAATTCATCCATTTCATCCTGCAAAATGTTTTTTACAGCATACGCATGTTGAACATTGTAAAAATCAACTGCAGTTTTGACCAATAAGATATATGTATTGGTTTCCTGATCCTGTTCAACCTTGTGTACCGTCCCAATGGGCAACCCAGGTGGAAATTTATCTGAATATGGGCTCGTGACAACCGTATCTCCCGGTTTGACAACGACGGTTTTTGGAATTTTTGTCAGCACAAGATACCTGGGGTCTTTACCCTCCCAGCCAACTTCACCGAGACCACTACCTTTCTTCAAAGTAGCAATTACTTTAGATTGACGGTTCAATAAACTCATTACAAGTGACATGTTTTGAGAAACATGTACAACCGTCCCCACAATACCATCAACAGAAACAACAGCCATATTAGGCTCAATCCCTTGTGCTGTTCCTCGATGCAAGACAAGATAATTTTGTTGAAGAAAAACAGAATTTGAAATGACTTTAGCCGACAAATACTGATATTGTCTGAATTGTTTTATTGAATCCAACCTAAAGGTGTCGACCACCAATTGCAATCCACTGTCTGGCGATAAACTCCCACTTGGCAAAAGCGAAAGCAGTTGTGCATTTTGCTCTCTTAACTTTTTATTTTGCTCACTCAAAGAAAGAAATTCCTCTGCACGATCTACCCGTTTATTAATGTTTCCTGCCACCTCATTTGTAACCATTCCCAAAACAGAATTGTGAAAACGGTTGTCTGTAAACAGCATTGACAATGCAATGACTTGCATCACCAAAAAAATAATGAATACGGAATAGCGTCTAAGAAATAAAAAAACGTTACGCATGGAGAACCTGCTCCTTGTGTTTTTTTATCCAGATCATCTCATGATGAAAGGGAAGTTCGAATAATTTTTTAATGCGATGCCAGTTCCACGCACCACACTCTTTAGTGGATCTTCTGCTACATGAACCGGTAATTTAATTTTTTGAGAAAGACGTTTGTCTAATCCTCTCAACAATGAACCACCACCAGTAATGTATAAACCTCTTCTGTAAATATCTGCAGCAAGCTCTGGAGGTGTAGTTTCCAAAGCTTTCAATATCGCCTCTTCAATTTTGAAAATAGATTTATCAAGCGCTTCAGCAATCTCTTGATAACTAACCATGATCTGTTTTGGAATACCTGTAACAAGATCTCGACCATTTACTGGCATATCATCTGGTGGATTTTCTAAATCCTTCATTGCTGCACCAACATGAATCTTGATTTGTTCAGCCGTCCTTTCACCAATCAATAAACTGTGGTATCGACGTAAGGCTTCCATGATATCAGCTGTAAATTCATCACCTGCAATCCTAATTGATTGATCACAAACAATACCCGCCAATGCAATTACAGTAATACCAGTTGTACCGCCACCAATATCAATAATCATGTTTCCAATTGGTTCTGTAACATCTATACCAATACCCAATGCTGCTGCCATGGGTTCATGGATGAGATATACTTCTTTTGCTCCTGCTTGTTCAGCACTATCCCTTACAGCTCTTTTCTCTACTTCAGTAATACTAGATGGTATACATATCATCATTTTCCAGCTAGGTGGAAACAATGGCTTTTTAGGATAAATTAATTTGATCATTTCTCTGATCATCAATTCTGCTGCATTGAAATCTGCAATAACTCCATCTTTAAGCGGGCGGACTGTCCTAATGCTTTCATGCGTTTTTTCGTGCATTAGCAAGGCCTTTTTTCCCACTGCCAACAATTGCTTTGGATTGTTTCTGTCCAATGCAACAATTGAAGGCTCATTTACCACTATCTCATCATTGTGTATGATGAGTGTATTTGCTGTGCCGAGGTCGATGGCTATATCTTGTGTAAACCAAGAGAATAATCCCATTGTGTTGTCTGTTTTAAGTCCCTACAAATTTCAACTAAATAACCCAATAAACAATCAGTTTTTTTGCCTTAACTTATTTTTTGAATTCATAGCCAATATCCCTGCGGAAAGCCATTCCATCGAATTCAATTTTATCAATAGCTGCTATTGATGAAGCGACTGCATCGGTGATTGTATTTCCATATGAAGTGATTGCAGCTACTCTTCCTCCACTGGTCACCAATTCATCTCCTTTTGCAGAAATTCCTGCATAAAAAACAAGTGTATTTGTGGAAAATTGTTCATTCAAACCTTTGATGGTTTTTCCCTTCTGAAAATCGCCAGGATAACCACCACTTACCAGCACCACTGTAGCAGCAGCTCTTTCATCAAGTTTTACCTCAACTTCATCAAGGCCTCCACTTTCCATCTTGAGAAAAAGATCGATCAGGTCTGATTTTAACCTTGGCATTACCACCTCAGTTTCAGGATCACCCATTCTGCAGTTGTATTCGATTACAAAAGGCTCCCCACCAACATTAATTAATCCAAAAAATACAAATCCTTTGTAGACCAACCCCTCCTTGTACAACCCGTCAATAGTGGGTTTCACAACTTTTTCGATTACTTTTTCCATGAAGATCTCGTCAGCAAATGGAACGGGGCTTACTGCACCCATTCCTCCGGTATTGGGGCCTTCATCGCCTTCTCCGATTCGCTTATAATCTTTTGCGTCTGGCAAAAGCACATAATCTTTTCCGTCAGTCAGTGCAAAAACACTCATTTCAACCCCTGTTAAAAATTGCTCTACCACAACTCTTTCACTCGCTGCACCAAAACGCTCAGCTTGTAACATGTCTTCAAAAGTGAACAAGGCTTCTTCGGTGGTCTGGGCAATGACCACACCCTTACCTGCAGCCAAACCATCTGCCTTCAATACAATTGGAAGGCTATGTGCTTTTAAATATGTTACTCCTTCTGTATAATTTTCTTTGGTAAACTCTTTGTAACCGGCAGTAGGAATTCCATTTCTTTCCATAAAGGCTTTTGCAAAAGCCTTACTGCCTTCCAGTTGTGCAGCTTTTGCGGATGGACCTACAACTACAATATGCTCAAGCGAAGGATCCTTTTTGAAATAGTCATAGACCCCATTAACCAACGGATCTTCTGGACCCACTACCACCATTTCAATCTTTTGTTCCTTACAAAAAGCTGCCAAAGCTTCAAAATCATTGACTCCTATTGCCACATTTTGACCGCATGAGGCAGTCCCGGGGTTACCTGGAGCGATATACAATTCTGTACAATGTTCACTCTGACTGATTTTCCATGCTATTGCATGTTCGCGACCACCTGAACCCAGAAGAAGAATATTCATAAAGGAGAAATGATTGTGTATTGAAAAGCTGTGTGCAAAGATACAAATTGCTTATTTTAGGACGACCAATAAACATAGCTCATGTCAACCAACCAAAACCAATCGCATCCTAAAGGCCTCTACGTACTTTTTGCAACTGAAATGTGGGAAAGATTCAATTATTATGGGATGAGGGCCATCCTCGTGCTCTTCATGACAAAAGCACTTTTGTTTTCAAAAGATTTCTCATCTCAGCTCTATGGAGGATATACCAGTTTGGTCTATTTAACGCCGTTAATTGGAGGTTATTTTGCCGACCGCTTCTGGGGAAACCAGCGTTCCATAATCATCGGTGGTCTAGTAATGGCCATCGGTGAATTCATACTTTTTTTCTGTGGCAGCATCTATAGTACGAATGTAGAGTTATCGACCCTGCTTTTCTTTACTGGACTGGGTTTCATGATTGCTGGTAATGGATTTTTTAAGCCAAATATTTCAGCATTAGTAGGACAACTTTATCCAAAAGGTGATCGCAGAATTGATGCTGCCTATACCATTTTTTACATGGGAATCAATGTAGGTGGTGCATTAGGGCCATTTATATGCGGACTCGTTGGCGATACTGGCAATCCAGCTGATTTCAAATGGGCTTTTTTGGCAGGTGGTATTGGCATGCTATTGAGTGTATTGATTCAATTGATTTACCACAAAAAATATGTTACTGGTCCTGATCAAAAGACACTGGGATTGGTTCCGGAAAATGCCCCATCCTATAGCAAAAATCCAATTTTTGGACTAGTTGTTTTCTTCCTGTTGATTGGTGTTTCAACAACCCTATTGTACATGGATTCCGGATTGGCTCAAATCAAACATTGGGGTTTTAATATAGGTGACTATAACATTTCCACCGCTCTGTTAACCAACCTGGTTTTTCTACTCGTTGCATGTATACTTGTTATTGCCATCATCATTTTTACTGATAAAACCCTCACCAAACTTGAAAAAAGTAAAGTGGCGGTCATCTTCACCGTTTCTTTCTTTGTCGTTTTTTTCTGGAGCGCCTATGAACAAGCAGGAGCCTCGCTTACATTTTTTGCTGATGAGCAAACCAACCGTGACCTTGGATTTTTTGTAGTGCCTGCCAGCTTTTTTGCTTCTCTCAATTCCATTTTCGTAGTTGGCTTTGCCCCCATCTTTGCATGGCTTTGGGTCAAATTGGGAAAAATGGATCCGTCATCACCCACCAAAATGGCATGGGGACTACTTTTACTCGCATTGGGATATCTCTGGATTGCATTTGGTGTGAAAGATGTTCAGCCTGGTATTAAAGTAAGTATGATATGGCTTGTGGGAATGTATGCCCTGCACACCGCAGGTGAACTTTGTCTATCACCAATTGGTTTATCACTTGTAAACAAACTTGCCCCTGTTAAATTTGCTTCCATGTTGATGGCAGTTTGGTTTACCGCAAATGCCTTTGCCAACTACCTTGCAGGTGCACTCAGCAAATTGTATCCAGAGGAAGGAAAAGCAAAATTCGTACTGGGTTTTCAAATAGAAAACAATTACGATTTCTTCATGATGTTTGTGGTGATGTCTGGCATTGCCGCTTTTATTCTTTTCTTCCTTTCCAGAAAACTTCAGAACTTAATGAAGGATTAATACTTGTATTAAAACAAAGCACATGTCTGAAAAAAAGTTTGTCCCGTTTATTGCCCCAGAAACCATCATGAAAGAATTCACACTAAAGGCAGTGGTAACAGGCGCTGCATTTGGTATCATCTTTGGTGCTGCAACTGTTTATCTAGCTTTGAAAGCGGGACTTACTGTTTCTGCATCTATTCCAATTGCAGTCATGTCGATTGCATTGAGCAAACTTTTTCTCAAGACAACCATACTTGAAAACAATATCATTCAAACAACTGGATCAGCAGGAGAAAGCATTGCCGCAGGTGTGGTTTTTACATTACCGGGTTTTTTATTTCTGAGTGAAAGCAGCAGTGCAGATTATTTCAATTACATCACTATTCTCATCCTTGCCATATTTGGTGGCATGTTGGGGACCTTGATGATGATTCCACTGAGAAGTGCTTTGATTGTAAAAGAACATGAAACACTTCCCTATCCAGAAGGTACTGCCTGCGCCTCTGTTTTGAAAGCAGGTGAGAAAGGTGGAAATTTTGCAAAGACTGCTTTTGCTGGATTAGGACTTGCAACTGCTTATGCCTTCTTGCAAAAAATATTTCATGTAGTTGCTGAGACACCTTCATTCATGACTGCTCAAGCAAATAAATATTTACCCTCAGCCAAAATCAGTGGAGAAATCACACCAGAATACCTCGGTGTTGGATACATCATTGGTCCAAAAATTGCAGGTGTTCTTGTGGCAGGTAGCGTGCTGACCTGGTTTGTATTTAATCCTTTGTTGGCGACAGTCGTACCGGGTGATGTAATCGCAGCTCAATTGGTCAAATTAGGGTACCTGCAAGATCTGCAAACCGCAGGTGGTCCGGGTGGATGGGACCCAGTAACACACCAGTTCAATGATTACGCCATTGCTATTTACCGTGCATTTGTACGCCAAATAGGTGCCGGAGCCGTTGCAGCTGGTGGTTTTATTACACTCATCAAAACCATCCCAACCATTGTTTCTTCATTCAAAGGAAGCATGGGTAGCATCCGTGCAGAAAAACAAGAAAATGTGTCCATCAAAAGAACAGAAAGAGACCTCTCCGTTAAAATCGTTTTGTGGGGAAGTCTTGGTTTGATCTTATTGATGACAATCATGCCACAGGTACCTGGCGATGGCATGCTGAGTAAATTATTGATTGGTGTATTGGTAGTATTGTTTGGCGCATTCTTTGTGACTGTTTCTTCTAGAATTGTAGGATTGATTGGTTCATCCAATAATCCTATTTCTGGTATGACTATTGCTACAATCATGGGGACTTGCCTTGTGTTTATTGCAGTAGGGTGGACAGGAAAATTATACGAACCCATGGCGCTTGTAGTGGGTGGGATGATTTGCATAGCTGCTGCCAATGCTGGTGCTACTTCACAAGATTTAAAGACTGGTTATATTCTGGGGGCAACACCAAGGGCTCAACAAATCGCTCTTTTCATTGGCGCTATTGTATCCTCAATTGCAATTGGCTTCACCATTAAAGTTTTGGATACCCCTACGCAAGAAATGATTTCATCAGGTATCAACCATGCCATTGGGACAGATAAATATGCAGCTCCACAAGCCACTTTGATGGCGACTTTGATCAAAGGTATTCTGTCCTTCAATTTAGATTGGCAGTTTGTATTGGTTGGTGTTGCAATTGCAATAGTGATGGAACTTTGTGGTATCAAAGCACTCAGCTTTGCAATCGGAATCTATTTGCCATTGTCTACCACTCTACCCATTTTTATTGGTGGTGCAATACGTGGTATCATAGACAACAAGCACAAATCAAAAGATGCAAATGAAGAAGAGGACCTGAGAAAAGGAAATCTATTTGCGACTGGACTTGTTGCTGGTGGTGCAATAGCAGGCGTGATTGTCGCATTCCTTTCTGCAAATGAAACAATAGCAGCCAAGTTGAATTTGTTGAACATGGAACATGCAATAACAGCTGTTTTGGGTGAACAAGGTTACTATTTATTAGGTACATTATTCTTCTTTGTAATGGCATTCATTCTTTATAGAATAGCATCCAAACCTGAAGACAACGCATTGGAATAAATGAATCATATGAAAATAAGGGCTTTAAAATTTGCAGCACCACTAAGCATCTATGTACTCGCTTGGTTTGCCTTTCATGAAAAAGGATGGGTAATTACATGGCCAATACTTTTTGCTTTTGCATTCATTCCATTACTGGAAATGATGTTGCCAGCAGCTGAAGAAAATATGTCTGAAGCAGAAGAGCAAATTGCAAAAGAGGACAGACTCTATGATTTTTGGCTCTATCTGATTGTCCCTTTACAATACTATGCACTTTATCTATTTTTTACATCCATCCAAGACCCTACACTCACCACTTTAGAACATGTTGGTAGAATTGTAGTAATGGGACTTTTATGCGGAACCTTTGGTATCAATGTTGGGCATGAACTTGGACACCGTAGAAAACTTTATGAAAGAAATCTCGCAAAACTTTTATTGCTCACCTCTCTCTACATGCATTTTTATATTGAGCACAACAAAGGCCACCATAAAAATGTATCTACCAAAGAAGATCCGAGTAGTGCAAGAAGAGGTGAAATCGTTTATTTGTTTTATTTCCGTACAGTGATATTCGGTTTTTTGTCGGCATGGAAAATTGCAGCAGATGAACAAAGAAAGAAAGGAAAGCCTGTTTTTCATTTTACCAATCAAATGCTCCAATTTCAATTTGTTCAACTTCTGTTTGTAACTGCTATATATTTTATTTTTGGAGGAATGGTTTTGCTTTCCTTCTTTGCCGCAGCAACAATTGGTTTTCTGCTTTTGGAAACTGTCAATTACATTGAACATTACGGTTTGGAAAGAAAGAAAACAGAAAAAGGATATGAGAGAGCAATGCCTGAACACAGCTGGAACAGCAGTCATGTATTAGGACGATTGATTTTATTTGAATTGTCGAGGCACAGTGACCATCATTATTTGGCAAGTAGAAAATACCAAATACTCAGGCACCATGATGAAGCACCACAGATGCCTACAGGTTATCCTGGTATGGTTATCTTATCACTGTTTCCACCAGTTTGGTTCGCGATTATGAACAAGAGAATCGATCAATACCACCAAAAACATCAGCTGATGATGGCTGAACCAAAATAAGGTTGTAAAACTTCAGGTATTTTAATGCCCTCTGGTGTTTGGTAGTTTTCCAATAAACTCGCTAAAATTCGTGGCAAGGCCAAAGAACTACCGTTAAGTGAGTGCAGCAATTGTGTTTTGCCATTTTCGTCTTTGGTCCTGATCTTCATTCTGTTGGTCTGATACGACTCAAAATTAGAAACAGAGCTCACTTCCAACCAGCGCTGCTGTGCTGCACTATACACTTCAAAATCATAGGTCATTGCAGAAGTGAAGCCCATATCACCACCACACAACAACAAAATGCGGTATGGTAGTCCCAAGCTTTGCAAAAGCTTCTCAACATGCACCACCATCTCTTCTAAAAAACCGTAACTTTTTGAAGCTTCAGTGAGACAAACAATTTCTACTTTATCGAACTGATGAACACGGTTTAATCCTCTCACATCCTTTCCGAAACTACCCGCTTCACGTCTGAAACATGGTGTATAAGCAGTCATCTTTACTGGCAACTCTTGAGCGGGTATGATCTCATCACGGTAAATATTCGTAACCGGTACTTCAGCAGTAGGAATTAAATACAATTCATCTGCACCAATATGGTACATCTGTCCTTCTTTATCCGGTAACTGACCGGTTCCAAATGCTGAAGCTGCATTTACAACATACGGCGGAATGTATTCTGTATAACCCGCTGCAGTATTGTAATCAAGGAAATATTGAATCAATGCTCTTTGCAATCTTGCTCCTTTCCCTTTGTAAACAGGGAATCCACTACCAGTAATTTTCACACCTGTTTGAAAATCTACCAGATTGTATTGGGTAATGAGATCCCAATGCGGGACAGCACCATGATGGAGCTCAGGGATTGCACCAGATTGTCTTATTGTTTTATTGTCTTCCGCAGATTTACCTTCAGGTACTTCATCAGAAGGTAAATTGGGAATACGGTATAAAAAAGATTCTAAAGCAGATTCTGCTTCTGCAAGTTGTACTGCAAAAGCATCAATACCTTCTTTTAAGGCCGTTACTTCAGCTTTTTTTGATTCAGCCTCTTCTTTTTTGCCCTGTGCCATCAATGCTCCAATTTCTTTAGACACCAGGTTGCGTTTAGCAAGCAGTTCATCCGATTGTGATTGAAGGCTTTTCCTTTCATCATCCAATGCAACAATTTTATCTACCAGTTCGAGGTCTTTAAATTGTTTTTTCTTCAACCCCTTTTCAACCTTTTCCTTGTTGTTACGTATATAGCTAACCTGAAGCATGCCTGTTTTTTTGGCAAAGATAAGTAATAGCTAGGGATGCCTAAATGAGTTGAAGAATCTTGTTTAGATTTGCAAGATGAATGCAGCTGATGATATACAGTCCCGCTGGTGGAAACTGGAGGAAAAATTAATCGATAGGTTTGGCAAAAAACCAGATATGGAATCCCTTTTGTTCCTCATAGGCGTACAGGAAGTAAATGGAGCAGGACACCAATTTACCAAAGAACAAAAACAAGACCTGATGCACATAGCAGTATGCACCTTGCTCATGTCTAGCGGGTATTATGAACATGAGGGCTGGGATCAGGACGGCTGGCCGCATTTTAAACAACTCAAAGAATACAAATCGATGTCGCTCTTTGAACAAGAAAACCTCTTAAAAGATCATATTCTGTTCTATTTCTCACAAAATGAATTCCTATGAGACTTTCTGTTTCATCATCGATCTTTTTATTGTTGATGCTCATCTGCTCAAACCCTATCGCTCAACCTATTGCCAAAATAAAGAAAAGCGATCTCAGGAAAGATGTACTGATCAAAACAGATTCAGGTGATCTCATTCTAAGGCTCAAAGATGAGACGCCTATTCACCGTGACAACTTCATCAAACTGGTGAAATCACATTATTACAATGGTATTGCTTTTCACAGGGTTATTGCTGGATTTATGATCCAGGCAGGGGATGAAAAAACCAAGCCTAAGGCCGATAGCACTCGCTTTTTGAAGTCATACACGCTACCCGCAGAAATTTCAACTGATTTTTTTCACAAGAAGGGCATGCTTGCAGCAGCCAGAATGGGAGACAATGTCAATCCCAAACGTGAAAGCAGTGGCGTACAGTTTTATATCGTACAAGGAAAAGCATTTAATGACAAATCGCTGGACTCTGTTGAGACCTATAGATTAAATGGCAGAAAAATACCAGCAGCTCAGCGCGAGGTTTATAAAACCCTTGGTGGAGCACCGCACCTGGACCAGACCTATACTATTTTTGGGGAACTCGTAAGTGGATATGATGTACTTGATAAAATAGCCCAAACTAAGACCAGCGGAAGAACTGGAGGCGATAAACCCCTGGTGGATATCCGAATCAGAAAAGTAAAAATGATTCGCAGAAACGAATAGGTATATTTAATATATGAAATTTAAATTACCGCCTTTTTAAATTATAACTTAAACTTGCAAAAAATAAGCACATGAACTTTCCTGAACAATTGCGTTATACCAAAGAACACGAATGGATTTCTGTTGATGGGAATGTAGCCACTATAGGCATTACAGAATTTGCACAAGGTGAATTAGGAGATATCATCTATGTAGATATAGATAGCATCGGCAAAGAATTTTCATCTGAGGCTGTATTCGGAACTGTAGAGGCGGTGAAAACTGTAAGTGACTTATTTTTACCTGTTTCAGGTACAATCACTGAAAAGAATCCTTTATTGGATAG
>Ga0078894_10001038_pt1 | contig 20247 bp, 23 predicted proteins | sample LauGreSu1BDMLBSD_2_FD_67506 | JGI IMG/M metagenome (GOLD analysis project Ga0078894, IMG submission 67506) | Freshwater lake microbial communities from Lake Michigan, USA - Su13.BD.MLB.SD (version 4) (version 4) | ecosystem: Environmental > Aquatic > Freshwater > Lake | place: Lake Michigan... | reverse complement strand
AAGACATTGCTTACGCTGGGCGACGCTTCAAACGGCGACGCTCGCGTTCGGAGAGTCCGCCCCAAATTCCAAAACGCTCATCGTGTGCGAGCGCGTACTCAAGACATTCTTGGCGAACATCACATGAGAGACAGACGCGCTTTGCTTCGCGTGTAGAGCCACCTTTTTCTGGAAAGAAAGCTTCTGGATCAGTTTGAGCGCAGAGTGCACGCTCTTGCCACGAGAGCTCAATGTTCTCGCCATTTGCTAGTTGGATAGTTGGTCCAGCAGTGGGGGCTGATGGCTTGCCAGTCGATGTTCCTTCTGGGCGGATTGGCATTTGCTAATCTCCTCAAGTCATTAGGGCCCGGTCCGAGAGTGGCTTCGGGTCGCAATAGATGAATTACACGCGTGTAATCCCTTCCTGTCAACTCCCCAAGCACGCCTTCAGGGTTAGAAATTGGTCAATATGTTGCCAATTTGAGCGTCATTTCCCTAAAAAATCGACAAATAAAGGTGCTAAAAAATTATTGGAAGATTCTCACTTTGGGAGATATATCTGTCGGTGTAGATCGCAGCCTCTTCAACAACGGCAGCCGGTGCTAAAAATGTTCGCATGAGGTGAGCACCTGGTTTAACAATGGCGTGGGCTGAGACGATGCAATTATCCAGGATTGCTCCAGCTCCAATCTGCGCGCCGTCGCCAATTGATGTCCCACCAGCGAGTACTGCAGTGGCATCAACGTCTGCAGAGGGCGAAACCAGAAAGTCGGCTGCTACTAAATCTCGAGATCCCTTAAAGAGCGCTCCTGGATTTCCAATATCGAGCCAGTATGCCGCTTCTTTATATCCAAAAACACGACGCTTATCGCTAATCAGCGCAGGAAAGGTTTCGCGCTCGACAGAGATGACAGTATCGCGTGGGATTGAATCAATAACTTCGCGGTTAAAGACATAACATCCCGCATTAATCCAATTGGTTACCGGATTTTCCATTTTTTCCAAGAATGCTTCAACCTGTCCATCTGCTGTAGTCGGAACGCAACCAAATGCACGAGCATCTTCAACCTGAATTAAGTGAAGAGTGACATCTGCATGGGACTTCTTGTGAAATTCAATTTGGTCAGCAAGATTGTGTTGGCTAAGAACATCTCCATTGAAAATCACGACTGCTTCATTAGATGCGCCTTTATCTAGATGCGCCGCAGCATTGGCAATCGCTCCTCCGGTTCCTAGGGGCTCTTTCTCAACTGCATAGCGAAGATCTATTCCCCACTTGCTGCCATCTCCAAAGTAGGGGATGAAAACTTCTGAGAGATATGAGGTTGCCAAAACCAGAGTAGTAATTCCTGCACGTTGTGCTGCAAGAATTTGGTGTTCAGTTACAGGCTTACATGCAACCGGAAGCATGGGCTTAGGAATCTCTGAAGTGATGGGAGCTAAACGAGTTCCCCGTCCCCCGACGAGCAAAATTCCAACGGTCATGACTTATGCGCCAATCGCAGCCATGATGCGTGAAGATGCATCTTTAATCGCGCTATCTGTGGCGGTCATTGCAACACGAATATGGCGGCTGCCATCAGGGCCGTAAAAAGAACCTGGAGTGGCAAGGATGCCAATCTCTGCCAGCCAATCAACTGATTTCCATGAATCTTCGTCTCGCGTGCACCAGATGTAAAGTCCGGCAACGCTGTCATCAATTCGAAATCCTGCTGCTTCCAGTGCTGGCTTTAGTGTGGCGCGACGAGAGTTGTAACGTGCGCGAGCAGTTGCAACATGTTCATCATCGCCAAGGGCTGCAGTCATTGCCTTTTGAACAGGCAGTGCAACCATCATGCCGGCATGTTTTCTAATCTCTCGAATGGCGGCGATGAGTGCTGGATCGCCCACCATAAATGCCGCCCGATAGCCCGCTAATGAGGAACGCTTTGACAGTGAATGTACGGCTAGTAAATTTGAATTATCGCCATTGCTGTAAGCGAAAATCGATGTGGGAGTTACGCCATCACCAAATTCCAAGTAACACTCATCTGAAATAACTACCGCTTGGTTCTTTCGCGACCATTGAATAATTGCGCGAAGTTCATCTTCTGAATGCACTCGTCCTGTGGGATTTGCAGGCGAATTGACCCACGCTAAATCTGCTTGCGGCCACTGCGAGGCATCAATATCTACTGCGATTTCATTTGATTGCGCCAACATCGCACCAACGAGATATGTCGGATAAGCAATCTTTGGATAAAGGACTGTTTGGGATTGCAAGAATGTTGGAAGCCACGCTACTAATTCTTTTGAACCAATTACCGGCAGAACATCAAAATCACCTGTAACGCCAAGGTGACCAATCGCCCACGTGCGAATTGCTTGCTGCAATTCAGGGGTTCCTGCAGTAGTTGGATAGCTTGGAGAGTTTGCACTCTCTGCCAAAACCTTTTGAATGAAATCAGGAGTTGGATCTACTGGAGTTCCTTGCGAGAGATCAATAATCCCTCCTGGGTGCTTTCGCGCCTTTACTCCATACGGAGCAAGTGCATCCCAGGGAAAATCAGGAAGTTTTTTTCTCAACGGCGAGCACGTCTGCATGGTCGTGATCGGTAAGACCGACCTTTGCAGCTCCACCTGGAGAGCCAAGTTCTACGAAAAACTCGGTATTAACTTTTGGATACTCTTTCCATTCACCCGGAACATCATCCTCGTAGTAGATAGCCTCAACTGGGCAGACTGGCTCGCACGCACCGCAATCGACGCACTCATCAGGTTGGATGTAGAGCATGCGGTTACCTTCATAAATGCAATCGACTGGGCACTCTTCGATGCAGGACTTATCTTTCACATCGATACATGGCTGAGCAATCACATATGTCACGAGCAACCTCCGGAGGGTAAAGAATGGGCAACCTATAGTTAGAGGGTAATTCTAACCATGCACCATCGGTACTGCACGGTTAATGTGAGCCTATGAGAGCAGGATCTGCAGACCTTGACCCAGGACTGATCGGGCAGCGGTTGACCTTGCGCCTACACGATCCAGCGGGCGGATATCGCGATCTCGTTGGAGTGCTTGAATCGGCAACCACAATAAGAAAGCGTTCTGGCGAGATTGTGGAGTTTGATCCGCAGCAGATTGCAATTGTTCATCCCATAAAAGAGATTGCAACCAGAGCCGGTAGCGGTGCGCCTCTCTCGCTTCGGATTGCAGAACTTGAAGCTCTCTCTACTCTGACGTGGCCACCTCGAGAGATTAAAGAAATGGGCCAGTGGCGACTTCGAATTTCAGATGGCGTTACCTACAGAGCTAACTCTGTCTTTGTTGCGGGTCCCCCACCATTTGGCGAACCAGGTGTCGCAATAGAAGATGCTATTGAGCAGGTGGAAAAAATCTATACTGCTTCACAATTACCAGCAGTCTTTCATCTCATCACACCGACATATCAGCAATTTGCAGATTATTTAATTGATAAAGGGTGGAAGGAGAAAGTTGGAGCTGCATTTATGGTCTGTGACATTACTCAATCAGTGGATATCACTGACACTCTCAACGAGAAAAATCTGACACTGCTCAACGAAGATTCACCAACTCCAGAATTTCTAGCACTCCACAATGATGAGATTCTTGAGACCATTATGAATTCTTATCCGGCACGATATCTCTCGATATGCAGTGGTGGAATCACCATTGCCACTGCACGCATGGCAATCTCAGACTCTTGGGCAATAGTCACAAGGCTTATCGTTTCCGAATCCCACCGTCGTCAAGGGCTTGCAGAGTTACTGATGCAAGCTTGCCTTGGTTATTCACACGCTCAAGGAGTAGAGAAAATGTGTCTCCAAGTGGATCGCTCAAATATTGGCGCACATGCACTCTATGAAAAGATGGGTTTTCGAGTCCACCACACATATAGTTTTATCGAACGCGAGAATAGAGCTGAGTGCGCATGTTAAAACTCTATGAAACTCGCACACGAGAAGTTTTGCCGATCGAGGGTCGAGATGGGGCACTCCAGGTTTACTGCTGTGGGCCTACTGTCTATCGCGATGCCCACGTAGGAAATTTGCGCACATTTTTACTTTCGGACCTCATCAGTAGAGCAGCAGCGCTTTCGGGGCTAAAAGTTACTCTCATACAAAACATCACCGATGTGGGCCATTTGGCAAATGATCTCGAAGATAAAATCCTCGCACAATCAAAGAGTGAATCCCTTGATCCTTTTATCATTGCACGAAAATACGAAGAGCGATTTCATTTAGATCTGCAAAGACTCAATATCCAGCCTGCTGATTCTTATCCTCGTGCAAGTGAGAATATTGGACTGATGATTTCGGCGATCGAAAAGCTCATTGCAGATGGTTTCGCCTACGTTGCCACCGATGGCAATGTCTACTTTGATGCTCAATCATTTCCAAGTTATGGAGCAATTAGTGGAAACCGCCTTGATTCTTTAAAGCCAGGACATCGCTATGAGTATTCAGAAGATGGGGCCAAACGTTTCCATGCAGATTGGGCGCTCTGGAAATTGGCTCGTGATCGCACGGAAATGATCTGGCCGACTCCGTGGGGCGATGGATATCCAGGTTGGCACATTGAGTGCAGTGCAATGTCACTTGAGTATTTGGGCAAAATCATTGATCTCCACGTAGGAGGTATTGATCTGCGCTTTCCGCACCACGAAAATGAGCGGGCGCAATCTAATGCTCTCACTGCAAGTGAAACCGTTACACACTGGATTCATGGAGAGCACTTGCTTTTTGAAGGTCGAAAGATGTCAAAGAGTGCGGGCAATGTGGTCCTGTTGCAAGACATCATCGACCGAGGGCTTGATCCGCTGGCTGCACGTCTTGCATTCCTTGAAAACCGATATCGATCACAGATGGATTTAACGTGGGCATCTCTGGAAGCAGCTCACGTAACGCTGCGTAGGTGGCGCACACTTGTTCAATCTGGGCTTCCTCACGCTGAACTGATCGCTGATCAGGACTTTCTGGCAGCAATCTTTGCCGATCTTGATACTCCCCGCGCAATACAGAAGCTACGTACTGTCGAAAAGAGCTCAACCCTTTCTCCAGCAGAGAAATCAGCAAAATTCCGCTTTGCAGATCAAATTCTTGGCTTAGATCTTTCCCGAATTCAAGAAAAGCGAGAGCTCACAGAATTGCAGAGCCAACTCTTGCAAGAACGTGAGGCTGCTCGCGCAGATAAAAACTTTGCTGAGAGTGATCGATTGCGAAAAATTCTTGAAGATAGTGGGTTAGAGATTCAAGATGGCCCACAAGGACAGAGCTGGAGTTAATCTCTTACTGGAAGAAAAATCGAAATTATAACGATTGTTGAAACGCTTGCTAAGAAAGTCATTCCAGCTCGATCGCCTTGAACCAAAAGCTCTCCCCCTTCTCCCAATCTTGTTGCATCCCAAAGAACAATAGACCAGCCAAGAAAGGCGATAACTTTAAAGCGATGCTTTCCGTAATATCTGCCAATCGACCAGAAAGTTGCAGCAGATCCTGCAAGAGCGAGAATTAATCCGGCTGGTGGATATGAGAGATGTAGAAAGACACCACCGGCAGCGGTAAGTCCGCCAATAAGAAAACTCAAAGGATATTTCACTTAGAAATCTATTCCGGAGAGAAGATCTGTTTCTCGTCCATCTTTATCAAATGGTTCATGAGCTTGACCATGAACGAGGGTGTAATACTCATTTCCCCAGACCTGTAATCCGATGTTATTCGAGAGTGCGAAGAATGGGCCATCTAGCGCAATCTGAGTCTTATGTGCTGCCATGGCATCCATCTTGGACTGAACATATTCGTTACCATCAATGAGAGTGGTGACAGAGTCATCATCTTTTGCAAAGGGAAGATCATCGGCACTTTCTGCCCCAAAGAAATCTGAGCCCAACGCTTTCATTTTTTCAATTCCATCTGCAATAACAGATTTAGGCATTGTGTTCCAGTAAATTTTCGGGATCTGCCACGTGGATTTCTTCGATGCCTCCATAGCAACGCGATGGGCTTGAATATGATCAGGATGGCCGTAACCACCGATTTCATCGTAGGTGATCATCACATGTGGCTTAATCTCATCGATCACATCTATGAGGTGCTTACTGGCTTCCTGTAGATCTGCCTGCCAGAAAACATCGGGGCGATTATTGGGTGGTGTGTCCATCATTCCGCTATCGCGATAAGAACTATCTGGTGCCCCTAAGAAGCGAAAATCAGTCACTCCAAGAGCTTTCATCGCATCGGCTAATTCAATTTCGCGATGTGCGCCAAGTTCATCTTTATCTGATGCGGCGATGTGTGCAAGCTCGGGAACTAGTACTTCCCCTTCTTCGCCACGTGTGCAAGTGATAAGGGTGACCTGCGCACCAAGGGCGGCATACATAGCCATCGTCGCGCCATTGTTAATTGTCTCGTCATCTGGATGAGCATGAACTAAAAGGATGCGTGCTCCTTGAAAACTTTTCTGCATCAATAAACCGGCAGGGTGGTATCGATCTGCTTCGCCCAAGCAATGACGCCACCAGAAACATGAGTGGCATCTTTAAAGCCAGCTCCCTTGATAATCGCTAGGCATTCAGCTGAACGAACTCCACTCTTGCAGTGGACAATAATTGGTTTATCTTGCGGAAGCCCTGCAAGGGCCGTTCCATCGATAAATCCTTGCTTTGGAATCAAATGTGACCCTGGGATTCGAACAATTTCGAATTCACTTGGTTCGCGCACATCGATAAGGTAGAAATCTGCACCTTGATCGATTTTCTCTTTCAGCGTCGTTACAGAAATTGTTGAATCTGTTACCGCATCTTGCGCTTCCGAAGAGAGAACTCCGCAGAACGCCTCATAATCTGGCAATAACGCTTTCTGGATTGCATTCTCAGAACACAATGGGCAGTTAGGATCTTTACGGATCTTAACTTTTCTAAATTCCATTTCTAGGGCGTCATAAATCATGAGCTCGCCGATAAGAGGTTCACCTACACCCGTAATCACTTTTATAGCCTCTGTAGTTTGGATTGAGCCGATGGTTGCACAGAGAACTCCGAGCACTCCACCTTCGGCACATGATGGAACCATTCCTGGTGGTGGTGGTTCTGGATATAGGCATCGGTAGCACGGACCGTATTCAGCCCAGAAAACACTTGCCTGTCCATCAAAGCGATAAATCGAACCCCATACATAAGGCTTCTTAAGAAGCACACATGCGTCATTAACGAGGTAACGTGTTGCAAAATTATCAGTACCGTCAACGATGATGTCGTATTGGGCAAAGATATCCATGACGTTATCTACATCTAGCCGAAGTTCATGGGTGATTACATTGACGTAAGGGTTGATCTCTAAAATCTTCTCTTTCGCCGATTGCGCCTTACTCTTACCAATATCAGATTGGCCATGAATAATCTGGCGCTGCAAATTTGATTCATCAACGGTATCAAATTCAACAATTCCGATAGTTCCGACTCCTGCTGCTGCTAGATACATCAGAGCAGGTGAACCTAAACCACCGGCACCAACGCAGAGAACCTTTGCATTCATTAAACGTTGCTGACCTGCCATCGCTACATCGGGGATGATCAAGTGGCGGCTATATCTGCGCACCTCATCAACGGTCAGAGCTGGGCCAGGTGAAACGAGTGGAGGTCTCTTCATAATTAGCAATTCTGCCTCAGACTATGAAAGCGTGCCACTTTGCCTCTACGATTAGGACAATGAGCACTCCAGAGAAGCAAACGATTGGCGATAAGGCGCGTCTACCGCGTGATGAACGTCGGGCAATCTTGCTTGCTGCTGCTCTTGAGGTCTTTACGGCGGCTGGATATCACTCGGCTGCAATGGATGAAATCGCAGATCGAGCAGGTGTCAGCAAACCTGTTCTCTATCAACATTTTCCTTCGAAACTAGATCTTTATCTTGCGGTTCTTGATCTACACATTGATTCGCTCGTCTTTGAAATTCAAAAAGCAATCTCATCTACTCCGGACAATGCGCAAAGAGTGCGTGCAACAGTTGTCGCATACTTCGCCTTTATCGAAAATGAAGGCGAAGCCTTCCGACTTCTCTTTGAAAGCGATATGAGTGTTGAACCACAGGTACGTGAACGCCTGAATCGCATGACCTATGACTGTGCTGCAGCGGTAAGTGGAGTGATCTCAAATGACACCGGATTACCTAAAGAAGTTGCCATGATGCTCGGTGTTGGCTTGATTGGGTATGCGCAAGTAACAGCCCGTCATTGGCTTGATCGCGATAGCAAATTAAGCCGTCAACAAGCAGTTGATCTTGTAGAAAACTTGATGTGGCGAGGAATATCGGGCTTCCCGCGTACCGAATAGCACCGAATAGCAGTAGACCACCTTTGCATCTAGGATGAGCCCATGAGTACAAAGAAATCAGAGGGCGCTCAGGCAGCTCTCATCAGAATTGCTGTTGCAGATATTGCAAGTGAACTAGCCTTTGAGTGCGAGTTGAGTCCAGCTGATATTAAGAAGGCTGTTGCTCAAGCTCTGGCAGATAACACTCCCCTAATCCTTACCGATATCCGTGGCCACGAAATTATCGTGCCAGCTGCGCGCATTGGTTATGTCGAGATTGGCCAACCGACCGAACGTCGCGTCGGTTTTGGCGCACTGTAAGTGACTCTGACATTCGCAGACCTTCCACTTCGTAAAGAGACGATCGCTGCTCTCAACGAACATGGCTACACAGCACCATTTCCTATTCAGGAGCAGGTTCTCTCCATTGCACTTGCCGATGGAGATGTCATCGGACAAGCCAAGACTGGTACGGGAAAAACACTTGCATTTGGAATTCCGCTTGTTGATCGCGTGATTGCGCCTGCCGATGAAGAGTGGAAGAACTTTGAATACCAAGATTCACCTCAAGTACTTGTAGTTGTTCCTACTCGCGAACTCTGCGTACAGGTAACAAAGGATCTTGAAGAGATTACTCAGAGCCGAAAAATAAGAGTTTTGGCTGTCTACGGTGGAAGAGCTTTTGAACCACAGATTGAGGCGCTGCAAAAGGGTGTTGAAATTATTGTGGGTACACCAGGTCGTTTACTTGATCTCTATCGTCAAGGTCAGGTCAAACTTGCTAGCGTCACTCGAGTTGTTCTTGATGAAGCAGATGAGATGCTCGATCTCGGATTTCTTCCAGATGTAGAGAAGATCTTTGCAAGTACTCCTAATCGCACGCAAACCATGCTTTTTTCAGCAACAATGCCTGGAGACATCATCGCTCTGGCTCGTAAATTCATGAATCAGCCTGTACATATTCGTACACAAGATTCACAAGATGAAGGCAACGTTGTTTCACGCATTGAACAACACGTTGTACGGGCACACGCCATGGATAAGATCGAAATGCTTGCTCGTATTTTGCAGGCAGAAGGTCGTGGCCCAACAATTGTTTTCTGTCGCACAAAGAGAGCTTGTCAAAAAACTTCTGATGATTTAATCGAGCGCGGTTTTCGTGCTGCAACACTGCACGGTGACATGGGACAAGCTGCACGCGAAAAGGCGCTCAATGAGTTCAAAGGTGGCAAATCTGATGTACTCATCGCTACCGACGTAGCTGCTCGCGGAATTGATATCGACGGGATTACCCATGTTATTAACTATCAATGCCCAGAAGATGAGAAGACTTATGTACACCGTATTGGTCGTACCGCTCGTGCAGGTGCAGATGGAATTGCTCTCACTTTCGTTGATTGGGATGATCTTGCGCGCTGGAAGATGATTGATATGGCGCTCAAACTCGGATTACCTGAACCGGTTGAGACTTATTCTTCATCTGAACATCTCTTCGAGATAATGAAAATTCCTGCTGGCGCAACAGGTCGTATGGATAAACCTCGCAAGGCTGCACCTGTGCGCGAGAAGAGTGAGAAGAGCGAGACAGCTGCTCCCGTCCGTCAAAAGCGCGAGAGAGTACGCACGAAGAAGTTTTCTTCTTAATCTAAGCCGAGTACTTCCAGCACGCTATAAGCGCACTCTCGTAATTGGCCAGCAACAATTGAGTTTTTAGCATGGGTGAGAACACTGGATGTTGTCTGCGCCGCGGCTTCAATCTCTTTGGCAATACTGCAGGAGCCATCTAAATGTTCCCACTGTGAAAATTCCTTCATTGATTTGGAGTTCTCACCAATGCTAAGAAGTTTAAGCGGAGTATCTCCAGATAACTTAGAAATCTGTGTGGCTCCACGAAGATGATGCACAGTATTTGAATATGGAACTAGTACCAATTCAGCAACGTCAAGGGCAGCCTTTAAACTCGCATTGACATCACTTGGGGTGTCGATGATTACGAGGTCATAACTCTTAGGTAATTTCTCAATGAGAGCGCTCATATCCGTGCCAGTAAAGCCATTTCCTACTCGAGAATCAGCAGCGATAAAGTCAAAGCGCTCCGAGTGAGAATCTAAATCTTCACTTCGGATTGAAGTGCCGGAGAGAAAATCTGCCAGAGTCAGCCGAGTTCCTTCGCGACCTACTCGAAAGGTGAGCGAAGCCTTTGGATCACAATCGATCAATAGAGTCTTTTTCCCATATTCAACCGATGCCACCGCAAGTGCATGCGCCACCGTTGTCTTCGCACTTCCTCCTGCAGTATTTGCAACTACTACTATTTTGGCGTTCATGCGCTCACCGTTTGATTCTGCCAACGTCTTACGCCCTCATGAAATATTGGAGGTGCAATGAATGCCGAAGGAATGAGTGAGAGAGATTTGCGAGTTGCAAGAAGTGAGAGGTTTATCGCCAACTCTTGTGCAGGCAGAGTTGGCCATCCATAGAGATCACGAGCCCATCGCGGCAGACTTGCAGCAGCGAGTGAACTGAGAGTCGCCCAGGCAGGAGCTGCCGGAGTAGTAAAGCGCACGACAGTTGGAAGGGGTGGCAAGGTAAGAAAAATTGCTGCCCGCTTTGCATCATCTGTTGCGGCAAGTTCTGGTGCAATTGTTTTGAAATATTCTTTGAGTTGAGTAAGTGTTGTTGGAACATCGCTGCGAGGTATTCCAACAAGTTCTGCAAACTCAACCATCTGCGCGATATAGATGTCTTTATCTTCAGCGCTTAGTGCCATTCCAGATCGATATGCGACATCCAGAAAAGAGTCCACCATAGCCATATGAACCCAGAGCAACTCGTGTGGATTATCTAAACCTAGCTTTGTGTGCACTCGGCGGACACGAGATGTGAGTTCGAGTGCTTGTTCTGTGGTGCCGAAGGTGAGGGTGGTTACGTAATCACCAGTTCGTTGCAGCCTTCCCCAGGCATCTTCACGAAAATTTGAGTGAGTGGCAACACCTGCCATTGCAACTGGGTGAAGCGCTTGTTGAAAGAGAGCTCGAACCCCACCAATAAGCATCGAAGGGTCGCTGTGAACTTTCCAGACAACGCTCTCAGGACTGTAAACACCGCGTGGATCGTAAGACATAGATTTATGCAGAGAGAACTTTGATTGCATCTGCGAGCATTTGAACGGCGATGGCGGCCAGTAAGAGTCCTGCAATTCGCGCAACTAAAGTAACGCCAGAATCCTTGATGACGCTCAAAATTTTAGTTGAAGCCATGAGGGCAAGTGCAATAATCAGATGAACTGCAACGATTGCAGCAATCAAGCCAAGAGCAAGTGGTGTTGAATCAACCTGCTTAACAAAGATCATCGTCGCGACAATTGCGCCAGGTCCGGCAAGCAATGGAGTTCCTAGCGGAACGAGGGCGACGTTTTTGTTAGTCGAAGCATCCATTTCATCAATTCGTCCGGTCAGCAACTGCAGAGAGACGTAGAGAAGAAGTAGTCCTCCGGCAGCCTGTAGAGCTTCCATTGAAACATTCATGTACTCCAGGACAAACTGTCCAAAGAGAGCAAATGATGTAATCACGATTAGTGAGATTGCAGCAGCCTGCCATGCCAAACGAATGCGCTCTTTCGGAGTTTTATCTGAGACAAGAGCAAGGAAAATTGGAGTCGCACCCGGTGGATCCATGATCACCAATAAGGTGACAAAAGATTGCACTGCAAATGTCAGCGCACTAACTTCAGTCAGATTCATTCTGTAACGACCCTTCGAGCATCTGCCATTGATTCAAGACGAGCCCATTCTGCAGGATCTGTAAGGTTTTCGCCTATTGAGTTGAGCTTTCCCGTTCCGTGATAATCACTTGCGCCTGTAATAACGAGTCCTAAATCACGCGCGATCCCACGCAATTGTTTGCGCTCTTCTTCTGAATGATCACGATGCTCTACCTCAACTCCATTGAGTCCGGCGGCGATCAATGATGGAAAACTCATGGCAGAAAGTGTTTGCCCGCGACGAGTTGCAAATGGATGAGCGATTACCGCTACTCCTCCGGCATCTCTAATTACTTTAATTGCGTCCTCAGGAGTTGGTGCAATATGTGTGACGTAGTACTTCGAGCCATTATGCAGAAGAGTTGCGAATGCTTCATCTCGGCTTGCAACATGTCCTTTAGCCACAAGGGCATCTGCCAAGTGAGGGCGTCCTAATGTGGCCCCTTGGGGCATCGCGGCAAATACTTCTTCAAGAGAGATTTCGATTCCATCTGCAGTCAATAACTCAGTCATACGTCGCATACGTGGAAGTCGTGAATCGCGAGATTCTTCAAGCATGGTTTGCATGGTGGCATTTTCGCCATCGAAGAGCAACCCAAGCATGTGCACTGCGACATCATCTTCAGTCAGACAAGAAATTTCGGCACCAAGAACGAGAGCAAGATTTGCTCGTCGGGCAGCAATCGCATCTTGCCATCCTGAAGTCGTGTCATGATCGGTAACTCCAAGAACTGTGATTCCGGCTGAAAGTGCTTTATTAATAAGTGCATGAGGAGTATCGGTGCCATCACTATTCGTGGTGTGAGTATGTAAATCAATCATTCGTCGATCATCACCTCACTCGGCCGAGTTCTTAGTACCACAAGTATGCACCCTGTAAGGATGACAATTATTCCTGGAATAAGTGCAATCGGTGGCCTTTGATCGAGCCACCAAATGGCAAGAAGTGCAGCAACCGGAACTTCAAAGAAAACGATTAGTGAAACTATTGCAGGCGAGACACGTTTGAGCGCTGCGTTAAACATTGAATGGCCCAGAATCTGTGCGCCAGCGATGAGGCCCAAGAGAATGAGCCACTCATTTTTTTCAAAGTGAAGTACTTCTACTCCCATTACAAGTGCCATGGGAAGTGCTGTAATAGCGCAGACGAAGTAGCAGATTGAGGTGTAGCTATGGGTGCCAATTTCTTTCTGCGCCTTAGAACCAAGCAGCATGTATACGGCAGCAAGTGCTGCAGAGATTATTGCCGCAACATCACCTTTAAATGCAAGCCAAGAAATTGATAGGTCAACACCTGAAATCATTAACACTCCAAGAAATGAAACTCCCATTCCGAGCCAAGCTCTCGATGGGATATTTCCACCCAGCATTCTCACGAAGAGTGCAGCAAATATTGGTTGCAGCGCTACGAGAGCTGTACCGGCAGCAACTGTTGTCCAACGCATCGCGATAAAGAAACCAATGAAGTGCAGTGCAAGGATAAATCCTGAGAGAGCCGAGAGTCCGATAGCTCTACGGTGGTATCGATCTTTGGAGATCAGATCGCGCAGAGCAAATGGAAGAGTGAATAGAGCCCCACCAAGATTTCTCCAAAAAATCAGGGTCACTACCGGCATCGCACTCATTGCGATCAGAGGTCCAGATGTACCAATTCCGATTATTCCTAGACCCAATCGAATCAGATCTGGACGCTCAGGTATCTGAGTGTGGTTTTCAATCGAGGACATAGGGCAACGGTATCTGATGTGTGAGAGGCAGATACAATTGGCCTATGAGCGCAAACATCTCCAGTCGAGTGTTTCTCGCCAGATTAGCTGGAACTGCAGTATTTGATCCTAATGGAGATCCAGTTGGTAAGGTCAGAGACGCTGTTGCGACCCTGCGCACAAACAATCAGCCTCCTCGAATTCTGGGATTAATTGTAGAAGTTCCACTTCGACGACGTGTCTTTGTTCCAATTACTCGAGTCACGTCAATCGAGTCAGGAACAGTTGTTATTACGGGCTTAGTAAATATGCGTCGCTTTGAATCTCGCGCAGGAGAGTTGCTTGCTCTCGGAGATTTACTTGATCGTTCCATTACATTAATCGAAACGAGCGAACCTGTTGTAGTTGAAGATCTCGGCATGGAACAAAATCGCACCGGAGATTGGCTTATTACTCGCGTACACATCATGAAGCGTGGGCAAGGAATTCGCCGTAAGGGAGCGACATCAACTGTTGCGTGGGAAGAAGTTCAAGGATTTGCCGCCGCAGAGAGTGATCAGGGCACCTCAAATCTACTTTCAACAATGAGCACTTTACGTGCAGCAGATTTAGCTGCAGTTATCCAAGATTTAGCTCCCAAGCGCCGTGTTGAAGTAGCACGTGCGCTCGATGATGAGAGATTGGCAGATGTTCTCGAAGAGATGGATGAGGCTGAACGCGTGGCTCTCCTGAGTGAACTTGAAGGTGAACGTGCTGCAGATGTACTCGGTGAGATGGATCCCGATGATGCTGCAGATTTACTTCGCGAAGTGGGTGAAGTGCGCGCACAAGAACTTATCGATTTAATGGAACCTGAAGATGCCGAAGATGTCATTCGTTTGATGACATACGAGGATTATTCAGCCGGTGGAATGATGACCACCGAACCATTGATTATGAGCGCTGATTACACAGTCGCAGATGCACTCGCCGTTGTTCGCAAAAGCGAAATTTCTCCAGCTCTTGCATCACAAGTCTTTGTCACACGTCAACCTCTTGAAACTCCAACAGGTCGATTCATCGGAATGGTTCACTACCAGCGCTTGCTTCGTGAACCACCAGCTACGCTACTAGGATCACTCGTTGATACGGATACGCAAGGGCTAAGCCCTGATGCGACCCTTAATGAGGTCTCCTCGTATCTTGCCAGCTATAACTTGCTCAGCGTCCCAGTCGTCGATGGAAATGAACGTTTATTGGGAGCAGTAACTGTCGATGACGTACTCGATCACTTGCTACCGGATAACTGGCGTGTTGATCATCGCGATCACACTCGTACTGATTTAGAGAATTTAACGCAAAGAGTTGAAGGGCAGGTGTAATGATGGCTCGTAAGAATGGATTAGATACTCCTCGCGAAACTCGACGCACACTTCGTCCAAATATTGATGCTGAGGCTTTCGGTCGTCTTTCGGAAAAGTTTGCACGCTTTCTAGGAACTGCTCGTTTCTTGGTCTATATGAGCGTCTTTGTACTCTCATGGGTTCTATGGAACACGTTAGCTCCAGCCGATCTTCGCTTCGATAAATTTCCATTTATCTTTCTCACGCTAATCCTCTCTCTCCAAGCATCGTATGCGGCCCCCCTGATTCTTTTAGCTCAGAATCGACAGACGGACCGTGATCGAATTGCGCTAGCCGAAGATCGTGCTCGTAATGATCGCAGCATGGCCGACACTGAATATCTCACGCGAGAACTTGCGAGTCTGCGAATTGCGCTAGGCGATGTTGCAACGCGCGACTTCCTTAAGGATCAATTAGAAGATATGGCGCAGGAGATTGTTGTGGAGTTACGAAGAAATTCCGAGCCTGACACCAAGTAGTGATTTATCTCGAATCACTAATTTATCGGCAATAGCCATAATCGCTTGTGCGGTTGGACTATCAGGCAGCGCATGAACAATCGGAGCACCTGAATCTCCACCTGTTCGCAACTCTGGCGCAAAAGGAATCTTTCCAAGAAGTGGCACGTCAGCTCCGACAAGAGTTGAAAGTCGAGCAGATGTTTCTTCTCCCCCACCTTCACCAAAGAGCGCCGTTGACTCTCCGCATGATGGGCAGATAAATGCCGACATATTTTCAATAACACCGATAACTCTTTGGTGCATTTGGTGAGCAATACGTCCTGCACGCTCTGCCACTTCTGCAGCAGCAACTTGAGGTGTAGTGACAACCAAAATCTCCGAGGTTGGAATGAGTTGGCCGAGAGAAATTGCCAAGTCACCAGTTCCGGGCGGAAGATCAAGAAGTAAGAGATCTAAATCGCCCCAGTACGCATCTGAAAGAAGTTGCTCGAGAACCTTATGAAGAAGAGGTCCACGAAAAGCAACAGCATCTGTTCGTTCTGGCTTAAACATCTCCATCGAAACGGTTTTCACACCGTAACTTTCAGGTGGAATAAACATCTGATCAATAGCCGTTGGTCTGACACCAAGGAGTCCCATTAAGCGCGGAATCGAATGGCCATACACATCAGCATCGAGAATTCCAACGCGTAAACCTTTCATTGCAGCAGCAACAGCAAGGTTGGCTGTAACCGATGACTTACCCACGCCACCTTTTCCTGATGCAACTCCAATGACACGAGTCAAAGAATCGGGCTGAGCAAAGGGGATAAATTTCTCACGTCCGCCTCTGACTAAAAGCTTTACCTTGTTCCGTCCTTCTTCTGTCATGACTCCAAAATTAATGCGAACTTCTTTAACGCCATCGACTGCTCCGACTGCAGCAGTAATGTCATTTGTTAGGCGATCTTTCATTGGGCAGCCTGAAATTGTGAGCAAGATTGTGAGATCCACAATGCCAGATGACTCACTGACACTTTCAACCATTCCAAGGTCTGGAAGGGCGTGGTGCAGCTCTGGGTCTTGCACAGTTGCAAGAGCTGCGTTGATACTCTCAATAATTGTCATAGGAGATCTGGATCGATTTGCGGTTTGAAAGCAGACTCGCTGTTTTTTCTTTCGTTATCTTTCTCATCTTCATCTTCAAGAACGGAAGCAACTTGTCGTTTGATAAAAGTCTTCGGATTGAGATCTGCTGGCTTGAGGTCTTCAAATCCGGGTCCTAGGTTGTCGCGAATTTCAGCGGTTGCTGAATTAGTCAACGAACGCACCTTCCTGATCATTTTCGCAAGATCTCCTGCCACACGTGGCATACGTTCAGGTCCAACGAGGATGAGAGCAAGAACAACTAACCCGATTACCTCTCCAAAACCGAAATCAAACATTACTTACCTGCTGTCAGCGTGAGGGATGTCGTCAGTGTCTTGCCAGATCGAATGTACTCAATTTCGACCTTATCTCCCACATTCTTAGATCGAATCGCAACAATGAGCTCTTCAGGAGTTGTAATTGTTCGACCATCGAATTTAACAATCAAATCTCCTGCGCGAAGTCCTGCCTTTGCGGCAGGGCCACCCGGAAGAATTGCATTTGAAGTATCGGCAATTCTTGCTCCATCGCCTGCATATTGCATGTCAACTGAAACTCCTACAACTGGATAAGTAGCTTTTCCATTCTTAATAAGCTGCTCTGCAGTCTTGCGCGCCTGGTTAATTGGAATCGCAAATCCGAGTCCAATCGATCCTGATTGTGAAGAGAGAGAAGAAGAACCTAACGTGGCAATTGCCGAGTTAACGCCGATTACGGCACCAGCTGAGTTAACAAGTGGTCCTCCAGAATTTCCTGGATTGATTGCTGCATCGGTCTGAATCGCATTGATAAATGAACTATCTCCGGCAGATTCTCCTGCCGTCACAGCGCGATCTTTGGCGCTGACGATTCCTAATGTAACCGTTCCGGATAACCCGAGGGGTGAACCGATTGCGATGACAGAATCTCCAACTGCAACCTGATCACTATCTCCAAAGGTTAGAGCGGTAAGTCCTGTCTGATTTACTTTTAATACTGCAAGATCATAAGAGGAGTCTCGACCAACAATTGTTGCATCCAGAGTAGTTCCGTCGTTAAGTTGAACTTCAATCGTGCCTCTACCGTCGGCAGCATCGGCAATCACATGGTTATTTGTCAGAATATAACCCGCACTGTCGATAACAAACCCCGTACCCGTGCCGCCCCCTGCTGAACTCTCTGCCGATATTGAAACAACAGATGGAAGTACGCGCTGGGCAATATCTGCAACAGATCCCGGTGGTCGCTCGATCGATGAACTTACTGAAGATAATTTGATCTCGTGTCCGAAGAGCGAGCCTGAAGAACTTGCACCAAAGACAGCTCCAACCAAACCAGCAATACCTGCCATCAATAAGGCGTTAGAGCGAGTAACAAACTTTGCTTTACCGTGCGAAGAAGATGGCACCCACCAAGGACCTGTTCCCATAGGTTCGCTCATGTCTCTATCTTTCTACAACTTCGTGGCAAGTAACAAGCCATCACCCAGAGGAATCAGTGAAGTCACCCACTTTTCAGTCTCGCCTTTGAGCAATTTCCCAGCATCACGGAGAGCAATGGTCTTTGGATCACGCATCGCTGGATCATTGACCTTTGCGCCACCGAAGAAGTTATCGATGACAAAGACGCCACCGCTTCGCAGAATTCGGTGAGCTTCAACTATCGCATCGTGTAAATCCTCTGCGTTGTCTCTAAATATCACTAGATCGTAGGCACGATCAGCAAGCTTGGTCATTACTTCTATCGCAGGATTTGTAATCAGCCGAAAACGTGATTGCGCAATCTGCGCATCTTGAAGTGCAATCTTTGCGATTGCCGAATGTTCTTGTTCGCCATCAATTGACGTCAGAGTTCCACTTGGCAACATTCCTTCAAGGACCCAAAGCGCTCCAACACCAGAGCCAGTTCCAATTTCTACTACTGATTGAGCATCGAGAATGTGTGCAAGATGTCGCAGATAAGAACCAACACCAGGTGTGACATCGATTGCGCCTACTTCACTTCCACGAGATCTAGCTTGCGTTTTATCAACGCTCTCGCCAATAAAGCTCTCAGAGTAGGAGTGTGGGTCAATCTGGTTGATCATGAGAGGGATGTTAGCCACTCCACGAGTAAACGCACGCCGAATCCGGTTCCGCCTTTAGGGTTTTCTCCAGAATCGCTCTCGCTACGGGCGGTACCTGCGATATCAAGGTGCATCCATTGGCGATCGCCTACAAATTGTTCAAGAAAGAGCGCAGCTGTTACTGAACCAGCGCCGTAGTGACCTTTATCTGCTGTGTGGTTGAGATCAGCAATATCGCTCTCTAAGCCATCTGTGTAATCATCAATAAGCGGCATATGCCAAACACGGTCCCCCGTGCGTTCGCCAATTTCAGAAATTGTTCGAGCGAGTTGAGAATTTCTCGTATACATCGCAGCGTATTGGCGTCCAAGTCCAAGTGTTGCAGCCCCAGTGAGAGTTGCAATATCGACTACATAATCTGGATCAAGATTGATATCTGCAAAAGCTAAACCATCAGCAAGAACCAAACGTCCTTCGGCATCTGTATTAATCACTTCAACAGTCTTTCCACCGTAATGTTTAATCACATCACTGGGACGCTGAGATGTACCAGAGAGTGCATTCTCAGCACACATCATCAAGACGCTCACCTTTACTTGTGCGCCTATTTGAGGAAGCGCGCTGATTGTTGCAAGAGCGGCAGCGGCTCCTGCCATATCGCTCTTCATCGCCATCATGGTGTCGTATGGACGTTTAAGTGAGATTCCACCAGTGTCGAAGGTGATTCCCTTTCCAACAAGAACAACATGTGGAACTCGTGCGTTTTTCTTGCCACCTTTAGGTGTGTAGGTCAGGTGAATAAATCGTGGACCGGGATTTGGAGAAGAATTTCCTACTGCTCGCAGTCCACCGAATTCCTTCAAGGCCGAACCACTAAGAACATTGATCTGGAGACCGTGTTCGGATGCAATCGCTCGCGCCTGGTTAGCCATCCACAATGGGGTCTTTATATTGGCAGGTGTATGAATGAGATCGCGAGCGCGACAGACCGCAGCGGAGATAACACCTGCATACTCAACAGGTTCGGCATCTGCTGTAACAATTTCGATCTCTGACGCCGATGTCTTAGGGGTAGTTTTCTGATTCCAGGTGTACTCACCTAAAGTTGCCGAGGTAGCAAAGGCGATAATTTCATCTCGCTTTGTTGGAGCGATAGTCGCAAAATTTTTCCCTGCTCCGCGCACTTTACGACCAAGAGCCGCGCCAGCTATTCGGAATGAGGCAAGGGATTGATCGCCAACGCCCAAGAGAATGATTTTTTCTACAGGACTGTCTACAGCGCTCACTGGAATTTCGTTAAGCTCACCAGCTTTTCCACTTGGGGTGAAGAAGGAGAGCTCATCGCGCAATTCAATGGCAAAGAGTTTTTCGATCTTCTTGACTAGGGCTGGGTGGGCATTAAAAATTATCTCGGTATCGCCATTATCTTGAGTGGCAAGCATGATGTAACTAATTACTATGACATCTGCAGT
>Ga0078894_10001037_pt1 | contig 20250 bp, 26 predicted proteins | sample LauGreSu1BDMLBSD_2_FD_67506 | JGI IMG/M metagenome (GOLD analysis project Ga0078894, IMG submission 67506) | Freshwater lake microbial communities from Lake Michigan, USA - Su13.BD.MLB.SD (version 4) (version 4) | ecosystem: Environmental > Aquatic > Freshwater > Lake | place: Lake Michigan... | reverse complement strand
GTTAAGTTTAGTAGATTACGGTGAGGATTTTGAGAGAAGACAAATTGAAATATCATTAACTAGAAAAATACATAATCATTTTTTCCATCCGCTTGTAAAGAAAAAAGTGTGGGATGGTTCAATATGTTTCATAGATAAAAAAGCTCCAATCTGGAGAGTTCCTATAGGTCTTTGGTCTGAGATCTATACAATATGTGAAAAATATAAGATTCCTGTTGAAATAGAAGGTTTAGATAAATTTATACAAACCTCTTTAACCTTAGAGAAATTCACCGAATGGTGTGATCAATTTTTTGAGGGAAAGAAATTTAAACCTAGAGACTACCAAATAGAAACTGCATGGAGAATTATAAAGTTTAAACTTTCTGTTTCTGAGGTTGCTACTAGTTCTGGAAAAACCCTAATTGCTTTTATGGTTTTAGCCTACCTTAAACAGGTTTATAAAATCAAGAAATTTTTGATGGTGGTTCCTAATGCAAACCTTATAATGCAAGGAAGTGAGGACTTTGAGGAATATGGATTAGATGAATTAGAAGGATGCGAACTACAACAAATACATGGAGGTAATAAGAAGAAACTCTCTACTGGACTTATGATTGGTACCTACCAATCTTTAGTTAAAATGGAACCTGAATTTTACGAGGATGTTGAAGCAGTTTTTGTGGATGAGACACACCAGTCCCATTCAGCTTCTATTAAGAAGGTTCTTTCTATGTGTAGAGATTCTAAATGGAGATTTGGGTTATCTGGAACATTAACTAATAAGAGTAGTGCAGAGTATTTAACTATTCAACAATTTCTCGGACCTCTTGTAATGGAGATATCACCTAAGTTTCTTTTTGATAACAAATATGCAACCCCTGTTTTTGTAAAAATCGTAAAAATGGACTGGTTAGACCAGGAAGTAAAAGAAAAGCTTTCAAATCTAAAAAAGAATAAAAGCGATATAGACGGAAAAGACTTATTTAATATAGAGAAAAAGTTAGTTATTGGATCGGATAAAAGACTTAATTTCATTATCGGATTTATAAATAAAGTCTCTAAAAACTCCCTTGTTTTATTCAATTCTGTAGGGGAAGGGTACGGTAAAAGAATATATGATGGAATAAGAGAAATATCCTCAGAGAAAGAGGTTTTTTATATAGACGGGGATACTAATCCAGAAACAAGAGAGATATTTATAGAGAAGATGGAAGAGGGGGAAAATAAGATATTAGTAGCTAGCTTTGGTACTCTTTCCACTGGTATATCCATAAAGAAAATACATAACATATTTTTAACCGAATCATATAAATCTGAGGTAGTTGTAAAACAAACTATTGGAAGGGGAATGAGATTGTCAGACGGGAAAGAGGTAGTAAATATTATAGATTTCGTAGATGACTTCTCTTTCGATGGGAACTCTAATTATCTTCTTCAACACTCTAAGGAAAGAATAGAGATCTATAAGAGGGAGAAAATGGAATATAAAATATACAACGTTAAGCTTTAATTACTTTTAAGATATTAGATATATAAAGAAAAAGTAATTTAATTTAATGAAGAATCTTGACAACTATAGAATTTTTTTATTAAACGAATCTAGTAGTGATTTTTTCGATAAAAGAAGAATGTCTAGAAAATATTCAGACAGAAATAAAGCTATAGGACTTTCTGGTAACCCTACCATATTAAAAAAGGTGTATAGTTTTTTTGACAGGATGGAGGACAGAATTAATAGAATGGCTGAGCAAGGAAAGATGTATCAACAACAAAGAAGATCTGAAAGAGGTGGTAATTTCAACACAGGTGTAGAAACACTTTTTGGAGCAGCTTCTGTAGTTCCTAATGTACTTAAAAGAGTTTTTGGTCCAACTGAATTTGATAAGAGAATGCTCTCAGATGAATCTGTAGATTTGGATCTATTAAGACACACAAACGAAAGATTTGTAAAAAATGAGCTTTCTAAGATAAAAACTGAAAAACAGTTCGAAGATAATATAGAGGATTTATATAGAAGAGGTGGTGTTAAATTTGGTCAATCCCCTGTATTAGATGAAATCACAAGAAATAGAGCAGCATCTTTTTATCAAAGAGAGATGAATCCAAATACTCCAATCCTACAATAAAATAAAATAAAATAAAAAATGAAAAAATTTTCTTCAATAATAGAAACTAAAAAATCAGAAATTCAAGAAAACGAACTTGTATTCGAAAGAAATCTTTATTTAGATTTTTCTAAAAAATATAACAAAGAGCACGGAGTTTCTGGACCATTTGACAAGAAGTTCAAAGGTGATAAAGATGCACAAAAAGATTATATGGAAGGCCTTTCTATGGCTTGGGAAGAATACAAGAAGAAAAAAGGTATAAAGACTAAGGCTAGCAAAAACAAGTTTGACTTCAAAAAGAAGATGAATGAGTCTAAAGCTAATGACCTGGCTAATCAAATGGTAGGAGACGGTGGAGATCCAAATTATCATTTTGTTACAATGAATGATGATTATTGTTATTTAATAAATAACGAGATCACTAAGTACAGTAAAGATTCCATGAATGCTCCTTTAAAGATCAAAACAACTCCTGATATGGGAGCTTATACTTTTGGTCCTTTTATGAATTTGGAAGAGGCTAAAATGTTTGCAGAAAGTATAGAACTAGACGAACTAAATGGTCCAAGAATGGTAGTTATACAAGACAGAGCTAACGGAGACGTTTATATGAAATATCTCACTTGTAAAATGCAACCAGTATGGAACGAGGAAGTATTAGAGGGTAGTGAAGAAGATGATTTGATGGACACAGAAGACGACTCTGATTCTTCTCAAATGGGAGAATATACTTACGGTGACGAAACAGAAGATGAAGAAGAATAAAAATGCTAGGATCTTCAAAAACAAATGCTCTATATCCCCTGTTGCAATATTATACAGGGAGTGAAATACTCGATGTATTTTTTGACGACGACAGAGCTTTTTTTAAAACTAAATTTGGCGAAAATGGTGAATTATTTGAATCTGATAGTGGAGACTGGAGAGTTTTAGTTGCAGGAGAAGAAATAGCACTAATTGAAAAAATAGTTTTCCAAACCCTTATAATTCCTGACCGTAGAAGTACTGTAACAGAATATGTAAAAAAACTAGATGATTTATTATCTGAATCTTTAAGATATAGATCTAGAATTTTAATTTCTCAAACACTAAAAGTTTTAGAAGGATATATAATTAATTCAGATTATATACCGGAAAAAAGTATAAAAGTCGGATCTTTTTGTGTTTTCGGACATAAAAAAATAAAGTTTGTTTATTGTTTAAATTAATAAAATGTCAGGAATAAAAAATCTCACAGATATCTACGAAAAAAAAGGAAGATCCTTTATTGAAAAAATTTTCAGTAAGGAGCTAACAGTAACTGAAAATTTAGATGGCTCATCTTTTTCTTTCGAGAAAGATTTTGTAGGCGATGGTATTTCTTTTTATAAAAAAGATCAAGAGAATCCTATAACTAAGGTTGATAGGATTTTAATGAATTATTATGAGAAACCCATTTATTATATAGAGTCTCTTCCTGAAGAAGTAAAACAAGAAATCCCTAAAGGATGGAGATTCGGGATGCTTTACTTTCCGAATACAAAGCCAGTAAGAATCCAATATGATAGAGTTCCTAAGAATCATTTAATACTTACACACATAACAGTAAGAAATGAATTCGGGGAAAATGAAAGATCTATACAGGATAAAAAAGAATTAGAAGAATGGTCTAAAAAAATAGGTGCTGAATCCCCTCCGATATTATTTCAAGGGAAATTAAATCAGGATCAAAAAATCTCAATAATGGATTTTCTTTCTACACCATTACAAGATTTAAAAAATAAATTTAAGACTGAAAGTTTTTCTAAATATTTAATCTCTATAATAAATCCTGAAGTAATAAAAACAACTTTAGGAAATGATCTTAGTGGAGAAATAGATTCTTTGGTTTTTAGATTTGGTAGTGACGAAGATGAAGAGCAGGTTCTTGCTAAAGTCATAGATCCTATATTTTACGAAATATCTAGAGAAAGAAAGGTATCTAAGACCTCCTATTTTCCGAGTGATGTTTATTCTTTATGTCTTATTGATGTAATGAATTCTATTCTAGAAAACGGGGTAGAAAATTATGATGCTGATGGTGAAGAACCAGAAGAAAGATATATTAATTTTGTTTTTTCTGTTTTTAAAAAGTTTATAGAAACAGAAGGAGAAAAGTATATAGGTGCAGATTTTGAGAAGCCTGAATACTTAAAATCCGAAAATTTTGAGATAAACAAGGAGTTTATAACAGATACTGAGGTTTTAGAATTATTGGATAAGGATGATTGTTATTCTGATATACTTCAAATGATTCTTAATTCTTTCAGAAAGCTTAAAAGAAGACCACAAGGATTTTTTACAGAGGGTTTAATTCAACAATTTAATCAATTGGTTGAAGAGATTGCAGATTATATAAATGCAAAAAAGAAAGAAAAAATACAGGAAGCATTAGGAATTCCCTCATTTGTTTGGTTTAAAAAAATAGGAACTAAATTTAAAGTACAAGAGGAATTAGAAGAGGAGTTAGATGTTGAAGAAAAAAATCCTGTCTTGAACGAATCTGAAAATGTTGATTCTAAGGAAGAACAAGAAGAAAAAGAAGAACAAGAAGATACAGAAAAACAGGAGGAAGAAAAAGAAGAAACAAAAAATACTTCTGAATTTTTCTCATTCAAGGATTTTAAAAAAGTAGTTTCTACAAATAAAGAAAAAAAGAAAATCAAAATATTAAATGAGGAATTATCTAAAGTTAATATTTTAATTGGTAAATTCCAACCGTTTAATAATGGACACCTTAAAATGTGTACAAGATTAAAAAAAGAAAACGATCTTCCTGTTTTACTTTGTGTTGTTCATCCAGGAGGAACTCCAACTAAAAAATATCCATTTTCTGAAGAATTAATTAAAAAATGTATAGGAACATTAACCTCTGAAAATCAAGAACTTTTTGCAGGATATAAAATTGTACCTTCTAATCTTTTGGAAGATTCAATTCTTTCCATTTTTGAAAAATTCAACCCTGTATCAATTTGTGTAGGTGAGAAAGATTTTGAAAATATGGTTTTACAGAGAGAATGGATAAGAAAAAAATATGATCTTGGAGAAGGAGATGTAGAAATATATAAAGCACCAAGATGGGCGGATAACAATAAAATTAGAGATTTTATAGCTAAAGGGGATTTTCAAGAATTTAAAAATAGAGTTCCAAAATCTGTAGCAGTTCTTTTTAATGAGTTCAACAGAGAAATGAACGAAAATAAAGAAGAAGAATAAAAGATATATAGAATAATAATTTTATAAAATGATGAATAGAAGAATAGAAGATTTTAAAAATTTTTCACTTTTAGAAGCTTACTTCCCTGAAACACCTTCACCTAATAGCAGAATGAACGAGGCTGCTTATAAAAAAATGAGAGCATGTATATTCTATCTTAATGCTCAATATCCTTTTTTTGCTGGATTGCTTTCACGATTAGTAATAAGAGAAAATAACACTCGTAAAACTATGTCCACTGACGGATATAGTATACACTATAATTCTGAATTTGTTTTAAAACACACAGAACCAGAAATTATTTGGGTAGTAGCACACGAAGTTATGCACAATGCTCTTTTACATTTTTCAAGATGTCCAAAAGATAATGCAGGAGCTAAGCTTTGGAATATTGCAGCAGATTATGCTTTAAATCAGATGATAACAGAGGTAGATCAAGATGCTTTAGCAAACGGAAAAGTTCAGCCAAGTAAGAATCCAAAAAATTCTGTTGGTAAGATGCCAGAAGAAGCTCTTTATCCTGGATGTAAATATATCAAAGGGGATGATAAATTCGTAAATATGACTGCTGAGCAGATATATGCAGAATTAAAAAAAATAGGATTCACTCCTCCTGACGATACTACACCACCGCCTCCTCCACCACCACCTGCACCTCCACAAGAGCCTAAAGTTGGTGATGTTATTTATGATACAGAAAATCAAAATTATGGGATTATAACAAAATATGATCCTAATACAGGAGACGTAGAATATGATCCTATACCTAAAGATAAAGTAAGAGAATACTTAAAATAATATTTCAATGAAAACTAAAATAGCAAATATAAGAATTCAAGAAAAAGGATCTGGTGGCAATAGCGGCGGAACAGGTCCAACTCCACCCCCACCACCTTTTGGTGACCCCGAAAATGTTGATAAGTGGAACGACGATCAAGAAGAACCACCTGATAGAAATCCAGACGGAACACCTAAAGATGATGAAACGTATATTATTGAAGGACCGAATACTGGAGGAGGATCAAATGTTGGAGAAGTTTTACCAGCTGGAGCTTTAGGAGATAAAGGAGGTGACGATGGATTAAAAGGTCAGGGAAGTGATGAATTAGAAAGCGGATGGGACAGATCATTATCTGCAAGTAGAGGAACTGCTCCTGGAGGAATAAAAAGAGCCTTAGACAGATTAAAAAGACCAGCAATAGATTGGAGAAACGCATTAGATCGTTATATAGACGAAGCTATTACAAAATCTAAATATGATCTTCCTAATAGGAGATTTTTATCTGGAGGAGAAGCTCAATATGGATATAAAACATATAAAGAGGATTTTGAATCTGTTGTGGTAGCTATAGACACATCTGGGTCAATTACTCCAGATATGATAAAGACATTCATTAGTGAGGTTATTGGAATAATCTCTATTTACAACCCACAAAAAACTGTTATTCTTTATTGTGATACACAGGTTTATGCACCAGATATTTTAGAACCAGGAGATAAACCTGATTTCAATAAAATAAGAGGTGGTGGAGGAACTAACTTCTGGCCACCTTTCAAATGGGTTGAAAAAAACATGCTAGAAAATGGGGAAAAACCAAGTGTGTTTATCTATTTTACAGATGGTGAAGCAGATTTTCCTGCTGAGAATCAATATGCAATAGAATCATATTCTGATAGATGTGTATGGGTATTCTTAACATTCGATGGTGAACCTTATAGAAATCCACAACCATTTGGAGAAAGAATAGATATTGCTTTAGCAAATAAAGGCATAAAGGAGATATAAAAATAGAAAAAAAAAAGATATATAATATAAAATAAAAAATAAAAATGAAAAGGATTCAAAAATTCAATGAATTTGTAAACGAGGGATATCTAGAAAGAATTGGTCAAAAAATATCTTCTTGGTATAACTCTGTAAAAGATGCTATAAAAAAAGGATTGGTAAGAATTATTCCATCTGGACCTAAAAAAGGCCTTCCTTCGGTTTCTGTTTTTGGACCAGAAGGTGGATCTATATTAGATCAGGTTAATAAGTTCTATCAAGGATCTGAATATTCTAAGATGAATAACATAATGGATCCTTCAACTGTTACTGAAGCAGTAGTTCCTATGAAATTTCCTATATCTGACGATATTCCAGATTCTAGTGTTGATGAGATAAAAGCAGACATTAAAAGAAATTTAAAAGCTCTTTTAAAAGGCGTTGATGCAGGAAATGAAAAAGTAGCTTTTACTATTAAACCTATTTTTATTTATGGAGCTCCTGGTATTGGTAAAACTCAGATAGTTGCACAAGTTTGTGACGAGGTAGGAAATGAATTATACGGAGAGCCTTTAAATTTATTAAACGTAGACGGAGAAACTTCAGAGCCAGTAGATTTTGCAGGTGTACCTAAAGTTATTGACGTTGCAGCTCCTGGAGAAGAAGGATTACCTTACGGAAAAGGTGTTACTAGATCTAATATCAATATAGATCTTCTTCCATTAGATAATGGTAAAAACGGAAATGGTGGTATAATATTTATTGACGAGATGAATCGTATGCCTGAACAAGTTATTAAAATATTTATGAAGCTTGCTCAAGGAAGAAGAGTAGGTCAATTATATCAAATACCTTCTAAATGGTATATTGTAGCAGCAGGAAATAGAAAAGAAGATGATCCTAGAAACGTAAAAGAATTAGGTACAGCTTTAAGAGATCGTTTTGATGTTGTTAACTATGTGGCTACTCCACAATCTTATAGAAAATACATTGAATCTTCAGATCTTTCTAATGTTGTTATGCCAGAATTATTGGATTTCTTAGAATTCCAATCTGAATTTTTCCATTCATTAGATCCAGCTTCTAAGAAAACAAAATATCCAACTCCTAGAGCTTGGACAGATGCTTCATACGGAGTTAAAAGATTGATCGATGAATTCAAAGAAATGGGAATAGATAAAGTTCCTGATTCAACTTTAATAAGAGAATTTAGTAAGAGTGTTGGTAAAGATTCTGCATCTGCATTTGTAAGTTATTACAAGGTTGCTAAATCTATACCTATTAAAGATCTTGAAATGCCTTTTACTAATCCTGAGAAAGCTCCTATCCCAGCAGATAGAAAATCTAAGGATGGTAAGATAGACGTAGATTATAGAATTGCTCTTTTCAATTCAGTTTTAAAGAAAAGTGAAGGAAAAACATTAACAGCTAACGAAGTATGTAATTATACAAAATGGTTAATCAGAACTAATGATAATGAATTCGGACCTGCTTGTTTAACAATGTTATTTAAACTTCATCCTTATTTAAGACAAGATGCACAGGCAATAGCTTGTATATCACCTTTAGCCCAAAAATGGGAAGCTGATATAGGTGTAGATTTTTAATGAAAAAATTCAGCACAATAATAAAAGAAGGTCATACCTACAAGTATGACCTTTCTAATAGTATAAAACTATTAGAAGAAGCCATGGAAAAAATCAATTCTGCTAGGGAAGAAATTTCAAAACTAGAAGATGCTGACATAGATGATTTAGAAGAAGGTTGGAACTTAATAGATAAATACTATGGAAACGTGGTAAGAGGAGAAATATATAAGAGAAAAAAGAAACTTTATATTCCTAATGTTTCTGCCATTTTTCCAAAAAAAGGAGATAGCTAATATGAAACACTTAAAATTATACGAACAATTCCTAAACGAAGACGGTTACGGTAGAGACTACTTTGTAAAGAAAAAAGAAGGAAAAATATTAAAATATTTTTTCAAGGTAGAAGGTGAAGAAAAAACTCTAGGATTTTTATTAGAGATTGGTAAGCTTTCTAGAAAAGTTAATGTAGAAGGAGCAGAAAACAGTTATTGTGTTTTGTCTATCGAGCCTATGAATGAAAATGTAATGGATGATTACTTGGTTAATGATTCAGATTATAAATCTAGAGAAGATGATACATTTAAACTTACTAAGTCAGAATTCATGAGATTATATAAAATCGTAGGAGAGTGTATAAAAGATTATCTACAAAACAATCCTAAAGTTTCTATGATATATGACGAATTAACTTTAAATTTAGAAAAGGATTTTGAAGATTATACAAGTGATATTAAAAATCTAATTAGTGGATGGAGTTATGGAAGATGGAGCGTACAAGAAGGACCTACTTCAAATATATTAGTTTACTCAAAAAGAGATCATGATTAATTTATTGGGTTACGGAGATTTTTTAAATGAATCTAGAATAGCCATAGCTTGGGCTAAACCTTCTACTGTAACCACAAATATTCTTTCTTTTATACAAGAGAATGAAAAGGTTACTAAGAAACAACTTATAGAATTCTTAGAAGGTATTCCTGAAGATGCTTCTGGAAAAAAGCCAGGAATAAACTGGGTTAGAAATCAGAAAAAATATATTAAATATAAAATTCAAGAAGAGGAAGCAAATTATTACTGTTTGACAACTTTAGGAAAAAGAGTTCTTAAATCTTCGAGAATTAATGAAACAACTGATAAAAATCCAACTAAAAGTAATAAAATAAAATAATATGGAAAATTACACAAAAATTCAGGAACTAGTAGAAAACATGAAAAAAGACATCGAAGCTTTTTATGTAAAAGGAAATAAGTCCGCAGGAACAAGAGTTCGTGGAGCTTGTCAAGATCTTAAAAAACTTGCTCAAGAATTAAGAGTTAATGTACAAGAATCTAAAAACACTAAAGCTTAATTAAAATGGGATATTATCTTTGTAAAGTTAGCTTTTTTACTGGTGATGTTTCTAAAACAACTGGTAAAGCAAAAGCAAATAAATCTGAAATTTTAGTTGAGGCAGAAAGTGTTACTGAAGCAGAAGCTAATGTAAATAAACATTTATCTGGTGAAGCAACTACTGCTCATTTAGATTTTGAAGTTACTTCTGTTGCAGTTTCAAAAATCGAATCTGTAGTACATTTAAAGTAAAAATTTATTTCAATTTTAACTCCCAGTAGATATATACAATATAGACTGGGAGTTATTTTTTGCCCAGCGATTTTAAAAAATGGCAGCAAAAGAAAAATCACCAGAAACAGGTTCTTATGAACCTCCTGTATCACCGGTTAAAATACCAAAAGGTGATACTGGATTTAATACTGTTAAAAAGGGATATCGAAGATTCATTTGGTCTTGGAAAGAATATCTAGGTAAAAAACCAAAGTTTACTGAAAGTTAATATATGCCAGCACGATCAAAAACACAACAAAGATTAATGGCTCAAGCCTACGGAGTTCGTAAATTCATGGACACTAAAGGTGAAAGTGGAATAGATCCGAAAGACATTAAATCTAAATATAGAGAGACAATAGTTGAACTTGCAAATAAAATGACTAAGAAATCTCTAAAAGATTATGCTTCAACAAAACATAAAAAACTTCCGGAAGTTATAGAATCAGTAAATACAGAATCCGGAAATCCTGGTGAAGTCCCTACAATCTATCCTTATTTGAATCCAGAATCAAATAAACCAAAGAAAAGAACAAAATCATCAAGGATGCAAAATCTTTCAGATTACAGAGAGTATATAAGTAAAATAAAAAAATGAAAATAAAAAGATTTTCAAATTTCATAAACGAGTCAAAAGAATCTGGTTTAATAGTTGTAGGAAGAACCCCTGTAGACAATAACAAAATAGGAGAAATGATAGAGGACCAAGGATTACATGCAGAGTGGAATTCTATAGAAGGGTATTGGTTTTTTCCTGAGGAGATTGATTTATATGATGCTTTAGAAGCTGAGCTGGAAAAACAGTTTGCTAATTATGAAATTAACGCAAGATTTGAAGGAATTTTTTAAATAAATAAATAAAAATGGAAGAATTAAACGAAGACTGTGGATGTGGATCCACTACAGATAATATAAGAAGTTTTAATACTTCTTCAACACCATCTAAATATAACCCAGATCCTTTAGTAGGTAAGAAGGTTAATTTAACTGACGGAAGAAGAGGATTAGTTGATGATTCAATTCGAAACAGTACTGGTGAAGTTATTGGATATGTTATTGAAGGAGATATGGGAAAGTATAGGGTTTTTTCTAATAAAATAAAAGGAATTGATGAAAGTGGAGAAGCTCTTGCAACTTTACCTGCTGTCCCAGGAATGGGAAGTCCAAAACCTCCTATGCCTGATGGAACACCAGGATCTGGAGATAGATGGGATTCTGTTGGAATGACACAGGGAAAAAAGAAAAAGAAGGATAAGGATAAAAAACAACCTAATACTTTTTCTTCGTCTTTGATGGATTTTAAATCTTTTATAAGAAATACAAAAAAGAACCAATAAGAAAATTCGTCTTATAAAATTGAATCCAAGTGACAAAATCACTTGGATTTTTTGTTTTCTCCTGATTGGTATTAGATTTGATAATAGGGTATAAAAAATAAAAACATGATAACAACAGAATTTGAATTACCATCATTCCTAAGAAACTTTAATAGTAACTTGGGATACACCGTACAAAAAAACGGTACAATGATCCTAGAAGTTCCTGGGTTTTCTAAAGAAGACCTTGAGATTGATATTGACGAGAATGTGATGTCAATTAAAGGTAAAAAAGAGATCTTAGGAAACACTTATGAAATCGATAAAAAATTCATCATCAATAAAATTTTTGTTTCTGATGAACCAGTTACAGCAAAGGTTGAGAATGGATTGTTAATAATTGATTTCAAAAAATCTGAAAAAAAGAAGCAAACTAAAGTGGAAATTCTTTAATTTAGCGCAGTGGATAAACTGCATTTAATACAAGAAGACTATAAAAACGATCCTTGGAAAGTTTTAGTTTGCTGCATTCTTTTAAACCAAACCAACAATAAACAAGTTAGGCCACTAATTAGAGATTTTTTTCTAATGTGGCCTAATTCTTTTTCTGTGGTTAACGAAGATCAAAACAAAATAAGTGAATTTATAAAAACAACAGGCTTTCAAAATATGAAAGCAAAGAGAATCAAGGACTTTTCTGAAGTGTGGTCTAAAGGAGAAAGGGATCCTTTAAAATTCCCAGGCATAGGAAAATATGGTTTAGAAGCTTGGAGTATATTTGTTTTAAATCAATTCAATTTTGTACCTACAGATAAAAAACTCAGAATGTATTTGGAAACAAATATATAGAGTATGAGAATATTAAATTTCAATCAATATAGTTCATTATTTGAAAGAATTAATCCAATAACTGCAAATTGGTCCATTGTAACTGATGAATCTTCTTTTACAAAAAAAACAGAAGGAGGATACTTTGTTTTTAATCAGAAAGGTAATTTTGTAATTTCTTATATGAAAAATGAAGAGGAAGCAAGACTAAACTTCTTCTTTTCTAAAGATATGTCACCCGATAAAAAAAGTCTATGTGAATGTAGCATAATTAAAAATGACGGGAAGACTAGAAATAATAAATTATTCCAGGATATAAAAAAAGATAACATCTGGGATATCATTAGTGTATTCTTTGATTATTGTGATTTAGAAAAATCAGATAAAAATGTAATAGAAAGATTTTTAATGGGATTCTCTAAGGGATTAATAGAAATAATGAAGCACGACGAAAAAGATAATCTTCCTTCTTCATTTAAGTATTTCTATAATATTATTGCTGACACGATTAAGGAAAATAAGAATTTAGATACATCTAAAGAAAAAGATATAAAGATAGTTGAGATCATCAAAGACTTTGCTAAATACTTCAATAAACTCATTTAGAAGAGTCTTTATCGAATAGGCCATCAAATCTCTTAGGAACAAGATTAATCTTATTATTCGTCATTTTTTTAAGACTAGCCACCAAAGTTAAATACCCTATAGAAGATCCTGGTATAGGTGATGTAATTATAATCGCAATCAGAGGAGCTATCTTAGGAATGGATGCAAGATCCCTCAGTGCCTCTCTTAGCTCTTCGTCTGTAGGTTTTTTATTTTTATCACTAAATTTACTGGATAATGAATCTAATAAAACATTAGACGCATTTTTAATGTCCCCGAATTCATCCCTCCAGGCTCCTAATACTTTTTTGTAAAAATCTTTCATCTATTTTGTTGGTCCTGTAGCACCTGTAGCACCTGTGGCACCAGGAGAACCAGTTGGCCCTTTAGGTGTTTGTGGTTGAGTGGAAGCTGTAGGTTTCTGAGGTGCCTCCGCTAACTTCTCTCTTTTTCTTAATTCACCTAAAAACCCTTTCCAAACTAAAAACCCCTCTTTTATACCTGGTTTTTGATGTTTATGGAATTCTGCTCTGTGTGAAATTATATATGCTGCTATTATCGCATCTTTTAAAGCGATTTCATTTTTTCCAAGCATATCCTGTAATCTCCTTACAGATTTAAGAGCCTCATCTCTATTTACAAATTTTAAACCCTTTGGATGTTTATTACTTCCATCAAATGGCTTTATATCATTGAGATAAACCTGCTCAAATAATTTAAAAGTTAAAATATTTTTCACAATGTATATATTCAAGAGAAACCTCTTTAATTTTTATTTGTATAAAGTAAGTACTTTATGATAATAGATATAGAAAAAAAAGGAGCAGATTTGCTAGTTTCACACTACACTGATGAGGGTGAAGTCAATATGGTTAAATTACAGGTTCCAAAAGCTCAGCAGTTTGTTTGGAGAAAAACAACTGCTTCAGATAAGAACAGAGATAAGGAATGGACATCGTGGGATGGCTATCCTATAAAAAAACAGGCAACAACTGATTTTGATAAGTATAGGATAACAGAAATTCTGGAAACATTAGATCCTGAATCTACAAAGCCTTTATGGGAATACCAAACTCCTAAAAAATACTTTGTCGATATAGAGGTAGAGATTACTGATAATCGTGCAGATTCATTAGACACAGAGAATGCAAAAAATAGAATTCTCTCTATTGGTATGGCATCTTCTACCGGAAAAATTCTTGTCATAGGATTAGAAGATATGGATCCTAATCGTATTCTTAAAATAGAAAAAAGAATAAAAGAACATTTTAAGGATCTAAAAGGAGAATGGACTTTTAACTACAGAAAGTTTGAAAGTGAATTCGATATGATCTACACTTTTCTTTCTAAGCTAATGCACAAAATGCCTCTGATTACTGGATGGAACTGGTTTGGATATGACTGGCCTTACATATTAGGAAGATGTAAAAGATTAGGAATAGAACCTAATATAGCTTCACCTAGCGGAAAACTTATAGGGAAGAATCAAATACCGATGCACGTACTAATGGTCGATTATTTGGATATTTATAAGAAATGGGATAGGGTAATAAAAATAAGAGAGTCTAATTCTCTAGATTACGTTTCAAATCAAGCTATAGGGATAAAAAAGATAACTTACAACGGAACACTAAAAGATTTATATGATAGTGATTTTGATTCGTTTATTTTTTATAATGCAGTAGATTGTATTTTAGTTCATTATATAGATAAAAGATTAGACACCATATCTACATTTTTTAAGATAGCTGGCGTTAGTAGAGTGGAAATTAACAGAGCTCTTTCTCCTGTTTGGACAACAGAGGCACTAATGTTAAGAAAGTTTTTAGAAAGAAAAAAAGTTATTATATCAGAAAAGAAAGAGGAAATTCATACAAAATTTGAAGGAGCCTATGTAAAGAAACCAGAAAGAGGACTTTATGAGTGGATCGCTTGTTTTGACTTTGCTTCTCTATATCCTAACACAATGATGCAATGGGGGATTTCTCCTGAAATCTATGTTGGTAAGAATCTTAAAAATCCACCAGAAGGTGCAATTGTAACTTCTTCTGGAGCAACATTTTGGAGTAAAGAAGGCAGAGAACCTCTTTTAAGAGAAATCCTACAGGGGCTATATGACCAAAGAAAAGCAACAAAGAAAAAATATTTCGAATGCGAAAAAGAAATAGAAAAAATTAAAAAAGCAATAAAAGAAAAATCATAATTAATTTTGAAATAAGCATGCTTTATTAGATATATAAAAAAATGAGAGTTATATATAAAATTACGAACAATATTAACGGTAAAATCTATATAGGAAAAGATTCAAAAAATAGGAGATCTTATATGGGAAGCGGTCAATCTATAAAAAATGCTATAAAAAAGTATGGTATAGAAAACTTTTCTAAGGATATAATAGATTATTGTAATTCTTTAGATGAATTAAACGAGAAAGAGAAAAGATGGATATCTTATTATAAATCTTATATTCCTGATATTGGATACAATAGAAGTATTGGAGGAGAAGGAAATTGGGATCTTTCTTTTATGACTGAGGAGTATAGATTAAAAATGAAACAAAAACAATTAGAATATTGGAATTCTGAAAAATGTAGATCGAAAAAAAAAGAGGATACCATTAAATATTTTAGTAATCTTGAAAACAGAAAAAAACAGTCTGAATTAATAAAGAAATTTTGGAAAAATACAGATCAAGAATTCAAAGAAGAAGTTAAAAAAAGATTGGAAAAAATGAGGAAAAAAAGATGGAGTATTCCAGGAGAAAAGGAAAAAGCTTCACTAATGTTTAAAATAAACAATCCAGCGTACAATCCAGAATTTAGAAAAAGAATGTCTTTAGAAAGAATGGGAAAAAATAATCCAGTAAGTAAAGAATGTATTATAGAAGGAATAGAATATGATTGTATTAAAGATGCTATGGATAAACTAAACTTGACTAGAAATCAAATACAATACCGTCTAAAAAGTAAAAATTTTAATAACTATAAATATAAATAAAAATGGAAAAACAAAACTTTCAACAATGTTCTCATTTAGAGATAGAAGAAAATTATTCCGATTTAGTTTCTAAAGGAAATGATGCACTTTCTTTAATCTATAACATGCAGAAAAGTATACAAGAAAATGTATACGGATACGATTTCGAAAAAATAAGGTCTAGTATAGAGAATTTAAAAAAATTCATAGATTGGAATGAGGAGGCAATAAGAGACGAAGATAGGGAATTTCAATCAGCATTAACAGGAATACACACATATCCTAATTGTTGGAAACCGTGGAAGTCTAAGCATAAAGAAGCTATGCAAAGAAAATTTAGTGATTTAAGCGAGGAAGAGGTTAAAGAACTACATTTTGAATGGATAGATAAATTACATTTTATGATGAATGAGGCTATAGCAATAGGGTTAACCCCAGAAAAAATAACAAACTATTATATAGCAAAAAATAAACATAATGTAGAAAGACAAAATAGACCAGAGGGATATTAAAATATATAAGATAAAAAATGGAAAAAATATTAGAACCAAACCCAAAAAGATTTTCTTTACTACCAGTACAAAAACACGATATATGGAAAATGTACAAATCGGCAGAAGCATCTTTTTGGACTGCAGAAGAAATAGATTTAGCACAAGATCTAAACCACTGGAGAGAAAAATTAAATGATAATGAGAGATATTTTATAAAGCACGTTTTAGCATTCTTTAATAATTCTGATGGAATTGTTAATGAAAACTTAGCTGCTAATTTTTTCAATCAAGTACAATATCCAGAAGCTCGTTGCTTTTATGGATTTCAATTGATGATGGAAAACATCCACGGGGAAACATATTCTCTTTTAATTGATACCTACATAAACAATGAGGAAGAAAAAGAACACCTTTTTAATGCTATAGAAACCGTTCCCTCTGTAAAGAGAAAAGCAGATTGGGCTTTTAAATGGGTAGAAAAGGGATCTTTTGTTGAAAAACTAATTGCGTTTGCTGCAGTAGAAGGTATATTCTTTTCTGGTTCTTTTTGTTCTATATTCTGGCTTAAGAAAAGAGGACTTATGCCTGGATTATGTTTTTCAAATGAACTAATATCTAGAGATGAAGGTTTGCATTGTGATTTTGCTTGTTTACTTTACACACAGCACGTCGAAAATAAACTTTCAGAAGAAACTGTTAAACAAATAATAAGTGAAGCAGTTGAGATAGAAAAAGAGTTTGTTACATCATCACTTCCAGTAAGACTTATCGGAATGAATTCAGATTTAATGTGTCAGTACATTGAGTTCGTTGCAGATCGCCTTTTAATTTCTCTTGGATATTCTAAAATTTGGGATTCTAAATGCCCTTTTGATTTCATGACAAATATTGCTTTAGAAAGTAAGGGAAATTTTTTCGAGGGAAGAATTTCTACTTACCAAAAATCTGGGGTTATGGATTCATTAAAAGATGTTGATGCAAATACGGGTTCTAAATCGTTTACCATTGATGCAGATTTCTAACTAACGTAATTCTCAAAGAAGTTGGATATAATAAAATCCAACTTCTTATAAATATAGACTCTACAAAAGAAAATAATACAGGAAAAACTTCTACAACCGAAGCCGATTTTTGATTATAACAAAGTATTGTTCCTCTGATATATAGAGAGAATAATAAAATCATAAAGTGGCTCAAAAATCTAGAAATCAACTAAAACAAGTATTTGTTTCCGGCGCTATTCCCACTCAGCAAGATTATTACGATCTTATTGAAAGCTATTGGAATTTTATAGACGACGGACTTATAAGTTCTGGAGGGGGAACAGGATCAACTGGTCCTACAGGACCTCCTGGATCTAATGGAACTTCTGGAGCAACCGGAGCAACCGGAGCAACCGGAGCAACTGGAGCAGGAGTAGGACTCACTTCTGTAACTTTTTCTGCTCTTACAGCTCTTATAGGATCTTCTGGTTTAACAGGTGGATCTTTTTATTTGATTACTGATTACGAAACTATTTACGATCAACCAGATTATTATGCTAATAGTATATCAGGCAACATATCGCCAAGAATCCCAATTACTAAAACAGGGCCAAATGAACAGATGTTAGTTTTTGCAACATCAAGTAATACCCTTTCACCTGATGCTTATCAGCCGACTTATCCAAATGACAGGATAAAATATGATTGGACTTGGACTTCTACTGAAATTAATGGTACACCAACTAAAGGTAGAATAACTGAACGTATAGATGAATACAATAACAGAACTGACTACGACCATAGAAATATAGAATTTAAAAGATATCAAACATATACTATAAATTCTAAATTAACTGGTACTATAAATTCATATGACTCAAGTACTGGCTTTTTAGTAAGTAATGGTGATACAAACTTTACTGGGGAATTAAACCCAGGTGATATTATTTTTATAAAAACAAAAAATAATTTGAATTTTAATTTAGGTGTTAAAGTTTCTAGTATCACTGATAATAATAATTTAGTTACTTATATAGATCCTTCATTTACATCATTTGGTTTTAGTGGTTATCAACTTGAATTTTATTCAACATCTTCTAGTGGTAATTTCCTAAATTTTAATGAATTTTACATAGGTCAATCTGATTCAGGAGATTATACAGAGCTTCCAACATTTCAACTTGATAGTACTACTTTAGATAACTATATAGGTGATTATTCAAGATTCAATACATCTCTATCTTCTATATCTTTAGGTAACTTTGGATATAACTCACATTTTATATTAGCTAATAATGTTTTTGGTAATCAGTGCTATTCAAATCGAATTAGCGATTTAGCTATAAATAATAGTGCTCCTTCTTCTTTTTATAGAAACAGGATATATCAACAATTTTTCAATAATGTAATAACTTCATCAGGTTTTCAAAATAATGATATTGGTAGTGGATTTAATAATAATTTTATTAATAGCAGTTTTTATGGTAATAAAATATTAAATGGATTTGCTTACAATGATATTTTGAGTTACAGCGGGTTTGTTGCAAATGATATTGCTAATGGATTTACCTCCAATACTATATTTGATAATTTTTATCAGAATGTTATAGGTATTTATTTTCAAAGTAACATAATTTCATCTAAAAGTAATTCAGGTAATCCATTCTCTGATAATGAATTTGGAAATAACTGTTCAAGTAATACGATTGGATATAGTTTTCAAAATAATAAAATAGAAGATTCTTTTGCTAGTAATCAAATAGGAAACTATTCATCAAAAAATATTATAGGACACGCTTTTCAAGGTAATATAATAGGTGATAATTTAACTAGTAACCAAATAGGAAATCTTTTTAATAATAATACTATCGGAGATAATTTTGGATATGATAGTATAGCAGGGGATCCAGCAGGAAATATAATAGGAATTTTTTTTGATAGTAATGTCATAGGTGATAATTTCTTTTCAAATTCTATAATTGATTTTTTTAGCGCTAATACAGTGGGATTAGATTTTCAATCTAATCAAATAGGATGTTACTTTAAATCAAATCAGATAAGTTCGTATTTCAAATTTAATGAGATAGCTAATAATTTTGTAAGCAATGATATTGGTGATTATTTTTCATTAAATAAAATAGGTAATTATTTCTTAGGTAATACAATACTCAATAATTTTGAATCTAATATAATAGGAGATTATTTCGGAAATGATGGAACTGCTACAGGTTCTCCTATACAAAATACGATCTTTGATAAATTCAAATATAACAAGATTGGTAACTTCTTTGGCAACGATTCAAATTTTCCATCAGAAGGTAGTGGTACAAACGGAGACGGAGGGGTTATAATCAACACAGGATTCATGTTTAATGAAATAGGAGATAACTTTATTTTTAGCTCAATTGATTCGAATTTTAATAACAATAAAATTGGTAATGATTTCTGGTTTAATTCATTCGGACCAAACGTTGAGCAAAATGTTATAGGAAATCTTTTTGTTGGAAATGGAGGAGCTAGTGGATATCCTAATCAAACTACAGGAACTTTTACCTCTAATATTTTTTCTAACTATACATCTTTTAATCAAATAGGAACTACCAATTTCTTATATAACAATATCGGAAATTTCTTTGGTAATGCTGGTGTTGGTACAGAAAACATACTTACTGGGAATTTCAATAATAATAAAATAGGTAATTATTTTGGAGATGATGGATCACACACTGCAGGTGGTAACGATTTACAATCTTTCTATGATAATT